>Ga0041059_1000882_pt1 | contig 23704 bp, 25 predicted proteins | sample AraColnosormetaG_FD_56232 | JGI IMG/M metagenome (GOLD analysis project Ga0041059, IMG submission 56232) | Arabidopsis roots microbial communities from North Carolina, USA - Col MF nosort | ecosystem: Host-associated > Plants > Roots > Unclassified | place: USA: North Carolina | collected... | reverse complement strand
GGTCAGTGTCTAGCTTTGCTTGAGGATTTCCATCACGGGAGTGAATTAATCTGTTGTTGAACTTGTTGTCTAGGGATAGCTTCTGTGAAGTTTTGTCAACCATTTGAATAGATTAAGGAGACCACATTATTCGATTATCCCATCCTTAGGAATCGTTTATCCATTTGACTGCCTGTTATCATTTCTGCTTTGTTATTCACCTGTCTGTTATTGTCATTTCTGTTTTTAGTTTCATTTCATTTCTGTTTTTGCATACTAGGACTGTTAGAACCAACCAACTCTCTGCTCGGCTTGACTTAGAGCTTTCTAATTATATCTCATATGTTTGCATTACACCGGATTGGATTGACAACCTAAAATACTACAACGACAGGATAGTGTTTTAGGATTAATTGAGTAAAAATCCTACTATCACTTGGTGGTTTAAATCCAGGAGGAAAAAAATAGCTAGAACTGTTGGAGACATACCTATTGCGGTTGAAAGGGAACTTATGAAGCGGTTCAAAGGTGCATTAGGTATGTCTGTTTCGGCTGTTGGGAGATGGGATTTCGAAGTAGTTGCAAAGGTTGGAGAACAATTCCACGTCTCTTTGGAGCAACAGACTTGTACTTGCTTGGAGTTTCAGAAGATCAGAATTCCCTTTACCCATGCAATGGTTGTAGCTCATGATAGGGGTTTGGAATTCAGAACTTTGGTTGGAGAGATGCATAGGTTAGGAATGTGGGCACCAACGGTACAAGAACCTATCCTCCTTGTACGCGATCCATCGGAGGTGGATGTCCGTAAGAATATAAGGGTTCTCTGTTTAATGCCTCCGAAAATAAATATAACTCTAGGAGACCTCCAAAGCTGCGGATACATTCAGTTGGGGAATATGAGGTCAGTTATTTTATATATATCCATATTTTTTGTATATAATTCAAATGTTACAATACTTTTCTGTCCTCTGTAGGGAAATAATAAGTCTTAATTTCCTAATAAGTGTGGAAGATGTGGAGGTATAGGTCACAATCGTGTTACGTGCAAGAATCTCCTTGGGTGACACTATGGAATCTTTCAAAGATTTGGGAAGTTTTTTGTTTATCTATGGAGGAGGTTCTTGGCAGGGGACGTTTTTGGTTTCAGTAATATCGGTGGCCATTTATATGAGTGTGGTTATCAATGGAGGAGGTTTTTGGCAGGGGACGTTTTTGGTTTTAGTAATATTGTTATACATTCATATGAAATATGTTTGTAGACAATTTTCATAACAAGACCGCCATATATTATGAAGGGCTAAGGGTGGTGGCTGAATGTTGTGACATCCCCGCTGGTATTGAGCTTCTAGCGCAGTTAGTCCCAGAGGATGGCGCTGCAACAATAGCTTGTGGTATCTTCTCTATGTGTGTTGGAAATGAGGCTATGGCGGTACATTTTCTTGAGCAGTTCGGGATGTTCCATGTTCCGTTAAGGACACAGAAAGTCAGGCGGTGGGGAGAGGAGTTGGTGAGGGAGTTACGACCTTATCGGAGGATAAGCCACGCTTCCTACCGGAAGACATTTCTCTATCCTTATTGCAAATGTATCCCGTCGCCGGATTGTGCGCAATGGACTATGATGTTGGTTCAAGAGGTTTTGAGAACTTTTGCAATGATTGTTATCTATGGTGGTTGTCAAGGAAGGTATGTCAAATGATTTGAAGTGAGGCTCGTTAATTTTTCTGCTGGACCAATGTTCAAATTATCTTATGTTTATGTGGATGTAATTTGTTTTTATTATCCTCTTGTATAACTATAGTTCTTGGTATTTTATCTTAGTTTTTTGTATAATTATTGTATTAAATTGTTTTACCACTTTTTGGATGTATACTATTGGGTTTTGTTATATATTTTTTCCATGAGTTTTGGAACATTGCCTTCTATGGGATAAATGTTAACTCACAAATAGTGTTGACTGATTAATCAACATCTTTTGAAGGAACAAGGTGTGTGATATTTTTCGTTTATGTTGTGAGGAGGTGAGAACTCAAAAGTTCTGATATGTTTAAGATATGATTGAAACTTCAGAATAGACCATCTACTTGTATATCGTAGACAATGGAAAACGAATTTTAATTTACATTAAGTGCGGGTGACATTATCCGCTTGGTCTATTTCTATTAATAAAAACATTGTCTCTATCAACAAAGTACAACATTATATATAAGCTCCAAATATAGTTTTACTCTACATATATTTCACAACTTATATACAAGGCTCTAAACTAATAACTAGTAGTTGTATATTTGTACTAAACAAATAAACATTACAGATATTACACCAATTATCATAAGTCTCTGTAGTTGTATATCTGTACAGTCCTCAGTCTGCATCCGCTTTGTTGTCTTAGTCATATTTTTCACACTGTTCTGAATTTCTACGTAACTGTAGAGAATGTGTTTCCTATATGTACGGGCGACTAGATGTACATATAGCCTATTCGGACAGCTAGCATAATTAGGTTCAAGATACAAAATACAAATTAGTTTTGTTAACAAAATATAAAATTAAATGACAAAGTACAGATTGCTGACATAATTAGGTTTAAAATACAAATAACATCCTACCAATTCAATATTACACAAATTATATATAAGTCTCTTGACATAAAACTAGTACTCGTCCTCACATTCAACAAAAATATCATAAGTATCCATCGCATATACCTTCCTAATGCGAGTCACCACCACATCTGTTATCGCTGACATGTCTGCGTAATCCATACCATGAGCATGCATCTCAAGAAACTTGCATGCTACAGGCCCACAATGTACAATCGTGTTATAGGTGAACATGTGAAAGGCTCCGTTGTCATGTCCTTTGTAAGAGTATGGCAGCAATACCTCTTTAGGACCCACATAATGTTATCCATGATTGGTGTCATTAGAAACACCACAGCCTCTTCTGGAGTTGGGGACATGAAGGAGTCTAAGATATCAATGTGTCGCAGCTTCAAGTTGATTACCAATCCAACCCAGTGAGAACATCCCCAGTTCATTGAGACGTAGACAATATCGACATGAAATTCTGAATTCATGTAAATCCCAGTAGATTTCCCTGATACATATGCCTTCACTGATGACCCTCAGTCGTACTTTGCCTTGTCCTCGCATTTCACAAAATCATCGTGGTGTGTTGATAGAAGCATTGCAAACCATGTATCAATGATGGTTACCCTCCTTAAAATGTATGCTCTCCCCCGGCGCCTCATCAACATTCCTGTTAGTAGCTGCATATGCTGTATCATATAGTAATATTACCTCATCAGGATTCCTCTCAAGTTGATGTAGACAATAAATATATCTCTATTTTACTAAATTTACCTTTGTTGAGACCCACGTCTCCTTTCTTGCAATGTCCAAGAAGTGGTTATTACCCACTTTGTGACCAGTGCAAATTGTGAATTCTCTGTATTAAAGAAAGATAGGTTTTCAAACCAAAAATCTTATTGACAAACAAGTTTATTGTTTATACAAGGAACAAACCTGGCTCGATCATCTTCAAGCAACTCTTTAAATGCCTTGAACTCTTCTTCATCCAACTGGGGGAGAGGTGTGTAAGCAGGTTACTTGGTTCTGCTCTTAAACAGAGCACTAATCATGGGATCTACGCTATACTCCGCTGTGTCGAGGAAGCGAGAGCACCTAGGAACACGCTTATCCGGAAGCGGCTGACGGATATTGGTCCTCTCTTGAACAAAATAAGCAGGTGATGATGCAACAATCGAGGATAAATTGCGGTATTTAACCTCATCAAAGGCAAAATCCTTGTGCGTGTCGGGAATAACATGTCATAATAATAGTATTCCAAACCGAAAACAGGTTACTCAATGAATATATAAGAATATAGGAATTGGATGAGGAACATTCCGGTCTTCATAATTCTAAACCTGAGCTATTGGTGTTACTAGTGAACAAGGAGTCAGCGTAGGCGAACCAGCAATTATTTCTTCCTCAAACAATTTTTCTTGAGTCTCTATAACAGTGGGGTTGGGAATGTTTGGAATACGAGAGGTAGTCTCCTTTGTATGGATTATTTGTGTTTTTAAAACCAGTGTAAGAGCTTCAGAAATGTATGATTGATTAGGACATCAAAGAACTGGATACAACGAATATTGTCAAAGTATTACCTAAGCAAATATATCATCCTCAACGGCTTCGCTCTCTGGATCTTTTGCATTGGCGGTTGGAATAGGAGAGGAAGAAATCTCTGTAGTAATTTTCTATATTGTCCAACAAACACATAAGATGAACAGCAATGGGAAATTAATACAACAAGACATAAGAGGGTCGTCAATACTTTTTAAGTAATACCTCTAAAATACTCTTTGCAGACCCATAAAGATCCCACACACCATCAGAGGCTTCTAAATTCACATTTTGTCCACCATCTCTACGAATGTGGTCGTCATCTTCATCTGGCCAAGAGAGATCTCCGTTCACTGCTTCTGACTGGTATAGTGTGTATTCCACTGATAACTGTAAAATTCATAAAACAAAATTACTAGGTAAACTATGCATCAAATGAATGTATCCATCACTCTAAAACTTAACTATACCAGTATATATAAACAGTATTTAATGTTACTTACATTAGCAGCGTTTTCAACGTCAATAACATCTTACTCCCGGAGAAAGATGGTGCGACCAAGATCAACTGCAGGCCTTTGGATAAAATTTCTGAAATATGTAGGCTCTTTAATCCTACTACAAAGAGCATGAACGGAGTTGAGGACTTGGAGTTGAAGTGCAAGACGAAACCCGTATTAGCAACTGCTTCTTTTTTAGATAGCTGGCTCTTGAGTTCTGCAATAGGATATGTTTCCCCAGCGGAAGGGCCAAACCTTTCCATTGTTGATTCAAAAGCTACTCTCCCCCATGGGTAGCTCATAAAGAATTCCAAATCATGAAGCATCTCGACAAATGGGCCACTTACCCGATGTTGTTTTGTGTTGCTGCAAACAACAATCCCATCAATCAAGACTATTAATGCGAGACTCAGCATCTTCCATGTCGAGAATCACTTTCGAGACTCAGCATTAACATCTCCCCTTAGCATGTCAATAACATCCATGACTGTCATTACACACTTCTCCCCAAATAGACGATTCCAAACAGACAGATATGCAGGATCTTGGTGATCTTCCTTCTCAAAATTCCTTGGAAACTTATCACAATTCAGGCCAGTTGTGATTTGGAATTCCCGGAGAGAGAAGCGGAGTGGAAACCCTCAATATACAATCCACAATTCATGCTTCCGTTGTGTCAAAAATTGTGTAGCAAGCATCGCGTGAATCAACTTTGCAGAATGAGAACACCTTGCAACAGGCAGTTCAAACAATTTTTTGAACTAGGAACTAAGCAGCACATCCCAAGTCTTGAAGCCCTCCAATAGTTCCACCAGCGTGCCAAGATATTCCGGCTTCGAGTATATGTTGAGGCGAGCTTTATCTAGAAATCTATCGGGTTCGAGGATTCATCGACCAGGAGTTATAATCGTCGACGGGGTCCGAGAATTCGTCGACCAGTGCGAGGATTGGTCGAGGATTCGTCGACTAGGTGTTGGAATCATCGACCGGTACGGAGAACTCGTTGACCAGGATGGCGGAATCCTCAACCAGGACGAGAGATGGTCGAGGAAAATCTATCGTGTTCGAGGATTCATCGACCAGGGGTTGAAATCGTCAACCAGATCCGAGAATTCGTCGATCAAAACGAGGAGTAGTTGAGGATTCGTCGACCAGGTGTTGGAATCGTCGACCGGTACCGAGAATTCGTCGATCAGGACGGCGGAATCCTCGACCAGTGCGAGGAATGGTCGAGGAAAATCTATCGGGGTTGAGGAGTCATCGACCAGGAGTTGAAATTGTCGACCGGGTCTGAGAATTCGTCGACCAGGACAAGGAGTGGTCGAGGATTCGTCGACCAGGTGTTGGAATCGTTGTTCGGTACCGAGAATTCTTCGACCAGAACGGCGGAATCCTCGACCAGTACGAGGAATGGTCGAGGAGAATCTATCGGGTTCGAGGATTCATCGACCAGGAATTGAAATCGTCGACCGGGTCCGAGAATTCGACGACCAGGACAAGGAGTGGTCGAGGATTCATCGACTATGTGTTGGAATCGTCGACCGGTACTGAGAATTCGTCAACCAGGACGGCGGAATCCTCGACTAGGACGAAGAATGGTCGAAGTAAATCTATCGTGTTCGAGGATTCATCGACTAGGGGTTGAAATCATCGCCCAGGGATGCAGAATCCTCGACTGGGTCCAAAATTCGTCGACCAGGACGGCCGGATGTCTGACAAAAAAAAAAGTTATCGAATAACTTTCGAAAATCATCGGATGTGATTCAATGTTTTGTGATCGAAACTTTTAAAACACATCGATAAAGAGTTTAGGATGTCCAGTTTGCATCAAATTTGCCCACGGAGCCCCAGCTAGACCATGAAAATCCGATGTTGTATCAAGTCAAATGACCTAGCTAGAGGTGTCGGAAAATTACGTAAATTTACCAGAACATAGGATTCACTATCCTTATGAAGCATGCCAAAAACAATTTTCAAATTCCAAGTATTTTTAATTTTTTGGCACCGGTGTCACCTCAGAAATTTCAATGTTTGTTGGTGCCAAGTCGGAAAAAGGATATAAAGCTATATAGGGGGTGGGTGTTGAGGGAGTCTGGGCAGTCCATGGGAACCCCCTTACTCGGTTCGGACTTGGGTAGCGATCGAGGGATACTATCGGATACCGACACGAGGAATGACCGACCAACCGTCCGACCAACCGACCGTCCGACTGACTGTCCGACCGACTATCGACTTTTCCGACAATCGGCTTTTTTGCCTTTTTTGAGTTTTACAGCAGTTTTCAGACAAAAATTGATGAATCGTCGAGGAGAATGGGCTTGCCTAGCGTGGGCTACCATTAATTCTTCGAGGCGTTAAGGTGGCGGTGGTATAAAAGTGTCGGAGTTTTTTCTGCAATTCTCAGACAAAAATTGTTGAGTGGTCGAGAAGAATGGGCATGTCATGTGTCGGCTGACATGGATTCTTCGAGGCCTAGGGTTGGCGGTATATAACTTTTGCGCATGATATTACCGAGATGTCCCCACGGGCATCGTTTCACCTCGTCGCCGAAGAGAATGGGCGTGTCATGCATGAGCTGACATGGATTCTCCTAGGCCGTTTGGGTGGCGGTATAATCATCTTGCGCACGAAATACCGAGATGTCCCCATGGGCATCGATTCCATTCGCCTAGGTTGAATGGGCGTGCTTTGTTGGAAAGCATGGATCCGCCTAGGCTGTCACGGTTGTGGGCGAGGTGTGAGTATCGCCCATGGGCAATAATTTTGAGTAGCACTTCATAATACTCGGACTGGAGCGATTGGAATCTTCGATTAAGGTGCTTTCTTCTTCGTCATTTCTCTGAGATTTCGGACCCAAGAGAGAAAAAAACTGTAAAACAGTTGTCTGAGGGAAGAGAAATATGAAGCGTCAACAGGGAAACCTCGATTTCGGTTTCAGTGGCATTAATCGTAAATATGTGTGCTTCAGAGTGGCAAAATGGGTCTCACAAAAAAATATACAGTAACGACCTGTAGTACAAACAAGATATTAAATAGTAACTGTACTAATTTTCTAATTATTTTCCAGAAACGTATTAGTTCTCAAACAAACTCTATAATTAACTGAAGTATTTTTCTTCCAACAAAAAAAAGTTAGATATTAAACGACAAAATAAAAAATAAATGATGTATTTTTTGGGTTTTTCCCCTTTATCAAAGAACCCATTTATTCACCCCCTTTTGATGACCAATTAGAATTTGACATGTCATCTGATTAAGAAAATTAAAATAATTAATAATATCAATATAAAATAATTAAATTAAATCATTAAAAACTCATTCTTTTGTAAATCCAAACTAATAGATAATCTCGTTTGATTACAAAATCTAAACCCTAATTCTCATTTGTAAACCCAAACCGCCATTTAAACTCATTTAACCGTAAAAAACTAAACCCTAATCGTACTTTCTAAACCCAAACCGACATTTAAACTCGTTTAATTGTAAAATCTAAATCCGTTTCTAAACCCAAACTAATATTTAACCTCGTTTAATCATAAAATCTAAAGCAAAATCGTACTTTCTAAAGCCAAACTAATATTTAATTTCGTTTAATTGTAAAATTTAAAATCTGTTTATAAAGCCAAACCGATATTTAACCTTGTTTAATTATAATAATTAAATCAGACCTTTTCTAATAAATCCAAACCGATAAGTAATTTCGTTTTAGTGGTAAATTAGATTTTATAATTAATTTTTTTATTATTATTATTAGGTGTCAGATTCTAATTGGCTAAAATAAAAGGGGTGAATGAATGGGTTCACCCCTTAGGGGGTGAACCCAAGTATTTTTCTTTATCAAATAAGTCGGAGGTCTAAAATCAAAATAAAAGAATGATTTGAAAAATAAAATAAACAAGCTAAGAGTACAAAAAATAATTTTAGAACCGAACTTATAGTCTTACCTCAAAAATCCATTGTTGTTGGTATAAGGTTAAACTGCAAAAAAGCAGGAAATCAAATTACAGATTTTGGCAGAAACATATGGCATTTCGATTTTAGCGGAGAATGCGGGTTTACGATTTTAGCTAAAAACAAGGTTTTGCGATTTTAGCGGAATTTAGTTTTAATGTATTTAATCGTTTACTCTTTTATTTTAGCGATTAATGTAACATTCACCCCGCCTTATAGGCCAAGACGGCATGTTATTCATCTGATATTGCCAAAACATTTTCTTTAAACTTCACACAAGAACAAAATATTGCACATAACTCTTCACGCTTACTAACCTGAGGAAAATGGGAAAAATGGGGTGAGTAAAGAATACATTCATATGACAACACACTTTTTAAACATAGAACACTTTTTAAAGCTATACAACCATCATCACTTTTTATTCAACTCCGCCTTATAGGCCAAGACGGCATGTTATTCAACTCTGCCCACTGAAACATAGAATACTTTTTAAAGCTATACAACCATCATCATAACATATAAACTTAGACACAAGCAAACAACCGAACATGCTTTAACTTCTAACAATTCATTCATAACAACCATCTTATCTATAATAATATAAACATACACATCGTTAGGTCTAGTCATCCTTGTGATGACTAGAACCGTATGAGTGGAGGCTGGCCCTCGTGGCTCAGACACTCCCATTTCGGGCTCATCAACCGTTCTTGACCAGTTGATAACCCGTCAGTCTATCACTCTCCATATTACTAGGGAGACCACAGCCCATAGCTTGATTCTCCCAATCATTCATACAAACATACATAATCATCATAGTTACATACTTATACTTAACCTTCCCATACATAATATTTCATAGTTAAACATTATCACCATACATATCAATCAATAATCATCAAATCATATCATCACATAATCTTATCCTATGCAATAAGATCTAGCCTACATATCATGAGTTAGGAAGCATAACAAAAGAAAATGATACCATGCTTCGCAAATACCACCCTCACCTTAGTCTAGTCAAATATGACAACACACTTCTCCTTCTTTCACATTTAGACAAACTTATTATCTCAATTGCGACCACATGCTCTTAAGCTCTATCTTGAATCTCCTTCGACCAGGACCTCAATACATGAGTTATGAAAGCTCCTGCAAAGCTTCAGCTCCAACCGAGCTCGTTTGCGCCATCAAACAATAAAACTCGTTACGATTTATTCTATATAAATCTGCCTCGGAAATATGCGCATAAGTCAAAGACTAACCGTTAGAAACGTAATCCCACTGTTTATTATGTAGCCAGTATTATCATGAATAACTCCACAAAGTTTCATCCCGATCAGACTTCACATGAATCTCTCCCGTGTTTCTGAAGATACTGCATTAGACCTGATTTCTAGGTTTCTACAACTTGAGATGTTTCTGTGCAGAACTTTCAAGGTCAATTCCGGATAGATATTAGATCCGATTGACAAGGTGTCAGCTACTCTGAGTTCCTTGAAGCGAGATATTTCCATAGAGGTCTTGATATTGAACTAATTCTTTCTGGTTCATCGGAAAAATGCATCACAAAACCAGTAGCCACGTAGTGTTCTGCATTTATACTTCGGCACAGATTTTGACAGCTTTTCCAGTTACTTGTCCAGAAAGAAATACTCATAACTTCTTGAATATAACCCCGATTAAAAGTTCGTATTGCTATGGATTCTTGGGAACGTAATCTTTCCATCGATGCTTTTTTCTGATCTGAATCTCTCTGGTGTGTTGGGAATTCTCCCTACAAGACGCCCTCCTGAAACTGTTTTGCCTCCTTCCTCTTGACTTCTATTTTTGCTTTGATCGGGTCCGATCTTCTTCTGTCACCACTTCTCCTTACTATCACAACCAATTCTCCCTTTTCTAATGATCTACCCTTGGTGGTGATGGTGATCGATTTACCTCAGTGACGTCTCCTCCATCTCCTCTTTCATCTTCTCCGTTGCAACCAATTCTCTTCTCATCCTTATCTTCTCTTTGGAGTCATATCATGTCATCTTTGTTAGATCAAGTTCCATTTCACCATTTGTGGTTCAGATCTCTCTCTCACATCTCTCCACGTATGATTTATCAACATGACGAAAACAAAACGGTTGCTCACGATCTCTTCCTTCTTTTTATGAACGAATATAACTTCTCAAGTCTCAATGATTAAAGTGTTGGTGTGCTCATAGGTTTAGGTTTCACATTTTCCGTTGACGGCTTCCATGAAGAGGGTGATACAAACACCAATATATATGTACACTTACAAAACCCTTGTTGTTAGGCATCAAAAAGAGATTGGGTTATTCATGGGCTATATCATAATGTCAAAAATAAATTGACCCAAATATGTGGGAGTGGGGTGTTACAGAAGTGAGAATTCATTTTGATCTCTAGAGGAAGCTTTGTTCTCCACAGATTACTTGGCGTAGCAGGTCAACATATTTTTATTGATATTAGGCAATGCAGAAACTAAATGTGTGGGTTTGGATACAACAAGTTAAAAATTTTAATGAGAAGATCAACATATTCAGTTTGCTTTTATCATATCCAATGACCATCGTTTTCTTATTATTATTTAATGGAGATGCCACGGAAACACTCTCAGCCATGGGTACCTTACTCTACAACTTGGAAGGTGTACGACACAGACTAACCCTTCTGCTTTCGTCTACATCCAAGATCAAGACTCGGTTAGGAGGCAGGGGTATCCATGAGTTAGTAGGGACACATAAAGGGTCAGACTTTGTGAGGTAAATGAAGAGATCGCTCATGTCTTGAGTGTAAACAGCATTTGCTTCTTCGTCTAGCTTGAACACCATTAAAGCTTTTGTTTTCAATTTCCCAATACCCTTGATGATCTTTCTAGAGGATTTTTTATACCACTTAACCAAGAACATTTCAGTGGTGGTTCTTAACCAAGTGTTCGCTCCTGCAGCTCGCGTTCGGTCTTAGTCAGTTTGGAAATGTTTTGGTACCGCAGCCTCTGAAACTTGGGATTTGGTTTAGCATTGTGGAGATCCCATGATCCAATGAGGTGGCCTCCGGATCCAGGTATGCGAAACATGCCATTCTTGGAAAACAGAACCGAAAAAGAGAAGAAGCAGGGGTTTTTAATTTTGATATTGGTCCACTTGGAGTGGCCTTCATCGGGTCTGCAAAGCTGAGTTGAGGTACCAAGAACTTGATAGCCACAACACAGTCGTCTTCCTCGGGAGAAGATGAGGACATGGCCACGTTGGTGAGAATTTGGGTTTGAGAATGAGGCAGCTTTACAAGTGGAGGCAGCGGAATGTGTTTCGGTTCAGATGTCAACCCTACCAAGTTTGGAGACGCAAAACTTGATGAGAAAGCCAAACTTTTTTAGTGAATTAGCACAGAAACCGAAGAAACCGGGTTGGGGCGGATTAGGGTTTTGGGAAATTACTTTATTGGATAGAGGTTTAGTAAACCCGTGGGTATCGGATCGGTCCGGGGATTACCCGTTACCCAAACAAGGTACCCAAAAATCCAAATATAAATTTAATCCAAAAATATTAATTATATTTAATCTTAATATAATCTATTTATCTAAGATTATAATTATAAATCTAAATATGTCAATTAATTTTAGACCTAAATATCCAAAACAACTAATCTATTTAGAAATGATTTGTTATGTTTGTTAAATTTTAGTAAAATATATTCAAATATAACTAAATTTTATTGCTTTTTTTAAGGTTTTTTTATTTGGGTACCCGCTATCAACATACAACATACCCGTTTCCTTTTTTTGGGTATTTTTAGGGCCTGAAGTTTTTACCCAAACCGACCCGAACCCGGTTAGATTTGACCCGGACCAAAACCGAATATTTAAAATTATCCTATTGGATAGTAAATTTTACCTATTAAACCCGAACCCGAATGGGTTCTACCTGAACCCGAATGGGTTACCCATATGTTGAGCCCTATGTGTATGTATATATTGGAGCAAATACATCAATTTTTTTTTGTATACTTTTTATGAACGTTCACACGTTATAATTAGTCGTATTAGTTATTATTCTTTATTTTCTGTTGTATATAACGGATAAAGTTGTATATATACAATCTCAAACAAATATCTTATTGCATCATTTCAAGTATATTATAATTTTATGAAGAAGTATTGAAATAACATGTCTAACATAATCATAAAATTTAAAATTCATTATATATACAAGAAACGATTTGTATAAAACTAACAGTTTCGACTCTTTTCCGATTATACTCTCTGATCCAATCATATTTTTTTTTTGATGAAGTGAGGGAGAGTGTCTCCCGTTTTATTAAAAAAAAATAACAATTACACTACAACATGTCGTGAGCTTGCAGCGCCACTAGTATCAGCAGCCGAGATCGAACATACGCAATCCGGCAAAAAATCAAAATAATGAAAACCTACGGAAAGAGAAAACGCATAGTTCGCCAAACCGTCGGCAAGACGATTCGCCTCCCTATACACATGAACAATGCGGACAATCTAGTCCTTCGAAATGAAGCCATAGCACAAGCGTACTAGGAATGACAATGGGTGAGACTCACTAACCCCTGTCCGTAAAAACCCGACAACAATCTCCTAGTCAACCTCCAAAACCACTCTCGAAGCCTTCTTCTTCCATGCCAAATACAGCCCATAATACACTCCCCAAAGTTCCGCAAGAGGAGCAGAACGTATCCCCAAATTCACGGCGAACCCGCCACACCAAGTACCTGCGTGATCCCGGATTACCCCCCTGCTGCCGCTAACCCCGGATTTCCTTTCGACGCGCCATCCGTATTCAACTTCAGCCACTCCTTCCCCGGTGGTATCAACGAAATGAGCCTCTCAATCCGAGCTCCAAGTTGTTTCTGCCCTCTCCAAATGTGATGCGCCTCAAAAACCTCCCGCGATGAGTTCTTAACAAACCGCACTCTATCTCTACATCTCCCATTATTACCAAACACATTCCCACATCTCCACTTTCAACCCCACCAAGCAGCTACAGAAAACATTGTCGACCATGGGCACCCACCAGCTACCCCACTGTCTCCTAAGTTTCCATAGAGCCACTCCAACAGAGATTGTAAGAAGAACATACCTTGCTTTCTTGGAGGAACCAGACGAGTCCAGATTCCCACCATTGCGGGGCAGTCCCTTAGAATATGCAGAATGGTCTCATCCCCACCCTTACACACTTGACAAACTCTTGTATCACTGAGATGTCTTCGCTGCCTTTCAACATTTGTCATGACTACCTGGTTTGCGACTAACCAGAGAAAGATTCGCACTCTTTCTGTTGTTACCACTCGCCAAATCCGGCCAAACAAACTGCTCACATCTTGCTGTTGTGACGTATCCCGTGTCAGACAAGAGTATGCAGACTTCACCGTGAAATTACCATCCGCATTATCTCGCCACGAGAGCCGATCCTTAGCCCCTGTTACTGTATCAATTACTACTGCAGAGAGCATGAGCCGTATGTTCTCCGGGAGAAACACACTCAAGCCCGCAGCATCCCAGCCTCTCCCATTCCTCCAGAAAGCCCTTGCATTAGCATTAATCAGCTCATCTGGGACATCAATCAGAACTGACTCTAGCAGAGGGGTATTATTCAACCACTTATCAGTCCAAAAGTGAATTGTTCTCCCATCTCCAATAACCCAGCCTAACTCCACGAGCACCACTTCTCTCAGTCCCAAACTGATACTTCTCCAAGTAGCAGACCAGTTACTCTTAGCCACCGTCCAAGCTTTATCATGTGGGTCACCAACTTTGTACTTACTTCTAAAAACTCGAGCCCAAAGACTTGTCTTATCATGAAGTAGTTGCCAACCAACCTTAGCGTGTAGAGCCTTATTCATCTCCTTCACAGCTTTAATACCCAGACCACCCTCTTCCTTAGGCTTACACACTTTCTCCCATGATAGTAAATGTTGTTTTCGCTTCTTAGAGGTACTCCCCCAAATAAAATCCCGTGAAGCTTTGTCTAACTTCGTCAGAATAGAAGCAGGCAGCGCAATTGTACTCATAGAGTGAACCGATATCGATGCAAGAACTGACTTCGTTAAAGTAACCCTCCCAGCCATACTCAAGAACCTTCCTTTCCAACCGGATAGACGGGAAGAGATCTTTTCCAAAACATCACCAAAGGTATCCTTATTAATCCGCTTTTGAAGGATAGGCATACCAAGATATTTCCCCAGCTCCCGTGTAGACTGGATACCACTCTCCGTGCTTATCTGTCTTATGAGATCTCGATGAACATTCTCAGAGAAAAAAATCTTGGACTTCTCTAAACTCACCTTTTGCCCTGAAGCCACACAAAACCTTTCAAGCACCCTCCTGATTATCCTTGTTTGAGCAACCGAAGCTTCCGCAAAGAGGATTAAATCATCCGCAAAACAGATGTGTGACAATTTTGGTCCCCCACGCGAAAGGCTTATAGGTTTCCACTTCTTCTCAGCCACAGCAAACTCTATCAGATGGCAGAGACGTTCCATACACATTACAAACAAATATGGTAAAAGAGGATCACCTTGACGGAGCCCTCTCAAAGGTGTAAAGGGTTGTGTTCTTTCCCCATTCCAAAGAACATTCATTGATGGACACGACAAGCATTGCATTATCCATTTGATCCACTGTTCTGGTAGTCTCGCTGCCTTCAACGTATCTTCTAGAAAGTCCCACCGGATTCTATCATAAGCTTTTTCCAAATCCAGCTTCAATAACATCCAGCCTACTTTGCCTTTCTTTCTTCGCATCGAATGAACAGCCTCCTGAACAACAACGATATTATCTGTGCTTAGACGACCTGGTATAAAGCTAGCTTGGGCTGGACCAATCAACATTGGCATCACTCGCTTTAATCTCATCACCATAGCCTTTGTTATAGTTTTAAACAGCACATTGCATAGGCTTATGGGCCTGAACTGAGTAATCTTCTCAGGTTTTTCCACTTTTGCTATCAAGACCAAGAGTGCATCATTCATCTCACGCGGCAGTTGTCCTGTCTCAAAAAACTTCAGTACACAGCTCACAACTGAGGGTCCCACAATGTCCCAACAATGCTGATAGAAAACTGTTTGAAAACCATCGGGTCCCGGAGCTTTATATTTCCCCATACTTCTCACTGAATCTTCAACTTCTTTGGCAGAGAATTGCTTGTCCAAGTTCCCCAGCTCCTCGCGAGTCAGCCTTGAAAAACCCTCACTAGGCAGTTTCTCAACAACCAAATCAATATCATCCATAGAGTACAATCGTCTGTAATAACTTACTGCCAAGTTTTCTAGCTCCTGAGAATCTTGAATCCATCTACCATCATCATCTGGCAGAGCTTCTATCCTGTTTCGACGACGCCGGATAATTGTTGAGGTATGGAAATACGTAGTATTTCTATCTCCTAATGCAATCCATTTCTCTCGGGACTTTTGGAACCAAAGCACTTCCTCCTGCTCTAGCACCAACTCAAAATCCTTCAGAAGAAAGGCTTCATCTCGAGCATAGCGTCAGTTTGTGAGATTTCCAACGAGTCCTGAACCTCTTTGATTTCTTTTGCTAATGAGTCTTTCCGTTTCTGCACATCTCCAAAGACCTCATTATTCCACTTCTTCAATTTCACCCGCAACGCCTTCAGTGCTTCAGGGGTCGTTAAGTCCTTCTGCCAAGAAGTTGTCAGCATCTCCTTAAAGCTATCGTGAGATAACCAAGCTGCCTCAAAACGAAATGGCCTTCTACTTGGATTACCTCTCATCTCCGGACTCAGTTGTACATATACTGGGGCATGATCTAAGGTCTGAGGAGAAGAAAGGCAGATGTGAAACACTTGCTTCCTGCCATCTCAACCTTGTGTGAGCACTGCAAAGAACCCTATCCAACCGCTTAGCAATATAAGTTTGCGCCACTCTGCCCCTCCGCCACCTGAATTTGTTGCCATTGAACCCCATATCTATCAACGCCATCTCATTTATCCAGTTTCCGAACTCCAATGAATCCGCAAACCAATCATATTTAATCTCAATTATAGAAAACCTTAACAAACTGCATAAATCAAAATATTTCAAAAGATTTCGAAAATATTAAATCATTTTTCAGATTCAAATATTTTACGGGTGAAACATATTTTTACACAAAATAAACATAAACTAAAATAAATAAAAACATTAATTACATACTTTTTTTGTTGTATACAAACAAATATTAAATCTCAATAATTTTACATAATAATTTATTTTAATGGTTTTATTCCGCACATAATGCGAGTTATTATCTGATTGGTGTTTAATTTCTCATTAGATAGTTTTGGCGTTTTTGGGTTATGATTAGGATTGTGTCATGGCCTATATATAATAGAAGAGATCTTTATGCTAATGATAACCCAACTTTTGCAAAATTAACATTGTTTAAATTTTTTGTTTGAGGAAATATTACTTTATAATTTGTTATCTTCCCTTTTCCTGGAAGTATTTAGCTCTGCTAGGTCATACAACGTGACTTCTACGGAAAAAGAAAACTCTGATTCATGGAGGAAGAAGGCACTCTAATACAAGGAGATGGCTCCTACGGCCTTTACATCAGAGAACAATCAACATCTAGCATCCCACTAGTTCTGGTGACTGAAAATCAAAATAAGTCTTTTTATAAACTTGCAATGGAAGCAGGAGTTCCTGAAATCAGCATACATATGCCTGCAATTTGCCGTATCTGTTTCGATGAGGATGTCAAAGCTGAGCAGATGTATTCTGTTGCTTTATGTGGTCACCAATTCTGTGTGGATTGCGTTAAACAACATATAGAATCGAGGCTACTCGAGGGATGTGTACCGAGATGTCCTCATGATCAATGCGAGTATAAGCTAACATTTAGAAGCTGTGCTAATCTTTTGACACCTAAAACTAAAAGCGATGTGGGAACAAAGGATTGCAGAGGAATTTATTTTTGTGTCAGACAGAGTTTATTGCCCTAACCCGAGGTGCTCGGCTTTAATGTCGGTAACAGAGCTCTATATATCTTCTACTCAAGACACTCAAGTTAGGAGATGTTGTGTCAAATGCGGTGAACCCTTTTGCATCAACTGCAAAGTTCCATGGCATAGTGACTTGTCATGCGGTGATTACAAGAGGTTGGGTTCAAATCCTAGTGCAAATGATATGAAGCTAAAATTTTTAGCAAATCAGAAATTGTGGCGTCAATGTGGAAATTGCAAACACATGATCGAACGTTCGGAAGGATGCATCAAATTAACTTGCAGATTTTCATTACATTCTCTAGCTCTTTAAAACAAATTTGATTATGTTTCTCTCGCAATTAATAACATTGTTATAATGTTTATGCATGGTTGATGAATAGGTGTGGCTATTCGTTTTGCTACACATGTGGTGCCGAATGGAAGCAAGGAGGTTGCACTCACCGCTTAGCAGCACGCCGAGCAGCAATCGGTACTTTTATCTTAGTTGTTATTGCCGTTTTAATAATTGATCTATGTTTTATGGTTAACGCTAGACTTAAAGTAGTTTAGTAATCAGTTTTTTTTACATTGTTCATGTTGAATACTAATAATTAAACATTATCAATAGTTTAAAAAACAATGGTGAAGCATATCATAAAAAAGAAAGAAAAATATGACGAGTGAAATAACAAAGAGAGATCTTTATTGTTGTAGAATGTAGAAAATCTTCTTCTTTCACTCTTCATGAGCAAGAGGAACAGCTTGAGCCTACAAGAGAAATAAGAGACTTTGAGATATTACTGCACCAGAGACAACAACACTAAGAAGGGTCTAATAAAGTGTGGTAAGAAGAGAGAGTGTATACCAGTGGGCGGTACTTCAGTGCGTAGAACATCTCAAGGTATCGACGACTCTCAAGACGGTCAAGGTTCGAGACATGTTTCCAAAAGCCGTAGACACCAGTCAATGTCAAGAGCCTCTGTGAGTATATTTGCCAAGTATATCTACAAAACCCCACGACAAGATTGTTAAAAACATTCAAACTATAAAAAAGAAGAACACACTTATAGTTTTATACTTACTTCTCCTGGATCCTCTCAAGTCCTCCCAATGAGATCTGATCCCAGTGAGATGGGTCATGCTTACACTTGGTGAAGAAATCAGCAAGACTCTCAGCTGCCTTGTCACCATGATATGGATCAATGTGGAAACCAGATTTTCCATGCACAATGATCTCAGCAGGACCGCCATTACAAGTAGCGAAAGTCGGTAACCCACAGGTCATAGCCTCAACAACAGTCAACCCAAAGGCTTCATAAAGAGCAGGCTGCACAAATGCACCTTTAGTGTCACATATGTAACGGTAAAGCTCACCGTTTCTCACTCTGTTCATCTGTGAAGAGATCCATCGGAATTGCCCGTTGAGTTTGTATTCCTCTATCAGTTCATACATTTTCTTCATCTCGGCCTTCTCTTCGTTGTCCTGTGACTCTTTCCTCCTGTCTCCACCCACAACCACCAAGTTCACCAGTTCGCGCAAGCGAGTGTTCTTACCGTACCACTCAACAAGACCTGATAAGTTCTTTACACGGTCAAGCCTAGCCATGGTGAAAATTATTGGCTTCTTCTTGTCCTTAAGCACACATCTGTTTTCAAGTATAAGCATAAATAATGTTAGGTTTTTTTTCGTGACATATTTAAAGATCAAGATTAGTCATATAAAAGGCTTACAAGTGCTCTTCGTTTTCAACATCACTATAGAGGAGCTCCTCGATCTCTAGATGGAATGCAGTTAATCTACGCTTCTCCTCGGTGTAAGCGAAGTAGATGCTCATATCTGCTCCAGGAGAGACAATGTTGAACTTTGGATCAAACACATCAATACCGTGAACTACACGGTACAACCCGGGAAGTGTGAAAGATCTGTGGCTCTCATATTGACCAACAGTGTCCTTGCTATAAAAGAAAAGAGGTTGCTTTTAACTCAAACGTTAAACCAATGGAAATTGTAGAAAATTCTTGTTTTCTTGAGACTCAAGTCTTCTCTCTTTACCTTCCAGCAATTTCTTGGAAAGTACTTGTGATGATGAAATCTGTGTGGTTCATGGCGATAAGATCAGCCGTGAACTGGCAAGAAAAGTGATACTTCTCGTCGAGCTTCTTCCAGTAGATATCAGAATCCGGGTACTTAGTCTTCTCCAAAGCATGAGCGATGGTGCACTGTGTAATAATAAATCAAAAGATTCTTAGCTTTAGAGCAAGACAACATATTTCTCAATGGCTATGGATAGAAACAAGAGACAAACCTGAGTGACACCAAGTTTGTGTGCTAACAAGGATGCAACAAGATTACCATCACTGTAGTTTCCAATGATCAAGTCAGGCTTCCCCTGCAACTCTTTCGAGATTTCAGCGGCAACATCCTGTGAAAAAACAAGGCACATTATTCATATATTTGAGTCAAATAAGGGTGAACAAGATCCATGTTTTTGCATGAAGAAAATGGATTTATACCTCGGTAAAAGTCTCTAGATACGGCCAGACCTCAAACCTTGATATCCATTTGCGAACGATTCCTTTCTCTGTTCTAAAAGGCACACGGAGGATATCACAATACTGAGATCCGTACACTTTCTCTAGACGTTGACCACAAGTGGTTCCTGCTGCGTCAGGAAGCAGCCGAGTGATCTGTGAAAACATAAGAGAACAGTTTTAGACATCTTTGCATACACACACAAGAAGAATCACTATAAGCTTACGATTAGGATTCTCGGAGTGATGTTGAGTCCTTGTTGTTTGATGCGTTGGAGCATCTCTGTTTCGAGAGCACGAACTTGATCAAGAATGTAAACAACCTTCAAGAATATATATACGAGATTAAAGATCGATCAAGGAATGAAGAAAGAAGAAGAAATCTTCAAAATGTTTCATTACTGACCTGACCACCTGTGTCAGGGTAACCAAGAACATTGTCCTGAGCAAAGTATCCATGAGGAGAGAGGATCACAACGTTGAAAACCATTGGGATTCTTCCAAGGAAATTCTCAAGAGTACAAGGGTCAGGTGCCTCGAGAAGGTCAAGAAGAAGACGGATCATGTTAAGAACACGCTCCGCGGTGTCTCCCCAGCCTCTCTCAAGACCAATCTCCTGGAACTTGTGCTCAAACTCTGAGTAGAGTGTCTCAGGCTTCAGCTCCATTAGATATTCCTCTGCTTTTCTCAGATTGTGTTGTAGGGTGTTTAGGTTCTGGATCCTATTGTTAAGCATCAGAGTCTACACAGATGCAAAGACAAAGCGATGTTAGACTTTTGTTATTGAGACAACAAATGGAGAGGAGAGTGGCTTGTGATCAAACCTTTCCCTCGTGGGAATGGAGGCGGAGGAACTTGAGCAGCGGATGCAAGCTCTCCTTGTCATGGAAGAGCTTAGCCGAGAGATGGCGGTTGAGGAACTCAACGCCATCTCCAATGTACTTGTTGAGCGTAGGACGAGGGAATGCCGCGTTGAATGGTTCAAAGTCAAGTTCAAGAGTGAAGTTTCCATTCTTACTGCGATATAGTCATGACATTAGTTGAGTAAAAGGGCAACAAGAGAGAGAGAGACAAGATATAAAGAGGTGAAAAACGTACATTCCATCGACGAGCTCTTCCTTGAATTGAAGATATTCAGAAGCTTGAAGCTCCTCAACGACAAGATCATGGAGGTTAACTCTTACGTATTCCCAAACTCCAGGTCTTGGTCTCACAGCTAAAGCAACAAATGGTGGTAACACAATTGCCTCTTGAGCTGATCGGAGAAATTCGAAGAAAGCTCCACCTTTAAGCTTCTTCTGTGTCTCTAAAGGCATTGCCTCAAATTCAGCAATGATCTGGTGGTGTTGTAGAATGCCTTTGCCTTTGGCTTCAACCCTAAAAAAGGAGAAAGAAACAGAGTATTTAGGTTTTTTTTGTAGGTAATCTTACAAGACAAGTTAGTTAGTTTAAAGTGTTGTTGTGTTGTAATACCTTGAGAGCAAAGCAAATACTTCATTTTTCTGAGCAACAAGAGTTGCATCCAAACGCTCTCGCTGGCTGTGGACTCGCGTTATTACACGTTCTGCGTTTGCCATTTCAAACACAATCACAAAGCTTTTGAAACTGCAGAGAATAAGAAGATGAAGAAATGTAGTAAGATAATGGAGAGAGGTTAATTCAAAATGCTTGCCTATATAAGGAAAAATTGATTATGACTTATGAAAAAAGTTAGTTAAATTCCATCATACAAAAATTATCTTAACTTTTTAAAGTTAGATGATTAATTGATTATATATATTTTCCAACATAAAATATTGAAAGAATCATCTTTATTCTGTCCAATTTAAGTTTCTTTAAACATTTTGCATCCAGTATCCATTTCAAAGCAGCGGTGTTTATGGCTTCTCAAATAAGTAATGGAGGAAAAGATAAATCAAACCATGAATTAAAGTAATTCAACGAATTTTCTTTTATAGCAAAAAAAAATACAAAAGATTTCGACATATAGCTGGAAAATTCTCTGTGAAAATATTATTTTCAAAATTAGAAGACGAGTAGAACAGAATATACGCTATTGGTTTTATTTTCTGAATCATTCTAAAATATCTAAAATAAAAAAGATCTTTTTTATTTTATCACATAGATCAAGAAAAATTAATATTAATTAATAAATATAAATAAATCATTAATTTGTCTTGATGAACAAGAAATTTTTTGGTATCAAATCTTACATCTATTGTTGATTAAAAGAAATATTTTATATTTTGTGGAACGTAAAGTAGCTAAAGTAAATATATTGAAAGATTATCATATTTAACAAAAACAAAAAAATGAAAACATGATTTGTTAGCTGAAAATTTTGTAAAATATATATATATATATATTAGCGAATAACTTAAATTGTTAAATTGAATTATTTTCTTAGAAGAAGAAAAGTTTATAATGTGTTTGTTGCATGCTTTTTACGACAATGCTAATTTTATTCTTATCCTAAAGTAAATGACACTATTAAAGAATCTTTCAAAGCATATTCCCTCTAAAAAGCTTTTAATTTCCTCTTACCACCAATCAACAAAAAGTTAAATAGTTTAGTTTAGGCTAAGCGATGTTACATGTGTCGGAAAAATGTCCGAGTATATAATTCTATTTTTAGTGTTGCTAGATAAAAAAAAATGAAATCAAAAATCCATTGATTTACTTTTCCAAAAAAAAATCAATTAATTAGCAGTGAAACCTTTTTTAACCATACTCAACTAAAAATATTTGAAGGTTCTAATGTTTAGCATGTCATAAACATTCAGAGCATTAAAAATTTTCATAAACTAAACTAATCATTGAAACCTTATAACCTCTCATTATAATACATTACAAGAATAGATTACCTTAAATTGCTACGGAAAGTCACTGGCGAAGGAGGTCACTAGAAATATGTAGTGAATGAAGCGAAAGATGGAGGGAGCTATTGCAAATTTTGAGAAAAGTATGAAGAAGAGAAATGATAAGTAGTGAAGTGTGAAGAATTTGAATAGCTTTGTTGGATCATTTTATACTAGTCTCTCTTCTCTTCGACAACTTGGTTTTCTTTAATACTAATTATGCTTTGTTTAGAGAGATACAATTTTGTTTTAAGTTATAATAATTGTAAGTAGTTGGTCAATACCCACGGGTCAATACTCAATACTGATCCACAGAAAAAGAATTCTATTGGTTATCGAGTACTGCGTGTAAAACATACAATTTCTTCATTATTTTATATATAATAATTATGTCAATAAAGTAATTTAATTAACCAAGCTTCACTATTGTAATCATAATGTCAAATTTGTCAATAAACTAATAAGTAAAGTAACCAAAGAAAATAACATCAGTAAACTATGGGCATACAAAACAACGGTTTCAAGACTACCACGAGCAAGCTAGTTTTTGTTTTCTTTGTTATTTTAATTTGCTTAAGATATTAAATTTAATCAAATGGATTCAAAATTGCTTGTCACTTGTTTGTGTGTATGGGCAGTGGGGCCGTGAAGGGCTTTGTTGAAGAAACATAGTGGTAGGTTTAAAATGTTTAATATATACACAATTGTTGGATACACTTGAAATTTTAAATTCCTGGACTTACATAGTTTTAGTTACCACGTATATTTGTCCAAAAAAAAAAAAAAAA
>Ga0041059_1000881_pt1 | contig 23740 bp, 11 predicted proteins | sample AraColnosormetaG_FD_56232 | JGI IMG/M metagenome (GOLD analysis project Ga0041059, IMG submission 56232) | Arabidopsis roots microbial communities from North Carolina, USA - Col MF nosort | ecosystem: Host-associated > Plants > Roots > Unclassified | place: USA: North Carolina | collected... | reverse complement strand
TTTTTTTTTTTTTTTTTTTTTTTTCTGCAACGATAAGAATACTTTATTTTCTTAATTTAAATGAGGCCCCGGATTTCATTGATCCGGCTTTGTCCGTGCGTAACTGATAGATCATCATGAGCCATAGCACATACTAACCTCCAAAACCTGAGTACTGGATATTCTTGTCATTTTAAAACGTTCACAATGGCCTATGATTGAATTGCATTGGAATGACTCAAACCCTGATCTCCTAACTTCAAAATTAGTTTTTCAACCATGAATCATGAAACCATATTCATATTTTTTTACGTATGACTTCTCTACAGATAAGATGAGGATAAGCCTACTTATTAAGAGCATCGAGGACTCTGGATATTCATTCTCCTGAATCCTGATCATTATCTCGTAACGTTACGTACGCCATTAATAAAGATCCATCTATCTATGGGAATATTATTACACCAACAATAAAATAATGCTACTTTAGGAAAATCACATACAATAAAATTCATTTGTTTTTTTGGTTAGTTTAAGAGATAAGATTATTTATTTTTATATAGCGACATCTTGAAAACCTTTCCACCGCTAATTATGAGACTCTGTCTAGTGAATATATATGATTTTTATCTTCTTTTTTTTAATTAACTCCACTAATTCACCATGAATAACTCCACCCCACACATATCAAATTATCTTAGATAAATATCGCATTATTTCAAATTAATAATTATCATTAGAAATGTTGTTCTTGGTTGAAACGGTCAATCCAATATGATTTCTTGCAACCGATTTAAAGTAGGTCCTGACTTTTAAAATTTAAAATCCAAATTTGTTTTCCGTCAACAACATATAATATACAAATTTAAATCTTAATGATAGCATATGCTAAAACAAACCAATAGATTACAATTTTTAGATTTATGATTTTTGTATTCAACATGTAGCTGATTTCTAAACTGTAAAACCCAAACATATGATTTACACATCGTTGAGTCTCCTATAGACGGACCTTAGGATATTCCTTAAATTGTGTAATATAGACGGGATCACGCCATCGTCACTTGCCATATTAGTAATGATAATCTATTTGTTAATGAAATACTATAATGAATAAAAAGGTGTTATCCAATTAAACCAGTCACTAGCTTTAGCTTTCGTGATTAGGTGGAGAGATAACGCTTTCATCAGCCTTATTCGTATACGATCAATTAACAAAGACGCGTATACTAAAACGAAACTCTGTGTCTGTGACATGTACTACTACTTTCTTTTTTTTTGGTTTGTTTTTATCTTAAATCATATATGTTCATGACTAAGCCCATTTTAAGCAAAAAGAAGCCCACTACTATAACTATATCTACCCGTTAACTTAACGGGTCGATATTTACCCATTTAAGTCTGATTAATAAATGTTGGCAGCTACTTTTATTTCTTGCTACAAGTATCTTTGCTCTCTGAATCCGTAATAATTATGCTATATCTAAAGTGTTATGTGCATACACACCATAATACAATATAGTAAACAAAATTGAATCTGTTTGTTTAGATTTTTGTAGTATCATTGTCTCTTTTGATGAAAAAAAAAGAAGGTAGACATGAATATTTCTGAAATAAGATTTGTGTGATAAACAAATTACGGGATTAGATACATCGAACTCAGTTGCTATGCAACATAGAGAGACTTGGTGCGAAAGCTATGCATTTTTGTCGTTAACTTTATAAGATCACTATTTAGCTTTTGTTTTCCAAAGCTTTCCAAGCTCGCATACCAATTCCAATACATCGCATTTTTAGACACAACCCCAAACACACCCATGCACACGACTACATTTTTAATGTAATTTTGATGTCTATTTAAATATTAAAGACTTTGAACATGTCTCCACTATATTGAAACGTGTATGTAATTACCATCCAACAGTTTAACCATACTGTTTGATTTTTTACTATCTGCATTACTGTTTTTTTCTTATATATCTGTTGTAACAATTCACACCAAGAATCTCTGTAGTAAAAATTATTAACTTAATAGAGTATATATCTTATAAATTTATAAGTTCTGAAGTTTTCGTGGTTTCTTTTCTTTCTTCATTTATTAGCCCAATGAACCTGTCATACTATAACGATTAATAGAGAGCAATTTTTTTTTTGAAAAAAGGGTTTGAGGCAAATATTTCGTTCCATTATAATTCAGTTTCCAAAATCTTTTTACATCCTCGATTGGGAATAAGCTTGGTATCTTGTTTGACACTTCACTTACCAGGGAACTGGTGTTTGGGGCTAGCTAGAGTAACAATAAATGGAAGAAATAAGAATGTATTGGATGTATCAAAACAGTCAAAATGTGGATAAATAAGCAATATGTATTATGTATATGTTTGAACCCCCACGTGAAATGGAAATAGAAGGGGTCATGGGTGACTTTTATTATTTGGCCGTTAAGTTGGACGACCGACCGCATTTTTGTCAGCTTTCATATTCGTCACCTCCCTAAAGCACAAAAAAAAAACTTTGTAATTCGAAGTAATATTTCCTACAACTAAATTATTAATGCTTCCTAAGATTATCTAAAATAACAACCAACTGACATGAAAAAAAAAAATCAAAAAGAATAAACACACATGAATTTCTAAATTGATGTCAAATGATGCATCAATGGTTCTATTGATCTATTAGAGTTCTTTTTTTTCTTTGGTCGTATGATTACCATTTAGAGCCATAAAGTGTACTTATTATCCAAATTCATTGAAGAACATAAAATGACAAGAAAAAAAAAACAAAATCCGAAGAAAAACAAATGTGGTATGTTTGTGTATTAATAAGCGAAACCTATTGATATCTCTCAGTCATAGCAGGAGAGTCGTCGGATGAGTGGAAGAGAATATCTGGATTTTATGAGCGTATCTATGTCCAGTCACCGTATACATTTACATTTTGCAGGTGATGAGATCAACTTCTTAAATTTGATCTCAACCGTTCATCACAAAATCTCTTCAAAGGACCACAATTATCTCGAGTGTCCGTGAACTCCTGTCATGATACCTCATGAAAAGTAAACAAACAAAAAAAGTCAAACTATAACCTTTAAGACATAATCATTCAAATGAAAAGGGCATCCAAATAACAAAAATAAAATTGGATTTATTTCTTGTCAACAAGTTCTTTTCTATTAAATTCATTTGAGCCCCGCATAAGAAAACGTAGGTGGAACAATCAATTCGTGGTGAATATTAACATATCTATTATAATTATCTATTGTAAATTTGTGACCAAAACGTTATAAATAGCCCAAGTTATCATTAAACTGTTTTATACTAATAAGCAAGCTTACTAATTAACGTTAAAGTCTAAATTTTTATGCCTACCGTGTTTTACTCCGTAAACACTTTTTTTTTATTACTTTACAGACTTACGAAATGTGTGACACATGGCAAAGGCCCGAGTAAAACAAGTTTATGAAACGGACATAACATTTAAAATCATCGGTTTCATATTTCGTAGTCAAAGTTAGGTATGAAGAGAAACTACGTGGACTCGTTTAGTCAACTTGATCACCATTTTAAAAATATTTACTCCTTTCATTTATTGTACGCAAATCTTACTTACATATAAAAATTTTAGACACGAAACGACGTCGCGCTTGACTCAATGTTTGTATTAGTGTAATAAATTAGTTTTTTTTATATTTTTGTTGTTATTCGTAAACTATACATAATTCAGATTAGTTTGGTTTATTACTTTATTCTATCCTTCTTTCTTCTTTGGGGTAAAAGGCTCGTACGAATACGCAAAATGAATATTGATCTCCATATACAAACATTTTATTTCGTATTACTATATGTAACTTAGAAAATTATAAAACTGACAGGAATTCAAACGGAACAGAAGTTTATAAGATCATTTACTTGATGATATTTTGATCAAAATAGAGTATATGAAAATACAGAAACTTCCAACTGACTTACACAAAAATATATACCAATATTTAACAATAAATAGACCAAAATGGCATTATTATCCAATTCGTTTTGAAAAATTGAGCGTTATTCTATTGAATACCTAAAGTATAGTCTAGTTCAAAAAAAAAAAAGAACTTAATAAGAATCTCTACCAATCTTATAAAATTTTCAAAATTTGAAAACATACTCCATAAAAAGCCAGAAAATAATTCAATTAGTCATGGCCGAATTTAAATAAAATTGACTTTGGTTGGAAATGCTTTTTCTACTGGCGCAAGTAAGAGCCGATACATGTTTATATCAGAAAAGCCAGAAGAGAGAGAGATTGAGAGCAAAGTTTCATTTGTTGTGTAGCCCTTTGTCTCTCGCATCCTCATTTTTCAAAATCTCACTCTCTCTTTCCTCTCTGCTTTCATTTGCTTTCTATAAATCCAAACTCTTAAACAAAAGATTTTGTCTTTCCATCAACATCAACTCCCTCATAAACTCCCACAAAGACTCTCACTTTAAAACTCCTTCACTACTTCGTGTTCTTCGTCTCTTTTTCTTTTTTTCTTTCACTTTTCCATAAGCAAAGAAACAAAAAGGATGAGTTCAAGAGTGTTCAGAGCAACACCAGATAACAACTATTTGGTCCCCAGGAGATCCAAAGACCAACAAGACACCAGTCCCGACCGTAACCGAATCTGGTCTGAGCCTCGTCTTAAACCCGTCGTTAACCGGAAAGTCCCAGTCGTCTATTATCTCTGCCGGAATGGTCAGCTTGACCATCCTCATTTCATCGAAGTCACTCTCTCTTCCCACGATGGTCTTTATCTCAAAGGTAATAATAAATCAACCCAAAAACTGATGAAAACGCTTTTTCAAGAAAGTAGCTTTTTGAGTTCAAAAGGTTTTCAAACTCTCTGTTCTCTTTGGCTTTTTACTCTTTATTATTTCTGAAACATAACAGTGAAAAAGGCGGCAAGTTTTCGAATTGTATCTTTATTTCAAAATCAAGAACTTCATTGAGCAACTAAAAAAGTTTAAAACTTTAATTTGGTTTTTTCCAAATTCTCAGATGTGATAAACCGCTTGAATGATCTAAGAGGGAAAGGCATGGCAAGTCTCTACTCTTGGTCTTCGAAACGGTAAACGATTCTCCTCCACCGTCGGATCTCTATAAAGCCTCTTCCTTTTAAAATCTCTTGACATTTTTTTATTGTTCAGGAGCTACAAAAATGGATTTGTCTGGCACGATTTATCGGAGGACGATTTCATCTTCCCTGTTCAAGGTCAAGAATATGTTCTCAAAGGCTCTGAGGTTCTTGATTCTTGTCTTATCTCAAACCCAAGAAGCCTCCTCGAAACGTCGTCGTTTAGAGACCCAAGATCTTTAAATCCAGATAAAAACTCCGGCGATGATATCCCGGCGGTGATAAATCGACGGAGGAACCAGTCTTGGAGCTCTATCGATCTCAGCGAGTACAAAGTGTACAAAGCAACCGAGTCAAGCGCCGAGTCAACTCAAAGACTCGCTGCGGACGCTTCTACTCAGACTGACGATAGACGACGGAGGAGAAGACCGGCGAAAGAGGAAATAGAAGAGGTGAAAAGTCCGGCGAGTTATGAGAATCAGAGTACAGAGCTGAGCAGAGACGAGATATCTCCTCCACCGTCGGATTCAAGTCCCGAGACATTAGAGAATCTGATCAAAGCCGATGGACGGCTGATATTGCGTCCTAGCGAAAGCAGCACCGATCATCGGACGGTCGAGAGTTTATCCAGCGGAAGAATGAGAGCTTCGGCTGTGTTAATGCAGCTGATATCGTGTGGTACGATGTCGTTTAAAGAATGTGGGCCTGTTTTGTTGAAAGATCAAGGGCTGGCGTTGAACGGGCGTAGCGGGTGTACGATAACGCGAGGAGCAGAGGATAATGGTGAGGAGAGGGTAGATAAGGAATTAAAGAGTTTTGGAAGGGTACAATTGGAAGATAAGGAGTATTTTAGCGGCAGTTTGATTGAGACCAAGAAGGAGCTTGTTCCTGCTTTGAAAAGATCTTCTTCTTACAATGCTGACAGGTAAAAAAATAAAACATCAAGCAGTTCGATTTCTCTTTAGATGAAACGGCACGTAGTTCTATTTTAACTTTTATGAATTTACCCGTACATTGGCAATTATTGGTTATGGTGTGTTGAACTGTTGATTGAAAGAGCTGAAAATGGTAAAGTTTGTAGAAGTACATTTTGGGGTGTCTTTCAAACGTCTTCTCAATTTTTAAAAGTTCTAATAGTTTTTTTTAATGAAATGAAAGGTTATAATAATTGATATTTGATAAATTTTATTAGGTGTTCAAGAATGGGACCAACGACGGAGAAGGATGAGGAAGAAGCGGTTCGAGCTAAGTGCATTCCGAGAAAACCAAAGCCGGTGGCTAAAAGGAACAATGGTGGGCAGCAGTAACAAAAACGGCACGATGAGTCTAACAAGCTTATTTTGGGTTTAAGTAGAAGAGAAAAGTAGAATAGGGAATGATGAGTTTGTAAAGCATTGTGAATTGTGTAGGTAAACTATAACAATTCCTTTGCATGCTAAAAAAATTAAGAGTTAACATGATGGGTGAATATATAATATATAATGTTGTAGTCTGAGCCTAGGTGTCTTTTGAGGTTAATTTCAATCTGGTTTTCTTTTATAACCCCAATATTACTTTATCGTAGTGATTGGGAACCTAAATTACAAATTTCAGTTAGTTTTGACCATTTTTCATACTTTTGGGGTTTCATTGATAGCTCCTTTCAGTTTAGAGTAAAATATCAAATGATCATAGGAAGCTTCTTTTTCCAACATGCATAGTAGTAGTACTACTAGTAACCATAGAAATTAAGGTGTAGATATTTACGATTTTGGACCAAATACATAAAGAACAACAAAAATATATAGATTTGTAGGGAAAACGCCCTCCAACAAATTGACTTGGCGTGATTAGTTTACAGAAATTACCAGAAATACATCGAAAACATTTATTTATATACTATTGAATACTCCATTGAAATGTGGTAAAGTGATAGTTTTCCTTGAAAGTGTAAATAGCTTAGAGTCAATGTTGGGGTGGTACCTTGAGGCTACAAATTATTCAGGGAAAAGTCTCTATGCCCTTTAATTCTGGCCTATTTGGCTTTTGTGGCGTCAACTCCAATATCAATTTGCAGCACGTACACAATATTTTAAAAATAATCGTACCAAAAAGAAATTTCAATAACCAACAACAATGTTGTCTTTTGACTTTGAAATCTTAGAAGTTTCCACTTACCCATTTCTAGAAGTCTTAAATAGCACTGTTATTCAAAATCTTTTTCATTGTACATCATTAAACTCTATGCAAAAGGAGAAATACATTATAAATTCCCACAATCTGCATTCATTAGTATGGAAACCAGACTTTTAAGAATTTGGTTTATTTTGTCAAAGTTCCACATCAAAAAAGGAATTAAATATAGAATTACACATACAAAGCATATGATAATTCACTTATTGATATTTGCTTTTGAGTTAAAAGTAAAGGTTGACAAAAATAAGAAAAAGGTTAAGACCAAATTCAAAATAAAGTACACTGTATTATATTTGACATATATCTAGTCTATTGCGGTACATTCAAGGATAGATATAGAGATAATTATATAAATATACATAAGATCTTGCAGTAGGTGACTGACTTCATTGAAGTGAATTCATACATATTTTGGTAAAAAGATCTGTGATTGCGTGTACACGTTGTGCTTCACAGTTTTACTACAGTTAACATTATTTTTTCTACAGTTTCACAGCAAAAACCGGTGAAGAGAGGTAATTATATCTCACATGGAATACGATATAATTGTCATATAAACCCTCTCAAGTCTCAATCCAAGAAACCAAGGTGAGCTACTAGCTTTAACCGTTAGTAATAACGATGGACTCTCATAATCGAAATAATCTTGTAAATTTCTATATTATACTCGTGAGAACCACTTGGGGCGTACACAAAATGTTGATTTTCATTTATAGTTAGATTCATACTAAGTATTTGGCGAGTATGTTTAACGAGGAGAAGTTGTTAATACAAAAATTAGAGAGGAAGCACACAAAATCATTCTTAGACAACCATTTCACATCAAGCTTGGAATTTTGAACCATTATTTACACCTTACTACAGACAACTTCGAATTTTAAGTCCCCAAACTTAATATGAGCACTAACATACCTGCCCGAATAACCAAAATCCGGTTCACACCGAATATGAAATTGAAAATTTTGGAAAAGCCGGTTATTTGGGTCAGTTATAAACTAGACCGAAGTATGAACTTGAACAGACTACCGACTGGAATTAGCTCTTGTTAACCGTAAACTAAATTGACAAACCTAGTTCGGTTAAGAGCGGTCTTCGATCAGTGAAACAAATGCCTCGGACCATGTATGTTTAACCAAGCTAGAGACATTCGATCCGCGTACATTCGCAGTGAACATGTTTCCGCCGGAACCGGTAAGAACCCACTTTACTTTCTTCGGTGGGTTTGGGTCAATAACTTCGCTCTGAAATCTGATACCATTCCGGTTCATCAGAAGCTGCCACAGTCAAACCGTTACAACCTTGTATAGAAATGGTTCATCTTCTTTACCTCTAAATGATGTAAAGCTTAAAATCAAACTTCATCTATCTTTAAGCTTAGAAAACTTACAGGAAGCCGCTCCGAATGCACCATAGAAACCGAGTCAAGTGTAATGTTCCCGACTGATATCAAGTATCTCTCAACGGCTGCCATGGAACGGAATTTATTCCCTGTTCCTGGCTCAATATATGACTGCAAACAACAGTACTAACGGTATTGAACGTTTGGACTATATGACACAAACCAAATATAACCAAACTACCTAAGTATCAGATATGTACCCTGTCTATATGACTGGAACTTCTTCGCGGTTTCTCCTCAACGATCCATCCATCAGGTAACCTGAAATCTTTGGAATGGCCACGGCGATTCTGTAAAACCCTAAGCTGCTGCTCTATAGAGTTCCGGGATTCTCTTAAGTATCTCTCAACGGAAACAAGAGAACGGAAGCGCTTTCCTGTTTTTCGCTCAACATAATACTGCAAAGAACAATACTAACGGTTTAGCCAGAGATTCAATCCTAAAACCACCAATTCAACGTATCCTTTTCACATTCTGCTCTTCTCACATCCCACATTTAACCGACCTCAGTTGTTAGTTATGTGACTCAGTAACTTATGCATAGGGTCTAAAATAGCTATAGCAAGTCTCTACATTAGTACCTTATCAATATAATGAGAGTTTTTCCTCGGAACCTCCTCAACGGACCATCCTCTAGGCAATCGGAAACCTTTGGAGGCATATTCAACTCCGCAGTGATCCTGCAAAAGCATAAACACACTGATTTTAAGTATTTGATCCAAGAAGAACCATATGCTTCTGTAATTTCAAATCAGAACAAAGGACCTGTTTGGTTCTTGATCCTTCATAAACCCTTGTCTTGTCCTGGAAAAAGGATCCTGCTCGAGTCAAGCGTCTGTCATTTACTTCTCCAGCCAAGTGTCTGTGAATAGCTTCTAGTGATGAAAACTGTCTACCAGTCCCTGGCTCGATAAAGTACTGCCCACAAAACAAAACAAAAACAAGTAAAGATGAGACTTTTCAGAAGAGAACCACAAGATCTATCTTCAACTCAAGCATATACCCAAAGAAACGACTCATAGACCTCTCAAGCAACAATCAAGAGCTCTGTGGCAACACAATCACTAATCTGATCCAAGCATTACACTTTGGTCATACATATCCATTGCACAAAAGACATAAATTAGCTCTAATTGTTCAAATTCTGAGAAAAAGCTCAAATTTTGTTTCACATTTGCTTGATGTAGCTCATATTTACCGTATCAACAACACCGTTGTTGCTAGATCGCGGCCGATTCACGACGGTCCAACCAGGCATAATCTTGCCGCAAAACGAGGTGGGATCCGCGATCTGCAACTGGGTTTCGCGGCGGTGGTTAGCCGAAGGAGAGGAAGAGGATCTCGTCTGCATCGCTTCGTTGCCGGGTCTAACCCAAAAGCCCGAGACGAGAGTGTGGTTTTTAGTTTGGTCGTCCAAGCCACACACACTTCTTATTTCTCTGTCACTGCTTTCACGTAACGACACGCAAAAAGCACCATATGTCCACTTGGCAAATTTTTACCTTAATACAAATTCTGTAATTAGAAGATGATTAATGAAAAATAAAGTTAATAATCACATGCAAATCAAATATGCTAATCACAAAGATAATAAAAATAATCAATGTTTTTGGTTTACTAGCTATACATTTTATTTTAGGTAATGAATTATATGATGCCGATAGTTATTTGTTAACATCAAAATAAAATTAAACTGTTTTAAGAAAGAATGTGTTTTAATTCAATTTTTTTTATTTTTTTTTTGAACATTAAAATATTATCCAAACATATAAAATGATTCATAGAAGAAAAGTGAGAACGATGAAGTAGAATGAAGAATGAGGCTAGCTTGAAAGTTGGACGACGATGGGACTCCTAACGTAATGATGTGAATCAGTCCACGTCAGCTCTCCAAAAACGTAGCCTGAAGGCGTCACTGGCAAGGGACGAAGAGTCATCTGAAATATCTTCACTTCACCAGTTTTGTTGAACGTGAGCTGTTTTGGCTCCACGGAGACGCGAACTCCAAGTGGCTCTCGGAAACGAGCGTTGTAGGTAGCAGGTGGTCCAACGTTTTTGAGTTTTCGGGTGACGGTGATAGAGCCCGTGAGGTTTGGGACAGTGATTGAAGGGTAGTTGAAGTCGAGAAGATTGGCTCCTTGGCGACACGTGTACTGTGGGTCCTCGGCAAAGAGTTGAACCACGGTGTTGTTGTAGCCAACGGCGCAGAGGAAGTCCAAGTAGTCTCCTGTGGTGAGATCATAGACAAGACCAGGATGGGCGGCTTTATTGGGTTGGACATGGCCTGAACCGTAGCTGAAGGGATTTGCTTTCTTGAAGGATTCATCAACCATGGGCTTACGTCTGTTGTTTCTGGTTCTTGAAGTTGTCATGATGGCTGAGCGGATAGCTGCAGGACTCCAATGAGGGTGAAGTGTTTTCAAAAGACCAACGACACCGGAGATGTGAGGACAGGACATGGAAGTTCCTGATTCGGTGTTGAAAGGAGTTCTTCGATTGTCAGAGTCTAAGTCTGTAGGGCCCGTGGCTTCCGTGAAGGCGGCTATGATGTTGACACCGGGTGCAGTGATGTCGGGCTTGAGGATCCCTGGTGTGATGGTGTTTGGTCCTCTGGAAGAGAAAGAGGCCATGAAAGGAGCAGGCTTTGTGTTCAGCGTAGCGGTAGGTGCTTTGATGTAACCTTTGGGATCTTTTGTGGAACTTAGGTAAGAAAACAAAGTTTCACCATCTTTGTAGTCAATTTGTGAAGCAGGAAGAACATGAGCGTCTGAGATGATTTCGTTTCCACTCGCCTTGTCGTTGCATAGAACCATTCCCGCAGCTCCAGCAGCAGCCGCTTGCATTCCCTTGTCCACACGTGCGTTGTCTCCTCTCAGACACACCAAGATCTTCCCTTTCACCTTCTTCGGGTCTAGGCTACCTTTCTTGCATAGCAATCTATGTAACCATCACTAGTTAATTAGTACTTACTTAATTATACACATTCCAAAAAATAGATATCAAGCGTTTACTTACGCATCTGTCACATTTCCATTGGCTACATTAGCATCTGCAGCACTGATGAGGCTATACATCTTTTCTTCAGGCAAAGGCTTTGAGAGGCTTGTTCCCTGCTTTTCAAAATTAATTACTTGTAGCACAAGAAAGAAAGGAACCAAAAGTGAAAGAAAAAAAAAAGAAGACGAGGTCAAAGTATCAAACCTTGAAGCTTTGGCCGTTTTTGAGCTCAACAAAAGCTTGAAACTCCCGATCCATGGAGCTAGCACCGACTGTAATAACCCATGGTGCAACGTTTGAGACAGTGCCAGACTTAGGACCTGAATTTCCAGCAGAGCACACAACCGTCACCCCGTTTTTGACGGCGTGGAAGGATCCAATGGCTATACCATCGCTCATGTAATCTCCAGCATCTCCTCCCACTGAAGCCGAGAGAACATCCACGCCGTCTTCGATGGCAGCCTCAATCGCTGCCAAAATATCAGCATCAAAGCACTCCGCGCCATCCACAGGGGGCCAGCACACCTTGTAAGCCGCGACTCTAGCTTTAGGAGAACCACCACTGGCTGTTCCATTCCCGATACCAAACACATTGGCTCCGGGAACAAAGTTACCAGCCGCGGTGGAAAGAGTGTGGCTACCGTGACCATCGTGGTCACGACAGGTTTCATAGGAGGCGTTAGAAGGAAGGCCTGTGTAAGCTAAGTAACCTTTGTTGAAGTATCTAGCACCGATGAGCTTCCTGGTTACATGTAACGAATCAATAATCACATTCTCTGTATATTTCTATATTTGCAGAAAGAAGTCAACTAAATTAAGATGAGAACCTGTTGCAAGGAACATCCTTGTGGCATCTACCTTTCCACCTAGCTGGAACAGCTCCATACCCTTCATCGCTGAAGCTTTTTGACTCAGGCCACACACCTTCATCAACATACATATTTTATATCATTCATAACTATGAAAGCAATTATGATGACCAAAGCATACCCTTGTTTTGAGATTTACCTGTGTCTAAGTTAGCGATGATTGTATCCTCTCCGTATCCTGCTTTATTCCAAAGAGAGGACTTGTGAACAACACCATTTTTCGCAAGGAGCATGAAATTCCATGAATGAGTGGTATGAAGTTTTCTTCCTTTGTTGGGGAATACAGAGACTACATCAGGATGCTCTGCATACAATTATTTTAAAAAATTTGTTAGGTTAAACTAAAAGGATTGAGAAGCATCAAAAGCAGAATATGAGGTTTGATGATCTCACTGGCGATTTCTGCAGCTTCATTTTCGTCAAGAATTGCGGCGAAGCCATTGATATGTCTCTTGTATGAGTAAAAGATGGCTTCTTTTGCATTCTCATGGCTGCAATAGAGAAGGCAGTTAGTTTCTTGGTGTGTGTATAAGAAAACTCGGACTAAACCGGCCGGTCGGACTAGTAAACCGGCAGTCCAATAGTAAGTAACCGGGGCATTGCACTAAACTCAATTTGGGTGAAACTAATAATACTTTTTAAACCTAGATTTTAGTCCCTCGCTTAAACCCGGGAAAAAAACAATGTCCCGCAAAATTTCCACGAACAGCCTCGTACGTACCAAATGAAATCCTAATTTTTTTGTTTCGGTTTGAAATTCAACATTAAAAATGATTATTCTAATTTTTCTTTTTACTTACCTCTAATTGAGTTTGGTTCAAGTTGTGTTTTACTAAACACAGATTACTTTTTTGTTCAAATACATTTAACAAAGATTTTCTTACAAAAAACATCAATGTCATATTAGAGATCCAGCGATTTGAAATATTTCCGCAAAAAATTCAATGTTATTAACCTAATATGTCATATTAGATGATCCAGCAATTCAAAATACTTCCGCAAAATATTCAATGTCATTAACCTAATATGTCATATTAGATATTGATCCGGTGATTAGAAATACTTCCCGGTTTGCTATTTGATCAAATCTTTAAAACATTGGTTTGGCATAAATAGGAGTAATGGTACCTTCCAACGAAAGAGGCGAGAAAAGTGCGATGTGAGTGAGCAACACCATCGAGATGGGCAGAAGAGATTTGAGGAAGATGGGCGTGAGATCCCAAGTACACTATGTAGGACTGTAACACAGTAGGAAACAAATTAATGCATATCGATCTTACGAGCAATGTATATAGAAAGTGAGTTACATAAGAAAAAAGAGAGAGAGGACCTTTTTAAGAGCAAAAGCAGGAGAGAAAAAGAGAGTGACGAGGAGAAGAAGAGATGATAAACTTTGGAGGCTCATTTTGTTTGAGTATTGAGTACTCGAATATCTTCTCGTCATACTCATATACAAAATACTAGTTCTCCATAAATCTCCCTCTCTCGCTATATTTGCTAAATAGATCGAATCACGCTCAGTCTCAGTCTCAACTTAATTACTTTTAAAGTTTGTTGAGTGATTTCAGCCAGAACTCTATCTCTTCCTTCAACTGTTATCTAATTCGAAAAAAAAGGTAAGAGGATCTTCATAATCTTCTTTCCATATTTATCTCCCTATTATTTGGAATTAAACTAAAATTTTGACTTTGTGGGTGATTTGTTTGACTGCAGCTGTAGAATTTTGTTTATATTAATTGGTTGTAGTTGTAAGTTTTTGAATATAGATATTTTATTCTATTAAATATGGTTTGTAAAGTTAGTAACTGACAGATTGTGCCAAATGTAAACTTTCATGATCAGATGTTTATTATCTCTTTATGTGGTATTGCAAACTTACACTTATGTTTTATTTTAAAATGTTTAAAGCATGTAATCATAAGTGAAAACTAAATTTTTTATTGAAAAATATCTTATAGGATTTAAATTTTCAATTACTTAATTAGAAGTTAGTATATTCTTAACTCACTTAAAATTAGTTTGCATGAAGTAAACTAATGTGTAATTTATCTACATTTTTAACCCTACGAACGGAGGTGTGTTGAACCTTTTAGGCTCGTAAAGAATATAATTTGATGATTTAATCTTAGTATAAACAACATAAAACGTAACTAACTTAGCTATCTTTCTACATTTTAACCCCTATGAACAAGAGGTGGGTTGAACCTATTAGGCTATTACATGTGACCCGCTAAATAGCCAAATGTGGGTAACCACCTCAAATCACTACAAGGCTCATGTCAAACTCTCATTACCATTAATATCCGGGAATCAAGTTTATCAGAAAATGAGATTGTCTTGCATTCAAACTAAGAAAAGAAAAAGAAAAAAAAGCAAGAAGCAATGGAGATGAGTAACGCAATGAATGAGTAATAGCTCAATGTCTACATAATTGGACTCGTACATATGAACTCAATAAAATAAAGCAAATGGACCCGATTTGAGACCAGTAATGGTTTTGAAATCATATATTTCCAAGCGTACCAAAATACACTTACGATTAAAACTTGAATTTTTTTTGGCAACAAACGAATTATATTTTTGTTAGTATTAATTATTGTATTCAACGAATTACATTTGATTGGCCGTATACTCTGGAAGTGTGTAAGTATAATATTTTCTTTGGCTTACAAAGCAAAACAAAAATTTGATGGAGAGAGTCAAACAAAAAAACAAAAGAAGTAGGTCATATGTTTATCCATTCATACGTTGGTTGGTAATCCTAAAAACCAACAAACAATCATATATGTATACTTGTCCAATTATGTAAACTACTCCATTGATAATATAATTGTTAATTATTGACTCGACTTATCTACTGATTATGAAACTACCAACAAATGAAGAAAGTAAAGGGAGTGTGAAAACAAGAATCTTAAGGTATAACGAAGATTTGTTCCGCGTGGAAAAGGCATTAAAAGTGCCACGTCACTCTCTCTTTTTATTTTATGATTTTCGTATCTCTTCTTCTACTTGCTTCCCACGTTTCCATCAAGTTTCCGTACATATCTTCTTGTTATCTGATCCACGCGATCTTTCAACGCGTACTTTTCACGTATTTGTGTTGTCATGCCTTTGCTGGGATTGTGTTAGATGCTCATTGCTGACGGTAGTTTTTAGAGAACATTCTAGAAAGAAACTATTTTTCTAACAAAACCACGAACTTTGTTTTCTAGTTATTCCACTTTCTAGAATACACCTGACCAAATTAGAATTCTAGAAATGAATTTTAAATAAACCAAAACACCTAAACGAAAAGCAAACCATAGGTTTTTGGTTTTAACATATTTCAAATTCATAAAAGTGAAACCAACCTACACCATATTAACCAATATTTATTAGAGTTTTTATATGTTTTATGATATTGTTCAAAACTTCAAAAGAGATTTATTCATATAACATACCTATACCATACCAATGAATATTAAAATTATGAATTAGTATCCTTATATTATATGAAGTCAATCAAAAAACTTAGAAGCATTTCAAACGGAATCAAACCATTCATATATGAAGTATTATTATTATATCTAGAAGGTGTTGATTTTAAACTATTCCGTATAATATATCTAGAAGACGGCTCCGCGCGTGGGGAATGCATCAAACTCAGAGAGTTTAATAGCTTTTTTTGGTTGACGTCAACTACTCAAAAGAGTTTAGTTTTTGATGTGTATATATCCAAATAAAATATCTTTAAAAAGAAAATAATAATAATAAATGGTTTCGAGAAAACACGAGGAAGATTCTCATCCAACCGAAACGACTCTTTCGTTTTTAGTAGTCTCTTAAGCTACGCGGTGTCGCAAATCGTGACCACATAACCCGTTTTTTCCTTCTTTTACCCCTTATCTTTCCACGTATTTACGTTAATACCTACACTCTTCGCTGCCACTTCCTTACCCACCAAGTCACAAGGGTATATTCGTCACTTTCCACACGTCTTTGGTCCACACAAACTCGGTATCTATATATAGTTCCCAAACGGACACGAACACATCATCACAACTACTATCACACCAAACTCAAAAAACACAAACCACAAGAGGATCATTTCATTTTTTATTGTTTCGTTTTAATCATCATCATCAGAAGAAAAATGGTTGCGATATCGGAGATCAAGTCGACGGTGGATGTCACGGCGGCGAATTGTTTGATGCTTTTATCTAGAGTTGGACAAGAAAACGTTGACGGTGGCGATCAAAAACGCGTTTTCACATGTAAAACGTGTTTGAAGCAGTTTCATTCGTTCCAAGCCTTAGGAGGTCACCGTGCGAGTCACAAGAAGCCTAACAACGACGCTTTGTCGTCTGGATTGATGAAGAAGGTGAAAACGTCGTCGCATCCTTGTCCCATATGTGGAGTGGAGTTTCCGATGGGACAAGCTTTGGGAGGACACATGAGGAGACACAGGAACGAGAGTGGGGCTGCTGGTGGCGCGTTGGTTACACGCGCTTTGTTGCCGGAGCCCACGGTGACTACGTTGAAGAAATCTAGCAGTGGGAAGAGAGTGGCTTGTTTGGATCTGAGTCTAGGGATGGTGGACAATTTGAATCTCAAGTTGGAGCTTGGAAGAACAGTTTATTGATTTTATTTATTTTCCTTAAATTTTCTGAATATATTTGTTTCTCTCATTCTTTGAATTTTTCTTAATATTCTAGATTATACATACATCCGCAGATTTAGGAAACTTTCATAGAGTGTAATCTTTTCTTTCTGTAAAAATATATTTTACTTGTAGCATTGGAGATTTGTTATGAGATTATCTTACTTAGCATTTAGTGAATAATCTATTAGCCTATTTTGCCGACGTGAAAATACCATTTTCTATTTAATTTTGATTACTTATCAACTACTATTAAGCTGTTATTTTCCCCCATCACGAATAAAAACAACCCAAGAAATAGATATTTATTTGAATTTGAAACTTACCTATAAATTTAGTTGAGCTAATCAAAATTAAATTTTAAAGCATGATCAGAAGTGGAATTCTTGAGAGTGTTGTTTGTGATCTGTCAACATCTTCTGTCCAAATAAATGGATTCAAAGAACATGGTTCAACACCATCTCAGTGTCACCTTTGCGCATGGCTCATGCTGCTCCTAAGGTAATATATGCCAATCTTCGAGCAGCGAAGATGCAGAGCTCATTGGTTCTCCTGTAAGGCTGTGATCTTGGAAAAGGTACCATAATGCAGTCTTTATCTCTTCCCTAAACCAATATGAGCACATCAAAAACACTCTATACCAAATCAAATGCTGAAATGCTCAAATATAGAAAAGATATGTCCCTATAGGCAAACAAGATGTATTGTTAAGGATAATATGTATCTCCACACAAGTAGTTGGAATAGCGCGCCGAGTGACTGTGAGGCTAGCTTGAAAGGATTAATAATTCCAATATCTTTACTATCCACTCAATTGTTATTTGTTAACTTAGCTCTTCTTCAATCCAAGTAAAGCATAGCCCACCGTTTCGTTAGTTCTAAATGCATCTTTTATAGTCAACAATTACCTCAATATTGTAGAAGCTTCATTTGGATTGTTGATTGCATTAGCTTCAAAAGCAGGCAGCCTATTCACAAGGAATGAAATATCACATATCTTCAAATCTGTATCTTTTGTATTCAATTTTTTAGCCGACGTAAAATCTTTTACGCCATCAATTTCGTTTTATCCCATTTCATTTTAGAGCTCATTAGACGAATACTTTTTTACTACTTTCATATAATTCGAGTATCATATTAGCCCGACATTAAAGATCATAAAAACCTTGGGGAAGTTTAGGTACTATTTCACATAATAACTAAACTTTAAATTTTAGCATCATCAATAATATTGAAGATATCATCTCTTTAAAAATGTTGTTTTTGTTTCATGGTGAAAATTTGATAAAATAGTGAAAATTTGATAAAATGAAAAGAAGAAGTTGGTGCCCACAAACTCTTAGGGGAGATGAACGGTCACGATTAGACATCACTCAACACAGCGTAAGATAAGCCTCGTGGAAACCGTAACATCAGATCATGCGATTTTTGCTTTATGCTTTTTTTTTTAAAAAGAGCCTAGCTGAAGCAAAATTCGGGTGCTTCTCGCGCACCGTATATCATCACATCCTTCTCCGTTACTTTCTTCCCCGGAGAAATTACCCTCTCCCTTACCGGCGATCTAGTTTCCGGCTATCAATTCAGGTAACCAATCTTCTGATTTCTCCAATTTTCAGCCATTCCAACCTCAAGGAGCTTTTTATATTCGTTCGCTTTCAGAATTTTAACACTCTTTACTTAGCGATTAGGTTTCAATTTCAACAATCTATTTCTGTGAAAAAACAGTTTTTTCAGCTAAAGGTTTGATTTTTCGAAATTCGAATTTCTGGGGAAAGTAGAACTCGCACTCGCACTTGCTCCTGGACAACGTGAGAGATAGAATCGAATCGAAAAGGACGAAAAAATGGTACAATTCTCAACTTTGCCATTAGGGTTTATGTTTCCTTGCTAATGGGTTTTAGAATTCACTTCTGATTTTGGGTCGATATTATTTATATTGTTTGCAGTCATATGAAAGCAAAGGTTTTTGGGTTATGAAGAATAATGAGCATACAAGTGAGGAAGATTCAGTGTATGATCATTCAACAAGAGATGATTCAAAGCGTCCTCATCCTTGGTTTGTTGATTCTTCTCGTTCAGAGATGTTCCCAAACAAGAAACAAGCTGTGCAAGATCCTGTTGTAGGATTAGGAAAATCAAATGTTGGTCTTCCTTTGTGGGAAAGCTCATCGGTTTTTCAGTCTGTTTCTAACCAGTTTATGGATCGGCTTCTAGGAGCTGAAATGCCTCCAAGACCTCTTTTGTTTGGTGATAGAGATAGAACGGAAGGTTGTAGCCACCACCACCAGAATAAGAGTATAGCTGAGAGTTATATGGAAGATACATCTGTTGAATTGTCGATATCTAATGGCGTGGAGGTTGCTGGGGGTTGTTTTGGTGGTGATGGAAATAGAAAACTTCCGGTTAGTCGGGTTAAGGAAACGATGAGTACACATGTTGCTTTAGAAGGTCATAGTCAAAGGAAAATCGAGTCGTCTTCGATACAAGCTTGTAGCCGGGAAAACGAAAGTAGCTATATAAATTTTGCACTAGCGGGTCATCCCTATGGCAATGAGGACTCTCAGGGGATCACATTTGGTGAAATAAACGATGAACATGGTGTTGGCTCTACTTCCAATGTGGTTGGAAACTATCAATCATATGTTCAAGACCCAATTGGAACATTGGATATTGTTTATGACCAAGAAACTGGGAGTTCACAAACCAGCAGCGGAGTTGTAAGCGAACAACAAGTTGCTAAACCGAGTTTAGGATCACTTCCAAAGACCAAAGCAGAGGCCAAGTCATCAAAGAAGGAAGCTTCCACAAGCTTTCCTTCAAACGTCAGAAGCTTAATATCAACCGGTATGCTCGATGGTGTTCCTGTGAAGTATGTTTCTGTCTCACGTGAGGTAAAAACTAAATACCTCAGCTCAACTGTTTTGTTTCAGTACACCATTTTCCTTAAGCCTTGGAATTTGTTATTGCATTGAAACAACTTAAAATTAGGAGCTTCGAGGAGTCATCAAAGGATCGGGTTATCTCTGCGGATGTCAAACTTGCGATTTCACAAAGGTAAGTCAACAAAAAAGTTTTTGCTTTCTTTATCTGGTTGCGGAACACTCACTGGTTAATACTTTGCTTTGACTCTTAATCATTCAAGGTGCTTAACGCGTATGCATTCGAGAGGCACGCTGGATGTAAAACAAAGCATCCAAACAATCATATTTACTTTGAAAACGGGAAGACGATTTATCAGATAGTTCAGGAACTGAGGAACACTCCAGAGAGCATACTGTTTGATGTGATTCAGACTGTATTTGGTTCTCCTATCAACCAGAAAGCATTTCGCATATGGAAAGGTACAATCTTTTTCTTTTTCTTCATCTTCATTGATTTGCATTTTCTTCAGACTTTTCTATAATGTTCTGTTTTCGGTTTGGTTCAGAATCATTCCAAGCGGCGACTAGAGAACTTCAGCGGATCTATGGCAAAGAAGAGCGTTCCTTCTGAATGTATAATATTATGTGGAAAATGTAAGATTATTAACATTTTTGCTGGATCTTAATTTTATCAACTTTTCTTTTTGCATAATTTTGTGTTGTATAAAGGGATAAGCTTTAAGAATTGATGTTGTAACAGAGAATGCAAAAGATAAGAAGAGACTTGAAGAGTTATGCGTAAAAGATTAACAATTCAGTCACAGATTCAGCTTCTGTGACATCGAATCTGTCTGAGAAGGAAAAATTTCTTAAAAGATTCTATTACCCTCATGAACAAACTAGAAGAAGTCAAATAAGAACAAATAATCAAAAGAAAAAAAAATACAAAAGCACCCCAAGATAAATCTGTTTTTCACTTCACTTCAACTTTGGAGCCTTTTGGGACTGATTAACTTCCACAGCATGCAGACTTCTGTGTGGCCTGTCCGGCTCCAGCAGCCTGGTCTGTTTGGCTGATCTTGATCGTTGCAGGCTGAGATGAACGATTAAATTGTTACAAAAAAGTTTCTTTTAAGTTCTTTGGACAAAGAAATGTTAAATGAAAGAAGAGCTTTAGGAAAATGTAACAAGTAACTAATAACCTCTGCTCTAGAGTCAGTATCAGCGAGTCTCTGCTTTATGTCCTTTGCTATGGAGAAGAAAACTTCTTCCACATTCAGATTAGTTTTGGCACTCTGAGATGTGAAGTGACTTATTAGCTATGTAAGCAAAATGAATACGACCAATGTGGTTTGAGTTGTTCGCATAAGATTCAAGATTTGAGACAATGATTCACTTACTGTTTCAAAGAACTTGATTCCATATTCGTCAGCAAGTGCTTGACCCTTTGATTTTGGCACAGCCTGAAAAATGTGTCAAGAACCAAAACCGCTATTAGTTTGATTAGTTATGACTTATGAATCAGGAGGTAGGGTAATGTCTGTGAATGAACCATCTCGTAGTGTAATTACCCTCTTGCTCTCGTCCATATCAGCTTTGTTTCCTACCAAGATTTTGTTGACATTATCTGAAGCGTGCTGTTCAATATTACGAATCCAGTTTCTAATGTCTGCAATAAGGTCAAGAGAAAAGATCCAGAACAAAGCAGAAATGTAAGACTAAAGATGTTATGTATAGAGAGACAGAAGAAAATTTACTGTTGAAGGATGACTCGTCTGTGACATCATACACCAGTAAAATCCCCATTGCCCCGCGGTAATAAGCTGCAATAATGCCAAAGGAAAAGAGTAACTGAATGTTGACTCTTCAATCTAATGTTGCAATAAAAGAAGCTTATCAATTTAAAAAACTATATATCCCCAAGCACATCAACTGTACAAAAGCATCAGCCACAAAAGATAAGAGCATCAAATTGTGACTCTTAATCCTCTGTGAGACAATGTATGTTAAGTACACTGTGAGAGCAAGCAGCTCATATGAAAAGAAGATCTTCACTCACCAGTGGTGATGGTTCGAAAACGTTCTTGACCAGCAGTGTCCCAAATCTGAAGCTTGATACGTTTGCCATCAAGCTCAATAGTTCTTATCTTAAAATCAATACTGCATCAAAAGCCAAAAGAGAACAGAACAAACTCAGAGACAGAGAAACATACATCACAGTCTCTAATCTCTTAAAATGGTTATAAAATACAAACCCAATGGTAGTGATGAAGCTAGTGGTGAAAGAGCCATCAGAGAACCTTAGAAGCAAACAACTTTTACCAACACCTGCAACAAGTAATTGTGAAAACACATTGCTAAACATCTCAGAACAGAGATCGAGAGCATGTAATCAAATTTGCCAGACGAATACACACACAACGATCTTTAGCAATGACCAGATTGATTTCGACAGAGTAATTGAAAATGAATAGATTCAGTTAATTCAAAATTTTATCGATTGTATCGCTTGGGATCCGTAAGAGAGAAGACGAACCGCTATCACCGATGAGAAGAAGCTTAATGAGATAATCATAATCGGCTCTAGCTCTAGCAGGTGGAGCAGCCATCGAATCTAAATGAGGAAAACAAACAAACAAAAACTCAGAGATCAAAAACCAAATTGCTTTGTGTCATCTGAAGACAACAGAGATCGAAAATTGAAGAACCTAAAGGAATCAGCGAAGAATGCGTACCGGATCAAAATGATGCAGAGAGGAGAAGAGAAGAGAAGAGACCTTGTTGGTTATAGTAAATGAGCAGAGAAGAAACGAGAGAGAGCGATGGAAATGGCGGACGGCTAAAATACGCCAGTCCTGATTTAACTTCTCTTCTGGCCTCTTCTTCGCGTGCACGATATTACCTCCAGCGTAAGTTAGCAAGATCATAGTCCGATGGCCCAGAAAGAATGAAGCCTTTTATTGGCCTTTCTTCTTTAATGAGTCCTTGTGGGCCTTTTCTGATACGCTCGTAAATATAAATCAATCTTATGGACTAACCAGAAATAGACACGTGGTATGGATAGTTATAGTTCCGCAAAATGAAAGTCAAAAACTCAAATGTCACACAAAGCATATATGGAAAATAAATGGCAACTTGGCTGAAGTATATACATGCTTATAAGCTACTCTTTGCCAACAAATTCGCAACAATGATTTCTAGAACTATAATCAGTTGATGGGGGAAGAAAATGTTGAAAGTTGTACAATGAATCAAGTTAAAGTTAAAATACTTTTTTCCCGATTCTCTGCAGGTTACATATATGTGTATATACACAGTATGTGAATGATCAAAAAGAAGATTTAATATATCTAAGCATGCAGACAAAAACCTATTGCTAAAAAGATTTCTAAGAACCGGAGACCGTTTACCAAACAAAATATGAAGTTGAATTCATCCCATTTGTCACTCGATTAGACAAGATTCGTCGAACGAAGATATCTATTAACGATCTACTAACTTTAGTTAAATCGTGACAAAACACACATCATTCATATTTGATAGTGAATAAGTCGGTGGTCCATCGTTTTAACTTTGATTGATATCCTTAAAATTGATGCATAGCTTTAAACAACCAATACTTTCTTATGGATTGTTTTTCTTCCAACTTCTCTAAGGGTTTTATTTTAGAAAATTGATTATAAGTATTAAATGAAATCTAAGAGAAAAAAAAAAAAAAAA
>Ga0041059_1000880_pt1 | contig 23768 bp, 20 predicted proteins | sample AraColnosormetaG_FD_56232 | JGI IMG/M metagenome (GOLD analysis project Ga0041059, IMG submission 56232) | Arabidopsis roots microbial communities from North Carolina, USA - Col MF nosort | ecosystem: Host-associated > Plants > Roots > Unclassified | place: USA: North Carolina | collected... | reverse complement strand
TTACTCTTTAAAATTTTATTTCTAATGGCATACCTATGTAATTACTTACAAAAATTAAGGTTACATTTAAAATGTACTTCCCAAATAATATAGTAGGATAATTTATATTGTGGCTATAATGTCAAATGCGTTAGTAAGATTTGGTAAGCTTGAACCCAAGAAGCATAATATATGTATACTAGATTTTAGCCCGCGGTATACCGCGAGACGATTTACTCTAAAAGTAATATATATTAAAACTTGCAAATTTTATTTTTATAAAATATTTATATTTTACAGTTTATAATTGTTATTAAGTAACACTATACCACGTATCCATGAGACAATTGTTAAAAAACTGAAGTTTTAACCCCTGTTAAAACAGCCTATTAATAATATTTTAAAATTTTATAAATATTGATTCAAATACATCCACCATATAACCCAATTCCAAAATAAAACCCGTTCTATAGTTTCTTTACCCGTCCCGTGATTTTTTTTTAAAGTAGTAATTTTTAAAATTTAAGAATTATTTGTTATATATAAAAGTTTTGCCATTCTCTAATACATTTATATTTTATAGTTTAATTTTATATAGTAACATTATACATACCACAAAACATTTTTGGTTTTATATAATCTTTTCTAAATTAGGATGATTTGATATGTTTAATATTAGTGGTCTTAAAAAATAAAATATTAAAGATTTTAAAAAATAATATTAGTATATTTTGCTTCAGTTTAGAAAATTTTTGATAACCCGTCTTTAGATCCAATAAGCCCTATAATTAAGAGATGAATATTGTCGTTAAATGATTTTGGTAACCTTAATAACGTCATTAAAGATTTTTTTTTATTAAATTTTTCTAATGGCATTGTCATGTAATTAATTACAAAAATTAATGTTACATTTAAAATGTACTTCCCAAATAATATAGTAGGATATATAGTTAGTGATCCAATGCAGAATTATATAAGTGATGATAAGAGTAAAATATATGGAGTCAAATAGCTTTAATTTTTGATGAACATACATATATGTTTCCCGCTTCCTTCGTTCATAATTGGATCTAAAGATATAAACTTATAATAACCAAGACCCGAAAAAATACACAAACTTACGTTACCGGACAAAATAGTTCTTTTGAATATAAACTTGAACTTTCAAAATTCTTGGAAAACTAATTACAAATTTTTTGGACTTTGTGATAAAAATATTCAACATTAATGAAGAATTATTTAAACGTACTTTACTCAATTTCCATCACATGCATAGCTACTACAGAATAATACGACTCGTCAAACTTTATATAAACTCTATTTCCCTCGTCCTTAACAATACATTTCACGATCCCAAATCTCTCTTTCTCTCAACTTCTCTTTTTAACAAACGAAAAAAGACATGGGGCATAGAAATACCGTATTGACAATACTTCTAACCATTTCTATAGCCATAATGGTACTCATTGCTACAGTATTTGTTAGCAACAACAAAACAGAAACGTTGTTACAAACGCATACGCAGACGCAAACGCTAATTACAACGGGAAGGGTGAGCCGTTTCTTAGCGCAAAACGCAAAGAACGGTCGTAATCTTAACGCAGCGGATCATTGCAATAAAGAAGAGGAGATATGCAAGAGTCAAGGAATGTACAACTCAACCATGGCGTGTTGTAGCAACAAGTGTGTTGATCTGGCGTACGATAACGATAACTGTGGCGCATGTAAGAACCAATGCAAGTTCACGCAGACTTGTTGTAGAGGAGAGTGCGTTTACTTAGCTTATGATAAGAGGCATTGTGGGGAGTGCAACCATAGTTGTTTGGTTGGTGAGTTTTGTGTCTATGGGTTGTGTAATTACGCATGATATGTGATTAGTTAGTTTTTATATGTTAAACTTTGGTATTTTATTAGTGTTTTGTTTATTTCGATTTATAAATTTTAATCGATAATTTGATACGACTAGATTGGTTTTCTTTGTGATATGAGTTTGAATGTTTGATATTGCAAAAAGGTTCAAGAAATGGAGAACCATATAATAGATATTATTCCATATAACATCTATTATTCCATGGACCAATAATCTGGCAGTGCATGGCTTCATAAGCCTTTACTAACATATAAATCTCACAATTTATGAACCATATAATAGATATTATTCCATTTTACATATTAAAATATTCTATATGACAAAAAAGATAGTGATTTTCAAACATAAACTTTGTCTAGAGATGAAATATTATTTGAAAAAAAAAGAGAAGCTTAGAGATGACGCCTAAAGTTTGAAAACAAATGAAGAGAATATGCAAGAAAAAAAAACAAAGAAAAAAATCAAATTTATGAACCGTATAACATCTATTATTCCATTTTCTATATTATATGTGATGATATTTTGTTATTTAAGTGAATAATTGAAGAATTAATTATTAAATTATTTGATATTATAGATGTTTCAAGTAATTTATTTTGTTGATAGGAATGTGAATAACATTAAAGAAATGAAGAGTTGAGATTTAACAAAAGTTGAACCTAGCTATGAGAACTTTGCCAAAAAAAACAAAGTTTCAAAAAAAAGATTTTGAGTGTCAATCAACAAATTAACGAATCCAGAGAATCATCAAGGGGCAACGACTACATCTTCTTGCATTTTACTCATGGGATATTGTCCTTGAATCCTTCGGCTGGTGAACTTGACTGGAAAGAGGCTAAACACATTTTAAAAAGTCGGAAAATTCAGACGTTACACGATGATAAAGAGTACATGATATTTGGTCTAAGTAAAGATCACTACAATGAACAAATGTATGTCTCTTATGTTTATATACTTTTTATGTTCATTATTATAAGATATATTTCTTTGCTTTATTTAGGTTTATTCGAAAGTTTACAAACAAAAAACTAAGAATCGGTGAAGGTTAAGACTACGGTATATAAATATTTCACCAAAGTGTTGGGAATTAAGCTGAAATATTTAGGTGACTTTCCTTGTCTAAGGGATGTCGGCTCTGATCACCCGATTTACTTACCGATTGAGGTGATTTAAAAGATTTTCATATTAACTTACCACATTTTCATGCACACATTATGAACATCGTTGATAGCTTTTGTTACTACGTATCATGTAATTGATTTCGTTACTTAGTATAGGAGATTTATCTGAAGTTGACTGGCCCAAGGTAAAAAGTTAACTTATGCTTATTTGAGTCTTAAGTTAACTTTTTCTCGTCAGGCTGAACTTGTTCGGGTAACTTTTTTTTAAAAGATTTTGTTTTAACGATTTTCCCAAAATCTAAAAGAAGATAAATTATTAAGGGAGAGAATTGGCAATGGAGCGCCTGAGAATAAGTTTTTGAATCAACAGTCGCGGCAAAAGGTAGATCGAAGCAGATCTCTCGCTGGAAAACGTCACATTGAGGTATCTATCGCCGCCAATGGTGAAGGCACTGCAAGGCGCGGCTCAGAATCTACCGGCGGATGTCAACCAATTGATCGATCAGTTAGAGCGTCACTGTTTGGCTCCCGATGGATCTCTTGTTACCAAATCTGTCTACTCCGATCTCCAACTCGTAATCTCTCTTTCAGATTTTGTGTCCACAATCCCCTAATTCTCTTTAAGAGCCTCAAATGTTATTGTATCGACATTGCAGGCGAGAGAGGAGATGTCTCGGGAGAGACTTCGGTATTTGGAAGCTATGGTAACACTTTTATCTCTTCTTCCATTTTTGGGGTTTATTTTAATTTCAGGATTTTCTTCATTCACTTATTGAAGTTGAAGCTGATTAGTTCAAATTAGGGTTTGATTCAATCTAAGGACTCACATTATTAGTTTTTACAATTGTTAGGCTATTTATTGTGAAGCTGTAGCTATGGTTGAAGAATATCAGCAAGCTATTTCAGTAGCTAACCATGGGGGAATTCGTGATGTTCAAGGTCTATACCCTCAACTTGGCTTGAAGAATTCTCCTCAGGTTTCTAATCTCAAAAACGTGATTTTTTTTCTGGAATTATTTGTTATCTCGAGACTCATTTATGAGCATAATTGTTGATTTTTTTTAGGTTTATGAGACTCTAGAGCATAGGTTGGTGGTTGCTGAGGCGGCTCAGAAACTGAGGCTACCTCTTATTTCAGATGGTGGTGAAATTCATGAGGAAGAGATTGAAAAGTGGAGTATACTTTCAAGAAGCTCTCTTGATAGTGCAAGCACGAGTTTTACGATTAGCTCCACTTCTAACTCCGTGAACTATGCGAATAGCTCTGCAAATAGTGTTGCTGGTGGGATTAGTCTTAGTGCTGTTGATACTGACGTAGTAGGTGGTGTTCCGAATCGATTTCTTGGAATAACACCTGCTTACTTATCCTATGTTCAGCTTCAAAATACTATTTCCATGGTAATGTGAGATCATACTGTGCCTACTTTTGGTGTCTTCATAACTATGTTGTTCCTTCATCTGCTGATTGCGAAATATTTTTGCACCAATTCTTATGAAAGATTGGGTTATGGATATCTTTGAGTATCTAATTTTTTCTTTTAAATAACTTTGCTTAGGACATGGCTGACTACCAAATGTTTCTTGCCCGTGAGATAGAAGGTCGATTGAAGGAAAAATGTGATAAGTTGGCTGATGCCATTGTTGATGACACTGGTAAGATCTTCATTACTAGCAGACAGAGAAAGAGGTCTTTCGCTCCTTACCCAAATTCATTTGTTCCTGTCCAATGTGATACTTGGACTTTATGTTAAGTTGTGTGCCAATCCTGACTGTATTTTTCTTATACTCTTCATTAAATGACAGATTCGTCCACAGGAAATCGAAATTCAAGTGCTAGGCTCCCAGAAAGGTTAGCTTTATCACTATGGTTTAACTATGCCTAAAGACATCTAAAAGAAAAACTTAATAGCGTTATGGTTTTAGTGAAGACGGATGGCAACTGGCCTTTCTAGGGATATATATATCTACATAATGTGATATACATGTAAACATATGGTAGCGAAATGCAACTGAAAGCCTCTTTTAGATGATGGGATCATAGCCATAGAGAAAAAGTTATGTTCGTGATAGTATTCTGTTTCTCTGTAAAGTTTATTAAAAGTCTAGAAGGAACAAATGATTTTCTCACACTTAGCCATCCTCTTAAGCTCTCTAGTACCGATGAGTGACCGTGTTTTCTTGCATTTCAGGGTTAAGTTTATAATTGAGGAGATTGAAAGAGATGAAGCAGCTCTACGAGAGGACCTGTACTCGGCTGACAGGAAGTTTGCTGAATATTACAATGTAGGTGAAAAGAATATTCATATTGTATTATGCAAACCGAAAATCTAATTACTGGGCTGTTGCATGATATTTTACTAAATTTTTTTTTTTTATAGATAAATTTCTACATGTATATGAAAGCTACTACTTGTCAATTATCCATGTATCCCCTAGTTGTAGTAAGTTCTGATGACTGTTCGTTTTTATTCTGAACAAGGTCCTGGAACAAATACTCGGGGTACTTATAAAGCTTGTGAAGGATCTAAAGTTAGAACATCAACACAAATATGTAAGGGTTTCAGTGTTTTCCAATTGATTTAAATGCTGCCTGTTCATATATAGCTTACTCTATATATTGTCACAGAATGAGATGCAGAAGACTTGGTTGTGTAAAAGGTGTGAGACCATGAATGCAAAATTAAGGTATAATCTCATCCTTTACTGTTTAGGATCTAAATTTCAGGCTATTGCAGTAGTTAAGATATCTTATCTTTCTCTGCTTGAAGGGTTTTGGAAAATGTTCTCCTCCTTGAGACATACACCCCTGACTCCATATCAGCTCTGCACAACATCAGGTGCGGGAATCTATTTTCCAGACATGTTTCTTTCCATGTATTTGATAAATCCATGACCCCGTCTCTCACCTCCAAGCATTATTGTATTTTTTTAGGAATTATCTAGTCGAGGCTACCGAGGAAGCTTCAGCTGCATACAACAAAGCGGTTTGTGTCTTTATCCTCTCTTACATTGCTTAGCACTAAACCCTTTTGTTCAGTCTTCATTGGCATTTTACTCCCGATTAATTAACCGAGCCTGCGAAATGACACACAGGTTACTCGGCTTAGAGAATATCAAGGAGTAGATCCGCATTTTGATACAATTGCCAGACAGTACCATGACATTGTTAAGGTACAAGCAAGTCATTACTTAAGTCATTTCACCTTCTAAATTTGATTTGACTTGTGGGAATACAACAACACGAATTATAATGAGAGCTTTCATGGTTTTGCAGAAACTGGAAAATATGCAGTGGACCATTCATCAAGTAGAAATGGACCTTAAGTCTCATGACTGATCACTAGATTTGTTAACACTTGTGATATATGTATTAGCAAATCTAATCCTCCAAGAAAGATTGAACTGGGAGAAAAAATCAGTATAATTTAAATATACATCTAGCTATGTGGTCCACTACTTGTAATCTACTTACATTGTGTTATCTTCCTCTGTTATATACTTTTATTGGTCCTTCAAACCAAATGAGATGACCAGTTTAGCAGTACCAAAATAAATGAAAGCAATCATCTCTCTCTCTCTCTTTTCAACCTTAAATTTTTGCCTAAACAACAATAATAATACCACTCTTGTCTTTTTTGATTAGATTCAGACAGAAGACAAATAAAATATGTTAGAACAATCTTGGTTGTTGTGGATTCCCACTTCTCATCATAGCACAAAACTCGTCATAGTTGATTCTACCGTCCTGTAACAAGAAACAAAATTTGAGGTCAGAGAAAGAAAACGAAAAACGTTACAAGGGCGAAGAGCTTTAATCTTTTGGCTTTTACATTATCAGCGTCGACATCAGACAAAATCTCTTTGATAGTAGCATCATCTCCCATTCCATATTCCTTCAAAGCAGCCTCTAGCTCGTCTGTCGTAATGTATCTATTAAACACATTTTCAGTAATAGTCTCATCAATCATTGCTAACAAATCTATTTACATTGCAAAATGATTCATACCAAAAGAAAGATCACTTACCCACTCCCATCTTTGTCAAAATGTTGGAAGGCTTTGTAAACGTTCTCATTACTTTCAAGCCTATGTCTATGCATTGTTGCAGTAATAAACTCAATGTAATCTATTGACCCATTTCCATCAACGTCAGCCTGAATCACAAAAACCCGAATAGGAGTTTTTAAACATTCAAGAAGTAAATGAACGATCTTGTCTTGATCAAAACTTACAGCATCCATGAGCTGTTTCACTTCAGCTTCAGTGAGTCTTGATCCCAGTTTGGCTAATCCTTCTTTCAATTCTTCGTATGTGATAGTACCACTATTGTCTGTATCTATATTAGCAAACATCGCCTTTAAGCCTTGTATTTCTTCCGTGTCAATGTTCTCCGCAATGACCTGTGTCAAAATCAATCTGTAAGATGAAAGGTACAAAGGACTGTCAAATCTGGCAACAAGGTGTAGAATCTTTGATCTAACCTTTAAAGCAAGTTTCTTTAGTTTATTCATCGCTCTAAATTGCTTCATCCTTGAGAGAACAGCACTATCAATAGGCTTATCCGATGCTTCTCCACCTTCTCTTAGCCATGGATGCTCTTCAAAAGGTAAAACATCAACCATATTGTCAACATTCAAGTAAGTATACAAGAAGTTACCATAACCAACAAAGAATAAGATCGTTTACTTACTAAGAACTTCAGCAGCAGAAATCCGTCTTTTCGGATCTTGTGTCAACATTCTACGTACCAAATCTTTAGCACTATTGGAAATTGAGGGCCAAGGTTGGGATTCAAAGTCGATTTCACCTTCCAATATAGCATCAAATATCCCTTTCTCCGTTTCTACATTCCCAAAGCCAACAATCCATACTCATACACACATGCAACTACATTCTTCTCAAATATATATGAATCGAAATAACCGATAATTTCATCGCATTTACCAGCCCAAAACGGAGGCACACCACTAAGTAGAATGTATAGTATAATTCCAGCACTCCATATATCGATTTCTTTACCATATCTCCGCTTCAAAACTTCAGGAGCAACATAATATGCACTCCCAACTATATCTTTATACACTCTCCCTGCAAAATAAACCATCATGAATGAACCAATTCCAAAAGACATATCACCAATACAACAAAAGATGTAATATACCTTCTTCGATAAAGACTGATAATCCGAAATCAGTGGCTTTGATAAGAGCCTTCTCATCTTTGCTAGATAACAAGAAATTCTCAGGCTTTAAGTCTCTATGCATCACACCCATGAAATGACAAATATTGACAACATTAACAATCTGTCTACAAACAGAAGCAGCTGCTCTCTCACTGTAATGTCCCTTTGCTAAAATCCTATCGAACAATTCACCACCAGCACAAAGCTCCATAACCAAATTCACAGCTTTCTCATCTTCATAAGCTCCTTTAAACTCAACAATGTTAGGTTGTCCACTCAAATGCTGCATAATCTGAATCTCTCTCCTCATATCTTCTTTATCACCTTTCGTCACAAGTTTCTTCTTGGAAATCGACTTGCAAGCGAATCTCTTCCCCGTCGACTTCTCTGTGCACAGATACGTTACTCCAAACTGGCCTCGACCCAATTCTTTGCTCAAAGTGTAGAACAGTTTCACGTCTTCGTACGGCTTCTCGAGTATAGCTGCAGCACCACTGTGTTTCGCTGGATTCCGCCAAGGTGGTGGTTGATTCGTTCCGGTGGATATTTTAGACGGATCTTGGTGGGTGCTCCTTCTTCTGTTCTCGATCTCAACTGATCTTTCACCATTTTGTTGTGGTTTCATCACCAATCCGTATTTCTTGGCTAAGCAATTCCCCATTGCCCGTTCGTCTTTGCTTTAGCTAAATAAGCTCAAAATATCACGACCCAGAGACCAAAGATCGAACCTTTCGTGAAAATTTGCAGAGAATCAGGGATATAAAACAGAGAAATAAGCAAAGGTTTGATCTTTTTTTTGGGTGGGTTTATACTAGAAGACGTATAGGCTACAATTCAGCAACTAAGGACAACGAACTTGGTTAATCAAGCAAAGATTTGTGTTTAAGAGATTTAGAACAAATGATTGTTTGGAAAGTTGAATTGCAGAAGAATCATGAAAAGTTGGGGAAGAAGAAGTTACAAAGTAGTGGAGGGATCTCTAAAGGTCGGCTTTTTGGGGCAGCTGTGGAGTTTAGTTTGTTCGTGAAATTAAATTGACAATTTTTTTAACAAGACAAGTCAATTTCTTTTGTGACTTTTTTAATTTTCTTTGGCCAGATTTTCCAGTTTTGTTGTCTAGCCTTCTTAGCTAATATGTACGCCATTGTGTTCTCCTTCCCATTAACGCGCATAAATCTATAAGAAACCTTTGCCATGATCATTATATCTTTAATGTATCCTTGAATTTCCAACGGTCCATATGATTTTTGGCGCTGTTCTATTGCCCTCTCCAAGTGACCATATAAGATATTCGAGTCCTCGCAAAATATGACACCCTGATAGCTCAGCCGCTTCATTTGAAATAGAGCCTCCCTCAATGTTATGGCCGATTGAAAAGAGTCGATGAAGGTCGCTTTTAGAGTCTGTCTAAATTTTGTAACGTGATATAGTAATTCTTCTTTTGTGCCTTTTAAATTTCTGCTTTGAACTTTTATCGATTTTCTTTTGTGCATACTAGTTGAAATCGTTAAAAATCAGCATTATTCTAAAAATTGGGGGTTCTTAGTGAATTTCTTAACATAAAATACCACAAAATATTCAAAAGAGAGCGAGGAAGGATAGGTTCAAGTTCTTGTTTACCCTCCATATGCCACTTTTTTTCTAATATAGTATATAATCATCAACAAAAGTTTCATGGCTCATGGAGGATGGACCTACTATCGATGAACAGAAAAATGAATAATCAAAACTTCCCTAAACACATATCAATACGTGATGATACTATAACCAACAGTAACGTTTTCATGTCTTTGCTCCTACGTTTATGGCCACACTACTCAGGAAGATTCCCACCAAATTTTCAAACCTTACCTACATATCTAACAATCGTGGTTTAGGTGGACAATCGATGGACCAAGTCTCTGTTGGTTTCCAGTTCATTCGCAGTGTAAGTTGTTACTGCTGGAAAATTTCAAAGGTGGGAAGAACAGGAAAGAGTAGAGCCGTAAAACCATGGGAGACAACGAAGAAGAAGACCAATACAAGGAAGACAGCAAAAATGAAGAAAAAATAGATGAGGAAGCAAATTAGCAATGACAGTAGAACCATGCTGTGTCCAACAGGATTTACCTGTGTTGCCATGGTGTCTCCAACAGGAGGACAATTCTCGCTAGGTGTAACCAATAAAAGATACAAGCTACCAAAAATCTTTACAAAACAAAGTAAACAACTTGTCGCAATAGAAGTTAAAGATACACACAGCTTAATGGTACGAGAGTAAAAGATGCATAAGTTTATCCCAGAAACGGTAAAGAAGTTTGCAGATAAATAGAAAGTTGAGTAGAATGTCATTATACAAAGGAACATCCCGTTACATCTGCCACTACTTGGTCCTAAACAGTAAACACACAAAAAAAAACAAGATTTTACCAAAACACATATCAATAACAACTTAAACTTAGTAGGATGGGAAAATTTTAGAGCTTACGAATCTAATAATGGTTTAGGGTGGACACGGTAGACCGTTTCAATCCCTCGAAGGTAGCGAACGGCAGCTTGAAAAGTAATGGGGTCAGTGTGAGAATTAGCATCCTTGGCCTCGAAGGTGATGTAGAAAATGAATCCGGCTCCATATTTCCGATTAGCCTTGACAGCTCTCACAAGTTCAAGATTTTCCAGCTTATCATCATTGTATTTCTGAAGAGCAATCTTGGATAATCTATGAACCAAATCTCCGTCGGTTTCGGGTTTATGAGCAACGTCACTATCCTCGAAGATAACAGGATAGCAAAACACAAGGCGTCTTTGTTTCGTGGTGTCAAAGTCGTAATACTACAGACAACAATCACATTCATGAGAGAAGCCGACATAATGCTTTTGAAATCACAGACAAAATCTCAATTCGAAAAAGTAAGAAGCGAAGGAGAGATTGGTGGATCATTACAACTACATACCCCGCTTCTTTGGTATTCTTCTTCGACCAATCGTTCATCTTCCGAATCGAAACTACACGTCGACTCGCTGTACGAAGACATCTCTTCGCAATCCTCCTCCTCCTCCTCCTCCAGCTTCTGACGCTTCAGATCAGGCTCCTCAGATTTCTTATCGACCACCACCTGCGGATCCATAACTATGGCAGATTAGATGAAACCCTAATTCTCTGTTTCTTCTATCATTCAAGATAAAAAAAAGGTCCCTCTTCTATTTATAGTGTGCACAACAAACAAAAAACAAAAAGAAAAAAAGTGACTAAGAAAATATCAAGCCTCCAAGAGAGAAAATTCGTGTAGAGACACTAAACTAGCTAGTAGATGATTATTGTAAAACCTTATCATCATTGTGGTTGTTAAAATTAATCTAGATCGGTTAAATTTGGTTAAAAAATACTCACTAGTTTTCAAAGTTAAAAATCCAAATCCGGAAAATTAAAAGTCAAATCAAATCATAACTATTCCTTCCTTTCGTATAATCAAGTAGACGAAATCTCATCAAAATTAAATTTCTGAAGTTTTAAATTAGGAATCTCAGATGTCTTATTTGCCCATCACGGAAGCAGATGTGTAACCCTAATTGGTCGTGATCGTGGTGATTGCAAAAGCCTAATTGTTGTACATCATTAAACGTACGTTTTGTATTCTTTCCATTTACTGTGTACCTTTTTCTGCTTCTCAAAACTTGCTAAATTTTTACATAGAGAAATATTTTTGTTAATTTTTCTTTTGTTTTTAGTTGACTTATTGGAAAACAAATAATAATGAAGAAATAAAAAAAATACTCAACCACATGAGATGAGAAACGTTTTGTTAATGAATGATAAAATTAGGGTAAACATAAAACCCTAATAAGTTACTTGATGATATTTTCCAGCGGCTCTCTCACGTATTTCCATTTTTTATCCAATCAGATATATCAAGTAATTAATGAACCGACGAAACATGGAAATTCTTTAATTTCAATACTTTCCATAATTTTCTCTCATAGCTAAATTATAGAAACTACAACAAATAGAAAATGGAAAATGATAACTTGATAAATACTCAAGCACCGCAAGAAACAACAAGATTAAGAAACACAATTTGCTCCCACGATTTGCTCTCTTTATATAGTTCTCTCTCTGTTCCTCATATTTCTTCATCGTTTTGTTTCGCTTCTCTTTCTCTGTCTCTCGTATCTTTCTACTACTCTGTTTCTTGAATTCTAATGAACAACATCGACGACGCAAAGACGGAGACTTCAGTGTCTTCAGGTTCAAGCGACTCTTTCTTGCCTCTCAAGAAACGCATGAGACTTGATGACGAACCAGAAAACGCCCTAGTGGTTTCGTCTTCACCAAAGACGGTTGTGGCTTCTGGCAATGTCAAGTACAAAGGAGTCGTTCAGCAACAGAACGGTCATTGGGGTGCCCAGATTTACGCAGACCACAAAAGGATTTGGCTTGGAACTTTCAAATCCGCTGATGAAGCCGCCACGGCTTACGATAGTGCATCTATCAAACTCCGAAGCTTTGACGCTAACTCGCACCGGAACTTCCCTTGGTCTACAATCACTCTCAACGAACCAGACTTTCAAAATTGCTACACAACAGAGACTGTGTTGAACATGATCAGAGACGGTTCGTACCAACACAAATTCAGAGATTTTCTCAGAATCAGATCTCAGATTGTTGCGAGTATCAACATCGGGGGACCAAAACAAGCCCGAGGAGAAGTGAATCAAGAATCAGACAAGTGTTTTTCTTGCACACAGCTTTTTCAGAAGGAATTGACACCGAGCGATGTAGGGAAACTAAATAGGCTTGTGATACCTAAAAAGTATGCAGTGAAGTATATGCCTTTCATAAGCGCTGATCAAAGCGAGAAAGAAGAGGGTGAAATAGTAGGATCTGTGGAAGATGTGGAGGTTGTGTTTTACGACAGAGCAATGAGACAATGGAAGTTTAGGTATTGTTACTGGAAAAGTAGCCAGAGCTTTGTCTTCACCAGAGGATGGAATAGTTTCGTGAAGGAGAAGAATCTCAAGGAGAAGGATGTTATTGCCTTCTACACTTGCGATGTCCCGAACAATGTGAAGACATTAGAAGGTCAAAGAAAGAACTTCTTGATGATCGATGTTCATTGCTTTTCAGACAACGGTTCCGTGGTAGCTGAGGAAGTAAGTATGACGGTTCATGACAGTTCAGTGCAAGTAAAGAAAACAGAAAACTTGGTTAGCTCCATGTTAGAAGATAAAGAAACCAAATCAGAGGAGAACAAAGGAGGGTTTATGCTGTTTGGTGTAAGGATCGAATGTCCTTAGGGAATTTTTCTTTAAAAGTTTCTTACTTCAACTAGAACTTGTTTTACTTGTACCTCATGAATTTTTATTAACAAAATTGTTTTACTTAACTAGAGATTGGTTTACTAAATGATTTTCTCAATGCTTCGTTACTGGTTTAGATTTCGATAACCATTATCAAAGTGAGCTACTCGCAATGCATAACCACCAAGATTGCTAGTTTACTCATGACAAGCTCAGAAGCTTTTGGCCTTATAAGAAGAAAGACTTAACCAAAAAATCTTATCAATAGTATTTGTTAACTGGTCAATTAGTTTTTATCAATTTCTCAAGAATAAAAGAGTAAAAAATGAAAAGAAAAAAAAAATGTCACAAATAAAACTTACTAAAGATTATTTATGAACTTAATAAATTTGAATAATTTTATAAAAATAAATGTAAAATCAACTGAAAATTTATTTTAGAGAAATTCTATTTAACAACATCCAACAAAAAGTAAAAAAGATTATAATATTTTTCTTTGTTCCAACGCAAAATTACATTTTTTTGTTTTTGAACATAATTACGATTTTTATTTAGTTCTTTTTTTTTGAATTCCAAAAATCAGATCTCTTGCCCAACGGTGAGTTCTTCTTATCTAACTTTCCTTTTCATTCACATTGGGTTTTGGTGGATCCAATTTTCATCTTCCCTTTTAGGTTGGAATTTTGAGTTTTATCTTCCCATTTCTGGATTTTGTTTCTCTCTAGTCTATTCCTTCAAAACCAAGAACCCAACTTTGTTTTATATTCAAAAGTTGTTTGCTTTCATCGCGTTTGGTGTTCATCTTCATCTGGGTATTCTCAAGAATCAATCTTTATACTTTACTTTTGCAAAAAATTTATCCTTTATAGTTCTTGTTGTTTTGATGATGATGCTTTTGCTTATGGATCTGATTTGGTTCCAATCGATTCTTAGAATTAGATCGGATCAACACTCTTCATCATCTTTTTAAGATTGGGATTAGGACAAATTCTTGATTAATTGAGTTTTTTTTTTTGGAATGCAAATAGTTTGAGATTATAATAACATGGAAGGAATCATTGTGAGAAGAGTTATACCATCTGATAACAGTTGTCTCTTCAATGCAATCGGGTAATAATAAGCTTTTTTTTTAAGTCAAGAAGAATGTTTTTGAGGCTTGTGTTTCTTTATCTTTGAGGTTTCTCTTCTACAGTTATGTCATGGACAAGGACAAAAACAAAGCTCCTGAGCTCAGACAGGTTTGTTCATATCTTTTAGCATTCTTTGATCTGTTGAAGTTACTTCAGCTTCATTCAACGTTTAGCTTCTTTTACTTCGTAGCTTATCAGCTTCATAAGGTATTTAAGCTTAGAAGTTACTGATACCGTTCTATATAGTCCATTTTAATATAGCGAATAGAAGGAATGTTACTACATGAATTGAGTATTTCACGAGTATAATAGAAACAATTCTGAGACATTTAGCTTGGTGCTATCTTGATAAGGTGATAGCAGCAGCAGTTGCAAGCAACAAGGAGAAATATAATGAAGCATTTCTAGGGAAGCTCAATGAAGAATATTGTGCTTGGATTCTCAATCCAGACAAGTGGGGAGGTATATTTTCCTAGATTGTAAAACATGATTCTCCATAATTGATTAAGTTATAGGTATCAGGCGAGATATGTTGGTAAATGTCTCTTGTTCATGATTTTTCATGGCTAATAATGTTTGTACGGTTCATCATTTTGAATTGATAGTGTCTTTCCGTTTTCTTTTGCTTTGTGTAGGTGCGATTGAGCTTTCGATATTAGCAGATTATTATGGTCGAGAAATTGCAGCTTACGACATTCAAACTAGTCGATGTGACTTGTATGGACAGGTAATCATCACATTTCCAACATACAAATTCTGAAGAAAAAACCTTGGAATGTATTAGACAGGACTTTTCCCTTTTGTAGACGAGAAACTACGACGAAAGAGTTATGCTGATCTATGACGGTCTTCATTACGATGCTCTTGCTGTAAGTTGATATATCCTCCATTGAAAAAATAACTTGGTAATCAAAGGTCCAAAACTGGTGGCTTAATTATAATTTCATTGCTGCAATATTCCAGCTGTCTCCATTTGAAGGGGCCGAGGAAGATTTTGATATGACTATATATCCAGTTGGTAAAGATAGATCCATAGGATCAATTGAAGGGCTTGCTTTGAATCTAGTGAAGGACCAACAAAGGTAATATATATAAGTGTCAACCATAGTTTTGTTGAATGTGGCTGAAGGAAACAAGAATAAGCCTGTGATTTGGTTTATCTGTTTCAGGAAAAGGAGTTACACAGATACTGCAAACTTCACTCTACGTTGCGGTGTTTGCCAAATTGGAGTTATTGGACAAAAGGTCATTGCTTTGTCTCCTTAATTCTTCATTTGATATTATTTCATAGATCAGACAGAGCTTGAATTTTGAACTTGAAACAGGAAGCTGTGGAACATGCTCAAGCAACTGGTCATGTTAATTTTCAAGAATACAAATAAGAGAATGATTGATTTGATTCTTTTATACAGTTCCAAGAAACAAGAAAGTAAACCACGAAAATGATGTGCTTAATTTTAATTTTATGTTGTCAACAATACAAATTCAGTCTGTTGTGCAATTATCTTGTGTTGTGTTCTTTACTCTAGTGATGACCTCTTTATGAGGAGGATCATTGTTGTCTCACCAATAATGCCATGAAAAAAATGAACTTCTTTGGATTCATTTGCTCTGTGTTAAAACCAAAAATTTCCAATATGTGGATAGTATTGCTTTTATTTATTTTCCACAATTTGCTATGTTGTTTCTTACATCGTTACAAGATTGTCTAACCAAAACAGGAACTGTAATATCAATAATCCAAATTGGAGCATTACATAACAAAACGATTTGGTGAGTTTGCCGGAAACTAGTAACTATATTATATAAATTGATGAACAAGTCTCTAACATTAGCGTCTCTTACTCTACTAAAGGTTTTTCTTCCATAATGAGATAATGATATTAGAGTACACATTGCTTAATTGCTAATGACCAATGACATAAATCTAAACCCCGATCTAAGCTGCTTGCTGGTCCCGACTGCTTTCCCGGAACATTATTACATCATACAGCATCTGAAACCGGTGAAAGATTAGAGAACCGCACGCAGTGTCCCGGGTATTAAGATCTGGTTCAGCTGTGACCAAAAACGGTTTGGCTCCTAAATCCTCTGTTTAAGGACATGCTTTAACTGAACCTTTTGGCTTTCGATTCGTGCTTCAATGAGTTTTGACTTCAAACTACTCTTCTGTGCACCTCTAGGCCATTCTATGCAACCTTTCATTCCTCCTCGGTTTACATGAGGATGATTTGCAGATTCCGGTGAAGAGTTCCATTGTCCAACCAAATCCATCATCGGGCTAAATCCGCCTTTGCTCGAGACTCTGTCTGGTGAAACCATTCCCGCGCTTGACTTTCTCCCATTTGAAACCCTTCCTCCATTCATACCTTCCATTGATATTACCTTGTAGTTGCTATCTCTATCTCCATTGCTTGCACCTGTTGATCTCCAAAGCTTTGCTATTGATGAAACCTTTTTGGATGACCGTCTTGGAATGGAACACACTTCACTTATCTCTGTGGTTGGAGTCATTGTATCATCCCAAACTTTGCCTAAGGACTCTGTACCACCACTGGAGGCGTTGCTGTGTCGGTGATTGTGATTCTTGTTGTTCACAGAAGGAATGCTCCCATCTGGTGAGTAACTCGATCCTTGTTCTTCGAGGTGGCTCACTGTTTCCCAACCGCTATCATCTTCTTCAATGTCTCCATTCTGGTGAGTATAAGCATCTGAGTGTCTCCCTTTCTTGTTCATCATATTGGCATCTAGACTTACCGTGTGAACTTTAGAATCGTGGCTGATTGGACTGTAAGCGACAGATTTCTCCATTTCTCTATCATGGGCTTCACCGAGATTCATTTCTTCAAACACCGCGTAGATATCATCCGGGTTTGCAGGCACATACGTAAATTCCTTGATTTCTTGGATATTAACTGATGCTGCGGTTTCTCTTAATAACTCAGCTTCTCTCACCTCTTTGACATCTGTCACGATATCTCGTGACCTAAGGAAAGATTCCAAATCTCCTACAAGCTTGTTCATTTGTGAGTACCTTTCCTCGAGTGCTACTTTGGCATCAATAAGCTTCATCTGGACACGTTCCTCACGCCAGACCTCAGCCATCTGTAGCATTCTTCTTTCATCGTCCACTTCTTCTCTGAGGCTCATGGATTCTCTCTTCAATGCTTCAATCTCAGCTTTATCTTCTCCTATTTCCTTTGCAAGTTCGTCGCAAACTTCCTCAATCAATTCTCTTGCTTTCCTTTCCTTTTCGTAGTCCTGCATGTAACGCTTCACGGCTAACTTTGAATCTGCAAGCTCGTTGACTAGTTTATGATTTACGATTTCTAATCTCTGACGGGTTTTCTTCTCCCTGTTCATATCAGTTTTCATATCGTCAATAATTGCTCGGACCTTCTCATGCTCCCTGCTCCGCCAAGCAGCCCTCTCCTCGCTAACTTTCCTCAAGAACTGCTCGAGCTTCTTTTTATGAGATCGCTTCTCGCTCTCGAGATCTTCTATGCGAGCATGTGCTTCCTCCAGTTCTGCTTCAAGGGAAGAAACCAATGACACAGCATTCACTTGCTGATCAATACGCTTCATGTTGCTATATATTTGGTGTACTTCCTCCATTGTATCCAAGCAGACAGGATCCCATTTTGTCGCCCCCTCCATTGCTGAGTGGGGAAATGGCATTGAAGGTTCGAGCTGACAAGAAAGCAATAGAAGACTTGAGGTCAAGAAACCATAAAAAATTGATTACAAAACATAAGATCAACAACAAGAAGGACCTTCAAGGACTAGGACAAGAATATCTCAGTCAAGAGTTATATTGAGAATTACAGCTTTTATAAAACCGATTACCCAAAAAGGTAAGACTGACCGAAAGGACTCATAGAACCAACTTGAACTCACAGATTCATTATTTCAATCTCATTTAAGTTTTTCCTTTCTGCAGCCGGGGATATTACGAGAAAATTTCCGTGCTCTTCAACAATAAACTTCATTCATAAAAATAATTTTTACCGGGTTAAAAATGAAAAGAAATCATAACACAAAAAAGCTGCATTCAGATTATGGTAACTGGTAAAAGAGCTCTAAGTCTTTGAAGAGTAAATAGACAACGGGTGCACGATATCCAAAAAAACTGCAAAAAGTATTTCACTCATCTACTTGTTTAGCTAAAATCATATACACTACGAAGATTGAAAAGATCAACACACCTTACACAAGAATCCATTTTTTGTCGTAGCAATAGTACTAGGGTTCTGCCTTATCTTATTGCTCTGACCACCAGAGGGTTTGTCACTATGGTGATAAAGATACGGAACACCCATGTATCCACCATTTCCCTGCAAGGAAACAACAAGATAGCTTAAAACAGAAAGCTTATGAACATAAATTTCTTTCTCCATATGAACAAAATTTAGAGCTGTGATAGATAATGCAAACAAAGAAGATAAGGATTTGATAGAGCAGTGGTCAAAACTTGAACTTCAAAATTAAGCAATGACCAATTGGGTAATAAATTGAGATCATCCATAACAACTACTTTATTCTCACAATGCAGATGAGAGCAATTCAATTTCAAAGTAAATGCCCCAAAATTATTGGATCTCAAGAATCCGGAAGATTCCAAAAAAATTAAAATTATTGTACCTGAAACCCTAACCCCTCTTTGCCCTTTCTTTCTCCGCCGCTGGAACTCGCGTCAGGAACTTGCAACCGCCATAGCCCAGCGGCGAGTTTCCTAACAGAGACAGGCCGTGCGATTTTCCTCCGATCCTTGCGGCGAGTAGTCTCTGACCTCGCAACCTGGTGATTATCATCCTCGTAATCATCGTCTTCTACAACGCCGCTTCTCTCTTTATTCCGATCCTCCACCTTCCATTTCAATAAAGGAGTCTCCGGCCGGCTTCGTCTGCCACCAGAAGGACCGGATCTTCGCTGACGAGTCAAACTCGGGTTCCTAGCTCGACGTTTAGTGACAGTAGTAGCTCTTTGAATAGCTCTGAGATCTGGACCGTGAGAGAAGAGATTCTTATCCGACTCAAAGGCCGGTAATGTCGCCGTCGAATACGGCTTTCCGGTGACTTTCATCACGTAATCACCGCCATAAACAAAACGTGAAGAACCGACCAAAAATCTCGGAGAAACCCCAAAAGAGCTCGAGAATCACAGACGAAAATGCGTGCCTCAGAGATAGAGGGAGAGAGATAGCTTTGAGTTCGTGAAGCCAAAAAATCGCTTTGTTGTGAGAGTCTTGTGACTGAAACGAGAGAGAGAGAGAGATGAGTATATGAATACGTATATTTGTAAAACCCATGTGTATTGGTCAACGGTATAAGACCAAGACGACGTCGTATCATTAGAGAGTGGATGTGTACGCGCGTAGTAGCGCGTGGGGAGCGTTTCCCTAAACTACATGGGGAGGGAGAGAGCTCTCTAGCTTGGTGGTGCGTGTTGTTTGCAGAGAGACGTTGGGAATATATGATTAAAGAATGTATTTTAAAAACAAAAATGTTTCAATAAATTATTGGTGTACGTGTTTTTTTTTTGTTAATTAAAAGATTGTAGCATGTAGGATATCAAAAGAGTGGAATGGATATTGTATTGTCTGATGTTAACCTATCATTTTTTTAAAAAAATTATAGAAAAGAAAATGTTAATCATGAACATGCAATGCATAAGATTTATAAGTCAATTTTTAGATCTCGATTCTTTAATCTCTATTGTATTGTATATATAGAAAAAGGTATTGACTAGGAAACAAACAAAGAGGCGACGAAGACATGAAAGGGTATCCTAAGTTAAGATGTCGGCTCATTGGATTCATCAGCCTGCCTACACATGATCTATATACATTTCACTCTTTTTCTTTCTAACAAGACTTATATATTTCACTCGTTTTCTTTCTAACAAAACTTATATACAAAGGTGATTTTCTTTATAAATAAGCTTATGTCTAGTAATAAACATGCAGATGTAACTTTTCAATTACCTTACGCAGCAATACATATTATCAACATTTAAAATCATATATGTAAAGAACATCGCTTTAAAATGATTTTTTTACCTTTAATTAGAAACTGTTGATAAAAAAAACATTTAAAATCAACTTCGAGATTAAATATATTACGCTCCAAAAAAGTATGATATTTGGAGTTTTTAGATAAATATTTGTTTTTTTAAAATTTAAGATTTTTCGATCCGATCTAATATGCTTGTAGATATAGTTTTTTGTAAAAAAAATTTGAATTTTTTTAGATATATTATATATATATGATTACAAAAAGTGTGGTATATTTTGAGAATGCATTTAAGAAATTTATTCTAATGTATATATGGAATTAGTTTGGAAGCTTTTGTATATTAATTTTTGTAATTGTATTATGTGATTTAATATCTTGTAATTTATACTATTGTTTTCAGCTAACACATACATATCATTATATCAATCGAGTTCCGATTGATCTCTCTTAAAAGATAAACCGCAAATATCCTAAAATTTTATTGCATCCAATTTCAGGTAATTAATATTAACAATATGCTTTTTAGATTGTTTTTTTTTTAATTCTGAAAACATGTAATAAAAATTCAATATCCTAAAAATAACATGTCTAATTTGTATTATTAAAATTGATATAGTATATTACATGCTTGGGCCGGTTCGAGTGATGTTTGGGACGAAACTAATATTACATGATGTGGTTTCTGGCCTAGAGGGATTACGGGCTTCAGCGCAGAACCTCTTGGATTTCAAACAAAAAAAAGAAAAAAAAAAATATTGATATAGTATATAATTTAAGTTCGATATGTAATTGATATTCAGGATATAAAATAAAATAAATTTACTATAATTCGTGTGCCTATGTTAAAATGATATATACATTGAAATGGATAGACTAGAATAAATATAGTAAACCCTTAATTTATATACCACTATGATTTTAAAAATTGTGGTAGTGTGGTATTACACAAATATCTACTTTATATTAGATCGACAAAATTGAATAGATCAACAAAGCTATGCACGTTGGATTGCCCATCAAACTTTTAATTGAGGATTATAGTATATTATTTTTTATATTTGTGTATTAATATGATAATGAACATGCAAACAATAGTTGATTAATGGGTCAGCCTCTTTAAATGTGCCATCTTTGGGTACTTCCCATGCTATTCCTTGTTCTTGATGTGTCTCATTAAATTTTATTGTTTTCTTAATTGTTTCATTTGCTTCTAACCCTAATCCATGTATTTTTTTTTTTTTACCCTAATCCATGATCCATGTTCTATCACTCGACTAGTTTCCACGTACTCTAGACTTTCGCACTAGTATATGTTATTACTTATTACCAATTATATAATTAACTAGATAAGGACCCGTCCGATGGACGGGTTTATTTTCTTATAACTAAAATCAAATTTAATAAAATATAATAATTATCTTTCAAAAGTAATTTTTTTTTCTTAATGTTGTATTGTTTCCTTCACCACTAAAATTATTGAATAAAAAATTATTTGAATGAAAAATATATCATATAGCAATTGCTCAAATTATTTGAATGAAAAGTATATCAAATAGCAATAACTTTTGATATACTTATATGAAAACTAAAATTAAAATTATTTTATCATAAAGTTAGCGAATGATTTCAAAATGGTTTTAAATTAGGCACGTTAAAAATATAGAGATGATTGATCAACGTTGACTAAATTCCTTTAAATCATGACATATGGTAAAATCTTTGATTGATAACTATTCATGATAATATTAATTACTAACTTTGAAAAATTAAAATATATCATACTAATTATATAATAAGGTATATTTCCCTTATACTAATTTTTTTCTATCACCACTTTCGTAACCATGAACAGTCACTATATATTGTCACCTGCATAACAATCACATGTTACTCCTATATTTTTTAGTATGACATGCTATTTTATTAAATGACATTGTTTAAATAATAATTTCATAATTATTTTGAGTCAATTGTGAGTATTTATGAAGAAATTAGTTTATGTGGTGATCCACATAAAGCCCGCCTATTTATACTATAATTTTATGGATAGAATCATGGTTTTTTCTGTTAGTATCATCTGAAATTTATGATAGGAGATCTTGTAATTCTTATTTCAACATATTGCACATGGAAGTTACAAATTTCAATAAGGTTTCCTTCACATAATTGAGCTCCAAACTTTTCAATAAGATAATGATGGATAGAACCTTGAATTGTATTTTTCTGTTTTAAAAAAGATTAATAAATTGGAGAATATTTAGGATTAAAGTATTAAAATTTACCTTTTCATCAAGTAGGAGCAATTCTATTTTTATGAGTTCATTTTTTTTTTTTCTTGGTTCCCACTTTCTTGAACTTGTGTCTTCACGTTATCTTTGATGATAGCTATTCTGGTTTTTTTTTCAAGAATTGAAGATAAGTAAATGTAAACAACAACGCTTAATAATTGTTTCTAAGGTAAGCACTATATAATATTCTAATAGCGTAAGAACAATGTCAACTTAGAAATAAATATAACAGATCTATACATATTATAGTCAACGTATAAGTAAATATTAACTAATTAACCTAGAAGAAAGTTTTTACGTACCAAGAAAATTTAAATAGCAACGAAGAATAATATTTTCTGATGCAAGCATGATATAATAATACTCTAATAGCATAAGAACATGTTAAACCTAGAAAATAAATATGATAAATGTACATGTATTATAGTCAACCACCCAAAAAAAAGTTTAAAGTTTGACTTACCAAGGAAAAACAAAAAACAAAACATTGATGCAAAAATAGTGATTTTGAGGGGGGTTTTGTGAAAAAATAAGAGATTACCTCTTTGTTTATATAGAGATGGATGTTTACATATTTATTTTTTTAGAATTATGTATATAATCCTAAACATTCTTTTTGATTTGTAGAATTATGTATATAATCATTTTTCTTTTATAATTGATAAATAATTGTAAACTTTCCCTTTTTTAATAGTTGGTAAATTTAATTAGAATTATATAGTAGGACAGCTTTTCTAATTTCTATTTTTATCTAATAAGATACATATAATTTTTTTATAATTATCTTATTTAGTTTTTTCTAATAATTTTCCATAATTATCTTTTAAGGAGAAATTAAAGTAGTATTTTTTTCCATTTTTCTTAAGAATTGGTAACTTACATTTGGCCTTTTTTTGTCTTCAATTTCT
>Ga0041059_1000879_pt1 | contig 23774 bp, 7 predicted proteins | sample AraColnosormetaG_FD_56232 | JGI IMG/M metagenome (GOLD analysis project Ga0041059, IMG submission 56232) | Arabidopsis roots microbial communities from North Carolina, USA - Col MF nosort | ecosystem: Host-associated > Plants > Roots > Unclassified | place: USA: North Carolina | collected 2013-09-02 | reverse complement strand
TTTGTGAGGACTACAAAAATAGTTTATCTTTTTATGAGAAAATGGTTTCATTGTTATACATTAGTGACAACAAGTGCAAAATGTCAAATCTTATAAATTACATATAAGCTAAACAATCAAACTAAATTTTAAGATTTTTACCTTTAAAATATAGATATTTTAATTTTAAATTTTAGAAACAATGATTCATGTCCTTATAATTTAAGAGTATTTGAGTAAATCAAAGTAATTTAAGAAAATATATAATTAGAGATATAGTAGTTTTTATTATTATTGATTATTATGTTATATGTACTTTTGATGTCAAGAGAAAGTTGAAGGAAGATTTAACTTTTGAAATTCGTTATATCATTTGTAAATGAACGATTTGGTGGTATACTTATATTAATATTTTAGAATCATTTATCATAGGCATTACTCAAAAAAAACAAAATATATTTAACATGGGCATGTGTTCAACCATAATTATAAACAAATTGATAAAGTATATATTTTATTAATTTGTTATTTAAATAATTAACGTTTACCATGGACTTCTTTCGTCTATATCTAGTATATTTCTAAAAACTTTCGGTTGGTTTTGAGGAAATGAAAGTGGAAACTATGTATAGTGGTGTTTGCATGTTATGAGTTTGGTCACATTATATACTCTTTTTTGGTTGATAGGTTCTCACAAATTGAAGTTACAAAACAATGTTAAATATTCTCGATTATTTTCCATTTTATTTGTGGAGTTTTTGTATGAACATGCAAAATACACCTCGATTAGATGAAGTTTTTCAACATAACATTGCTAGAATTGCTAGGATTAATCTCAATTCTTAAAAATTCCATAAAAGCTAAACATCAAACCAAATTTTAAGATTTTTACCTTTAAAATATAGATATTTTAATTTTAAAATTTAAAAACAATGATTCATGTCCTTAATTTAATGAGTATTTGAGTAAATTAAAGTAATTATAATTAGAGATATAGTTGTTTTTTCATTATTATTGATTATTATGTTATATGTACTTTTGATGTCAAGAGAAAGTTGACGGAGGATTTAACTTTTCAAATTCCTTATATCATTTGTTTTTTTTTTGTCAACCGGAATTAATTAAACTCAAACGAACCAATTCCGAGGAATTAAAAATAAAGAGATGCTAATAAATTTTTCTTTCTCGCTCTTAAATTCTTTCAAATACACTGGAAACACCGACCATTCGGTTGGAAAATACACTGTCGTTATATCATTTCTAAAGAGTATAAATGAACGATTTGGTGGTATACTTTACTATTTTAGAATCATTTATCATAGGCAATTAGATATTATTTTGAAAAAGAAAATATATTTAAAATTTTGATGGGCAAGTTTTCAACCATAATTACAAACAAATTGATAAAGTAAATATTTTATTAATTTATTATTTAATAGTTATTTAAATAATTAACGTTTACCATGGACTTCTTTGTCTATATCTACTATGTTTCTAAAAACTTTCGGTTGGTTTGAGGAAATGAAAGTGGAAACTATGTAAAGTGGTGTTTGCCTGTTATGAGTTTGGTCATATTATATATACTCTATTTTCGTTGATAAATTCTCACAAATTGAAGTTACATAACAATGTTAAATATTCTCGATTATTTTCAATTTTATTTTTGGAGTTTTTGTATGAACATGCAAAATACACCTCAATTAGATGAAGTTTTTCAACATAACATTGATAGAATGGGTTTCACTTTTTTTAAATGCTTATTGCTGTGCAATGGTTTTCCGAAGTTTTCTGCATATATGAATTACCAAAAAATAGGAAATTTAATATAATCATTGGAACATCTAATCTATTATTTGAGTTGGAAAACATTTTGATTTTTCAGAACGATGTTGTTGGAAAACCAATAATTCATCTGAAAAGTATATTGATAGAAAAAGTTGACAAAAAAAAATATATATAGATGAAAAATAAATCAAAGTATCTGTTTTTCTTAATATATTTTTTAAAATTCATGCTTTGATATAGCTGTATTCAATGTGCAATTATATCTCGTGTTTGACACCAGATTTTGTGTCTGGAGTTAAAGCTGAGTTGCCTATATTTGGTCCACGCATTTGGGTATTCGGTTCGGTTTTAAATAGTATTAGTTCGATTAATTTTTGACAAATGTACTAAGAATTTCTGAATATTTTGGTTATGTTGGTCTAAAAATAATTAATAATTTTGGATTATAGTTGTAATTTTGGATAACTAAGAAATTTATTAATATGTTGAGTATATAATTTATATTTTGTACATTACATGACCAAGTAGGTGTTCGGTTCGATTCTGGTTCTTCAGATATAGGAGTTTGGGATTTCTTCAGATATTTTGTCTCTTTCGGGTTTAATTCGATTTTTTTTGTTGGATCGATATTAGTTCGGTTCTATTTAGATAGCATAAAAAAAATGAGATAAAATAAAATTAAATCATAATTTTGCGATTGTTTCTAAGTTGTAATAATCGTTGGAAATACCTTACATTTTAAGCTTCGATATTAAGCTACTAGATCAGTTTTGCCAATATTTTCAGATTATACCGACCAATAAGATTGACCTAACCGAGAATAACCATCTAGTCGTGTGCTCGAATAAAAACTAGATTTGAGTTGAATGATGGAACGAGATGCGGTAAGGTGTGGTAAGTTCACCATGGTTTTAGCTTTGGGAGATATTCTCCTCTTCTCCTCAAAGGTGATAAGTATCACAGTTGAATCCTGGATTCCGGTTGAGATATTGTCATCTTCTCCTTCAAGGTAATGGATTGTAAGTTAAGATTTAGAGCTTAATTTTTAACTGTAAGAATATAGGGTTTGTGGTTTATGTTTTGGTTTGATATATGGATGTACTTACCTATTAAATTGAACACCAACCATGTAAAGACACCTTAATTTATTGTGTATGTATATTTAAACTTTTAATTTACTTAAAGTTAATTTTCGGTGTTCTAGAACATGGGCTAGATGAGCATCTAGGCGTTATTAGGCGGTGAGGTAGATTTGGCGGACTATGCGGTCACTAAACAAATTAGACATTATTAGGTGGGTTTGTGCGGGTTAGGCGGATTTAAATGTGTCCTAATGTTAAAAATATATATATTTAAAATTGGGTCTAAAGACACCTATAATTTTTATATTCTACTTTCAAATGTTAAATTTCAATTCATTCTAAAAAATGTAAAAATGTTATAAATTTTCATAATGTTTTTTCAGCATCTCATATAATTATACAAATATTCTAAAACTGCCTTAAATCGCCTAGACTCCGACTAAGCATTTCTAGGCACTAGATGGAGGATTACCGTCCGTTTAGCGCATAGCGCTTTCTTGAACATTGCTAATTTTATTTTTACATATATAATTTAACAAAATCTACAAATAGAAAATAACTGAAAAGGGGGAAATCATTACAAATATGTCCAATTTTCCTGTGTATTAAATCATTTACAAGAAACAAAAATATTGGTCTAAATAAAAGCTCTTGATTCTTAACACTTAACACATTTTCTTTTGTCAACAATGATACAATATATATTATACGAACTTTAATACGACAGTATACTACAGCTTCACAAATCATTATGTTATATACTTATAGGTCATTCAAATTTTACCCATTTAAGAGTTTAAATAATACAATATGTCTTGAAAATCATAAAATGATAGTATAAAAAAAAGGAGAAGCCTTTAAGAGAAAATTGAAAAAAAAAGACTATTAATTTGAACTTTCATTATAAATTGATGGGAATGTGAGATAATACTGTGTGAATGCAGTGTCCAACAATAGAACTCTTTATTGAGGAAAAAGCCGCAACATTATTTAAATTGATTGGTGATGTTTGGAAAGATGGTGAATTGCGTACGACCATCGAAAGTTGGTCAGTAAAGTGACTTTGAATATCGATCGACTTACTCTCACTTACCATCGAGTTCAAAACTGTTGACCTTTTCAGTTTCCACCATTGAATACAAGTCAAAGTTCGATAATAATAATAATATCCCAAAAGAATTCGATAGTTCTTAAATAAATGACCAAAAAGCATGTCAAAAAGATAAAAATAAAATAATAATAATGGCCAAAAAGCTTCATACCAAAACAATGCGTAAACATTCTTAGTAATACATTTTTCAGAATCTAAGTCATACATTTTTATTCGTTTTTCAACTTATAAAAACAGAAACTGGAACAAAGCACCCTTTCTACATCCCAGTGGTCAAGTTGCCACTGCATGTAGGTTTAAGGATTTATTCTTGTAGACATACATGGCTAGCTAGTTGCAGATCTAACAAAGTATTTCGAAATTTTGTAGACAAAATTATATACTGAAGAAAAATATTGATTTGAGGGTAACGACAATTGTTAAACCGAAAAGAGTAGTATTTTATTCTATTTTGGCTAAGCAGAATAATATGTTATAATAGTACACATAATAAAAATACAAATTTATGTTTTTTTTTTGTTAAAAAAAATTACAAATTTATGTTTTATACACGATATGGCAAGTTGTCACTGAGATTACATATCCATTTTTCGATTATTTTGTGTTTGTCTAAAAATTTACAACTATAAAAATTTATTAGTATAGTGAGGGAAAAAAAATGATTCTCACTATACAATAAATATTTTACGAAGAGATATAAACGAGAAAAATAAGAGAGAACGCAATAATTAATATGTCTTTGAGCCACTTCATATAGATTTTGTACCATTTTTTTTTCTTTCTTATTGTTCTAAGTGCAATAATAATATTTTTTTTTGTATAGACAAACAGGAAACTTGATAGAATTTAGGATTTATAGATATATTCAGAGGTTATGCTCCTCTTTTTTGGGTTTAGTTTTCCGGGAATAGTTATGTTTTCCACCGGCTTAGTTTCTCAAAGACTTTCGACTCTTGTCGATCTTGTATTTCAAAATCCTATTCTACCTACGTATAATATAATGGAATCATGCAGATGAAAAAAAAGAGATATATTCATAGGAATGAAACTTTACAAGTAGATGATTTATTTTCTTTTTCAATATTCTGATTATTACAGAGAAAATTGTAGACTGCCCAATTTCTATATATAGTTTAGTAAGTTGGACCGTTTTTTGCTTTAGCATTGATTGGTTATCTTAAGATACTCGAGTTGGATGTTTGTGAACAATATTAGAGTAGAAGAGTTAGGTACGTTATTATCAGTAGGCAAGAAGCATCAAATTCCAAATACTTCCCGTAAAGAATAAAATAATTACAAAACAAAACTCAATATATTGGATCTAAATTATACTTTTCCTATGTATCCTAATATTTTTCAATTGTTATAATCTTTGTAATCATATTTTTGTATTAAGGTAAACTGAACCATAATTTAAACTATACTGTGGATTTAATTTATAGCATTACCGTATTACCATGCATGCACCCGAATTTATATAAGTTCAATAGTTTTCAGAACTATATAACTATTGGTTTTATTATTTTACACCTAAATTGTTAGTCCATGATGATAAAAAAAACATAGATATACATTGATGGCCATCTTTCTATATCAGTAAGAAATATTCTAATCGATCGAGGACCAGCCAAAACATTCTTCAATATAAACAACTCTTTATAAACATGATTCATATTCGTATGCAGCTTCCCTGTATCCACTAGTTTTGAAAAGATATGCTCGTCTCTTTACACACTAAACTATTGTATTACTATGAAAGTAGTTATTGTCAAGCGTTTGCATGTCGGTAATACAAATTTAAAACAATAATTAAGATTACGATTTAGATATTGGTATAATTTAACTTTCTATACTTGTTTTAAAAGGTTTTCGATGCATGTTTATTATTCTATCTTAAAATATTATATTTATTTGCGGAAGTTCCATTTGTCTAATGGTTGACCAATGGTTCATTTAAGCTTTTACATTAAGAGGTTTGGAGTTTAAATTCTAGCTACTGCAATTTATTAGTAGATTTGTAGATTAATGGAGGCAAGTGTGCAGAAAATCTCTAACGATGTACAATTATAGTTGTTCACTAAGATTCTACGCAGAGAAGATATTGAAGATGTCCATCAAAAACATGGAGAAAGAGAAAGAGGTGTCGATCGACATATGTGCTCAAAAATAAAACAACTAAATATATGTTTATGTTTAGATATTGAAACCCCTTGACAAAAAGAAAAAGTTTAGATATTAAAACCATATATAAACATTAAAATATGTCATAGTAATTTTTTTTTTTTATTAAGATCATGGTAAAATTATGCGTAGATATAGTTTTTATTGAACGAGATCAATCAGAAAGACGGAGACCAAAAACTATTGGGGACCAACTAACAAGCAACTGAAGTCGTCGAAGCACATTTGAAGTGAACGTTGTGAACTCCTAACCTAAATTTATTCTCGAACAAATTGTATTGTGATTAGGATTCATAGTTAAAGATAGGGAAGTTCTAAACCAATTATTAGGATAAGTTCCAAATCCATTACGTCCACAAGATTAATTGGTCTACAACCAAATTTAGTTTAAGTTAGGTTTTATTGATCTCCCAAAAAAAATTGTTACATCGAAAAACTCGAATTCAAAAATAGATCACCGTCAGATAGTTTTCTACAAAAAAAATTTTGTCATTTGATTTTAATTAAAACTCAAAAGAGCCAAAACTGAGAAATATTGTTTGGAAAAAATATCGAAAAAGCACAAACTTTCAAATTTGGAAAAAAAACATATAAAATTTTGAAATATCACTTAAATACCAAAGTTGTTGTTGACTTTATAATTAAATAGATAATTTTTGTGACTTTACCATTTTGGACACGTCGTTAAGTCAACGGACAAAAAAATTAACTCGGAACCTCTCAGATGTATCATTCATTCATTCCATTACCGACTAAGCTGAAGCATTTAATTGTTCGTTCTCAAAGACATACATATTTTATATAGGTTACAACAAAATTAACGGGGTTAATCAATTTTATTAATAGGTTCTGTTTCTTGTCGCTCTGTAATATTACAAAAATCATTTGTCCTAAAACATTTGATGTCTTACGGAAATCAAGAATATTGCAATTCAAGAATGTTTAAATTGAACATTGAATTCAGTAATTTATCAAATTCATTTATCACTTGATCAATAATAGCCATGAAATCTGCATAACACGTTTGTTTGCATATTTAAGCAGATTGATAATAACTTTTCCCACTTTTACCAATCAAATCATATCACCTAATTACGTCACTTTCTAGAGGAAGCCAAAATAAATCAGCTTAACAAGTTTTCAAAGTGAGATCGTAGATAGCTAATTTTATAAATAGACCAACAACAGCAAAATCATGTACAATCAAACAATTAAATCCAACACAACATTGGAACAAAGTTAAATTAAAGGATTTTTAGCTGTTGTTGAAGAACTCTTGTGGGATTACGGATGGACAAAACTTCTTCGCCACAAACTTGTACTGCAAAAAAAAAACACAAAAATCCAATCGTTATTAGCACATAAAACAACTTAATCATCATTCTTAATTGTTATCACAAATAAATAAACACAACAACTTACTTTGTGTTGACTATACTTCTCTCTAACAGCAGGTAGTGTAGAGCCGTGAGCAGTACTACACAATCGTTGAAGATCCTTCACACATCCTCTCAACTCCATCGCTTTATATTGCGTATAGTGTTGCAACGTCGAGTTCTGATCCAACCAAACAACAAACACATTTTACTACATGATTCTTATAAAGAGTAAAACAGTGTCTTAAGGTTGTTTAAACATACCCATGGTCGTCTTGTTGGGTCTAGAATGTACTTAGCCAAGAAAATGGCGGAAGCAGCTACTAGTGAAGGAGAATGAGAGAGCATAGTGTACTCTAGTAGCGATAATTCCGCAATGTAGTTAGCCATACATTCTAGCTGCATCAATGGAGCTTCATGAACACCATGAGCAGCTCGAACAAAGCGTCTGAAAATTCAAGTTGTACGATCCAACTGGTTAGTAATTAGTACAGAATTGTATGAGATAAGAGAAGGATCTGTTTTGTAAAGCAATCATCTCACTAACCTTAGAAAACATTTCGTAGTTGGTGCAGTCATTTCAAACTTCAAGTAATTCAGAACATCAGATTCCATATCAAGAACTTCATCTTTGAGATATGTATTATCAGTAATGTAACAAAACTCCTCAACTTGTGGAGCACATATCTCTTCATATTTCGCTGCTATCATCATACAAGCCACACCAAGCAACTGAAGTTTCTGTCTACTAATCACATTCCCAGATAAATACCTATCTATATAGTTCACAGTCAAATACAACGTCTCCGGTACAAGCCTATACTCTTCAGACACCTACAAGAAACCGAAAAAACCCTTAATAAAACATCGACAAGAGTGACAAAAGCCATCACATTTTCTCAATATAACTATCATTCACCTCAATAAGCCAATCAACTAAGATTCCACGCATACTCGAATTCACATCTTTCTGAACTCTCTCCATGTAATCAACATCAGGTCGCTTCTTAGCCTAGCATATAGATGATACACAGATTCAGAAAACTTGCAAACACATAAAGCTAAAAATATCACATTCTGGTTAAGAGTTATCACCTCAGAAGCACGAAGATGCTTATAAATGTCACAAGCAAACGTAGCACAAAGCTGAGGATCACCATTGTTACTATCAATGTTAACAATCTGATTCTTATCCATTTTCTTCATATCAGATAACACATCTCTACTACAATAATTATCTGCAATACCAAGCAAATCAATTCAATACCAAAACAATATAAACAACAAAGTCATAGAGAACCATTAGTAAGAAGTAGTACCAATTGTTTCTGAATTCGGCGTTATGAACAGATTACTCAAAGCTTTCCTCTCAATCGAAACAACAGCCGAAACGTCGTCGTTTTCGATATACTCAACTTGAGGACTCTTGTAGGAATCACTTGAAGACCTAGTCTCGTCCATTGATACTGAGCCATCATCAGATTTGCTAGGTGAAGAAGCAACTTTGTGAGGAACTATGCTTTGTTGCAGATTGCTAGAGAAACTGGCATTAACGCAAACACTTGGTGCTATCTTCAATTTCGCTGACTTGTTTGAACAATGTACCTATACAAAACCAAAATCAAACTCAAAATCAATAAGCAATCTCATAGATTCAATCAAAGAAACAATGAATCCATATTCAAAATTGATCACAAAAACCAAATCCACAACAAAAAATGAAGCGAAGAAACAATGGATCTATAGTGAATTAGAGTAAGCGAATCTTCAAATCAAACTAAATAGATCACAGAAACGAAAGATTTTGAAAAATTCATAGCGAAATTGAAGAACCTCACCGAATCAGAATTTTGTAATCGTGAGGCGATTTTTTGATTGGTAATGTTACTTAACGGTGCTCGTTTCTTCGTCATCGCCGGCATAAGTTTAACAGAATTCTCCGATGAAGATGGTGCTTGACGCTTCGCTAATGAAGATTTCGTCGAAGAGGAAAACGAAGATCGCCGATTCTGAAGAATGTTCGACATTTTTTTTCTTAGGGTAAAATGAATCTTCTCTGAGAATCTCTGAAAAAGGAAACAGAGTTTTAATGGCGAAAGAGAAAGAGAAAGAGAGAGAGGTTTTAAAAACAAAGCGAAGGAAGTGAGGTTAAATAATTTTTTGAAATTTGAGGAATGATCGTGACCGTTGATTTTGAAGTGTAGATTTTGTTTTGGAGCGTGCACGAATTTTAAAGGTGTATGTCTGTTATTTAGTATTGATCACTGACCTGTTATATTACGCCACGTATGGGTTAATTAGCTTTTAGGGAAACAATGTGTGACAGTCAGTAACGAGACTCGGTTCGGTTTACTTTTTTTGAATTCGAATTTCAAACGGAAATAAATTCGAATTTCAAACGGTCACCTTTTGGGTGCTCTTTCTCTCTTTTTTAAAATAAGTTGGAGACATAAACCATATAAAGATAAATTTATACATTGAAATCAGGAGCTGCTATTTTTCAATTTTAAATACTTTTACCACGAAAATTCAATGTGATTTGCTGTTTAAAATTTTCAAAATGTGAAATATGGAGTTTATGAGTAAAATATTTGATCATGATATTTCTTGAGTGTTGTTACTTGTTTAGTAACAAGAATACATTAGAGAAATCTCAAGTTCTCATGAATACATTAATTTTGGTATTCACCGATACTAGTCGTGGCTAAGTTAGAAGGTCTATATCAAGTTTTTGATGAATATTGTTAAGACTAGCATTGTTATTAAGAGTTGGATAGGAAGTAGGAATTTTTCATGATAGTATTGATGCTAGTTCATGGTAATATTGATGCTAGAAAATAAGAGTTCGTTAGGAACTTTTGGTGAAGTAAAGATTCACTTAATTGGAAATTATTAAGTGAAATTAATATTAAGTTATTAAGTTATGGTTGATCAAGAAATTAATAAATCTCGTGTCTCGTCATGTTTATCTTTAGGGCATCTCCAACCATAACACCATTTTAGTATTGAAATAACACTATATTTGGTGTAGTTTTCACACTAAAATATTTTTCTTCTCCAACCATAAAACTAAATATCACACTAAAGCTAATATTTTCTATTATTATACTATTAACTAAAATTTTAAAATATTACACAGTATTAAAAATAAATATTACACAACAAAATAGTATGTTAAACAAAATTAATTACAAAAAAGTAACACAATGACAATACAATTGCATTCACACATAATATTACACAAATTAAAATACTACAAGAATACTAATACTCACATATCATTCATCAAATTCCAAAGATGTTTAAATTTAAAACCTTTCTTTAGTTTTGTAATTTTATGTTTTGAATGTTAAGTTGAATTTTTATTATGTATCAGCTATTTTAATATACAATCATATTAAAATAAAATAAAAATTGATACTTAAATGTTTGATGTCGCTACAGTAATACACCAAATATAGTGATTTACTGTACAAGAAAATGGAATCACACCATAATAGTGCAAAGTATAGCGTTTGGTTGGAGACAAAAAGTAAACATCCCCATGTCAAGATAACGTTTTGCCGTCACATTGGACATGGTCTTAAGATGTACAATGGAACGGCAAAACGTTATTTGGAGGTGGTAATATTAACTTTCTGTCTCCAACCAAAGTGTATATTTTGCACTATTATAGTATGATTCTTTTTTTATTTATAATAAATCACTATATTTGTGTGCTACTATAACAATAACAAAAATTGAATTAATATTATTATTTATTTTAATTTTATTAAAATAGTATATTTAGTTATATATAGTATATAAAATATGATTTGTATTGTTATTTAACAATCTAATTAAGTTTTGAAGTAAACATAATGTATCAAAACTATTTTTGTATTTAAAATTTTAATTATATGAAATCTTAATTTGTAGAAAATATTAAAATTAATATAAAAATTTTAATTGAAGATACATAACAAATTTCAATCAACCATTAAAACAGTTTTTTAGCTCGACATAGACAAATTAAGATCGAGAAGCTCATATTGAATTTTGAAATGTTAATTGAACATTTGTTGTCGTTAGAATTAGTATGATGTAATTTATTTTTAGTATGTAAATTTTTGGATTATAATTTTACATTAATTGATAATTTTAAAATATTAACTAAGAAAATGTTCAATTTAACAATATAATAGTGAGAATAGTATTTTTAGTGTGATATTTTGTGTTGTGGTTGAAGAAGAATAAAGCTTTAGTGCTAAATTTACATTACACATATTGTTATTTCAACACCAAAATGATGTTATAGTTGGAGATGCTCTTATACCTTTCACCATCTTCTAGATGAAGTTTTACAAATCTTAACATCTCTCGTAGATTGTTATTTCAACACCAAAATGGTGTTATAGTTGGAGATGCTCTTATACCGTTCACCATCTTTTAGATGAAGTTTTACAAATCTTATCATTTTTTGTAGAAACAAAAAAATAAAGATGAATAACACTATTTGTATATTTCTTTTGGAACTCCCAATTAAATATAAAGTTCCTTTTGTTTTCTAAAGGGCTTTTAATACCAACTTAAGGCCAAGAGAGATTTGGTCCATCCAATTCAGTTAACCCGAAGACAAATTAATTTTAAACAAAATTATAACTCCACACATTTTCTAGAAATCGAAATAGTAAAAACAGAATTACGTCAATGTCAAAATAATCTGTCCGTACGTCACCTAGTCATATTAGTTCTTACTAAATTAGGTGTGCGATAACTATTGTCAAAAATAAATAGTAAACGAAAATGTGAAAGAATGAGAAAAGATTGCGTAAAATAGTTATAGTTTTGGATTTTGTGATTTCACCTCTTCTCTGTCGAACCTTTAAAGAGAAAATAAACAAATTCTTTTACCTTTTTCTTTGTTTGTTAGCAACGGCAAAAGAGAGAAGTAGGAAAATTCATTTTTCATTTCGTCTTTTTTTTTCTTCTGAATTCATTGAGAAACTTGGATCCAAATTATTGATTCAGAACCAATCATCTTTTACACATTTACAAATTCCAACATTTGAGCTAGGAACGGTGTTTTTTTGTGTGTCCATGAGGTAAAAAGGAGTAATAGAACGTTTGCATAAAAGGTAATTTTGTAAATGAATTGTGCATTTGATTGTGGCAGGAAAAAAATCTCTTAATCACCAAATGACAATAATACAAAATCAAGAGGATTCTATCTTTAGTTTGATTTGTTGTTGAATCCATTTAGCTAAATGTTTTTGTTTCTGTTTTCTAAAGGAGTTTCTTCAGAAAAGAGAATATGTCAATGCCTCCCTCCTCAACGAATGACCAAGAGACTCCTTCCGTGTCTTCTCCTCGGCTGAGGTATCGAATTGCTTTCAATACTTTTTGACTATTTGCTTTGCTATCTTTATCTTTGTATAATTGAGGGCTTTTGGGTGCAGGGACGATAATAAAACAATGACGTCTGAGATGGATGATCCAGAGAAAGCAGCGGTTACAATCACACGTCTCATCGAACAGCTTCATGCCAAGAAATCATCGGCGCAAGAGAAAGAGCTTAGCACCGCTCGGCTTCTTGGTTTAGCCAAGGGTAAAAAGGAATGTAGAAAGATCATTAGCCAGAATGTGAACGCCATGCCTGCCTTTATATCACTTCTTAGGAGTGGAACCCTCTTGGCAAAACTCAATTCCGCTTCAGTCCTAACCGTTCTATGCAAAGACAAAAACGTTCGTTCTAAGATACTGATAGGCGGATGTATCCCACCGCTGCTATCACTTTTGAAGTCTGACTCTGTGGATGCAAAAAGAGTTGTAGCCGAGGCCATATATGAAGTTTCCTTGTGTGGAATGGATGGTGATAATGTAGGTACTAAAATATTTGTCACGGAAGGCGTGGTACCGAGTTTGTGGGATCAATTAAAGACGGGGAAAAAACAGGACAAGACAGTGGAAGGACATTTGGTTGGAGCTTTGAGAAATCTTTGCGGTGATAAAGACGGGTTTTGGGCATTAACACTTGAAGATGGCGGAGTAGATATCATCTTAAAGCTTCTCCAGTCTAGTAACCCGGTATCTCAATCAAACGCAGCTTCTCTCTTAGCTCGTCTTATCAGGATTTTTACCAGCAGTATCTCAAAAGTTGAAGAGTCAGGTGCTGTGCAAGTTCTGGTTCAGCTTCTAGGTGAAGAAAATAGTGTTTTCGTACGTGCCAGTGTAGTCAACGCTCTAGAAGCCATCACATCAAAGTCAGAAGAAGCTATAACTGTGGCAAGAGATTTAGATGGGATCCACCTTCTTATTAGCGCAGTGGTTGCATCTTCTAAAGAGTCAGTGGAGGAGGAAACTGAACGCGTCTTACAAAGTTATGGGACACAAGCTTTAGCAAACTTATGCGGAGGAATGTCTGGTTTGATAGTGTATCTTGGAGGGCTATCTTTGTCTCCACGCCTCACTGAGCCCATCGCTGATATTCTTGGAGCTCTTGCTTATGCTCTGAGAAAATTTCAGCTAAGTTGCGGTGATACTAGAGAAGCTTTTGATCCAACACTAACAGAAGGAATACTAGTGAAACTACTAAAGCCCCGGGATACTCAATTGATCCACGAACGTATCTTGGAGGCTATGGAAAGTCTATTCGGAAATGTTGATCTATCAAAACTACTCAACAATGTTGACGCTAAGAGGGTTTTAGTCTGTCTAACAATATTGGCCACGGACGGTCCACGTGAGCGGATGATTACTTGTTTGTCAAATTTATGCAAGCATGGTGATGTTTGGGATGCTATTGGGAAGAGAGAAGGGATACAAATCCTCATACCGTACCTTGGTTTGTCTAGCGAACAACATCAAGAACTGTCTGTTGAGTTCTTAGCGATCTTGACCGATAATGTCGAAGAAAGTAGATGGGCTGTTACTTCTGCAGGTGGGATTCCTCCATTATTGCAGATATTAGAGACTGGTGTATCTCAGAAAGCAAAGGACGATGCGGTCCGTGTAATTTTGAACCTATGTTGTCACAGCGAAGAAATCCGCCTCTGCGTTGAGAAAGCAGGAGCTATTCCTGCACTTTTGGGTCTTTTAAAGAACGGTGGACCAAAATCACAAGAGAGCTCAGCAAATACGCTTTTGAAACTGATTAAAACAGCTGATCCAAGTGTTATCGAGCAAGTACAGGCTTTGTTTCTTGGAGATGCTCCTAAATCAAAGACTCATTTGATTAGAGTTCTAGGCCATGTTCTTGCATCGGCTTCTTTGGAAGAATTTGTCACCAAGGGTTCCGCAGCGAATAATGGATTGAGGTCGCTTGTCCAGAGACTTGCCTCATCAAACGAGAAGATGAAAGAGAACGCAGCTTCTGTCTTGGCTGATCTATTCAGTTCAAGAAAAGACCTTTGTGGTGGTCTTGGATTTGATGAGGATGACAATCCGTGCACAAAGCTTTTAAGCGGAAACACTCACGCTGTTGCAACGCAGTTAGCGCATGCCTTGGGCTCTCTATCTAATCCAACAAAGAAAAAAACTGCAACAAAGAAATTATCCGGTCCAGAAGTCGAAGTGATCAAACCATTGATAAAGTCAGCAAAAACAAACCCCATCGAGTCAACAGAGAATCCCATGTCCACTCTTGCGAACCTTCTTTCAGACCCAAATGTTGCAGCTGAAGCATTAAACGATGACGTTGTTTCTGCTTTGACCAGAGTACTGAGAGAGGGAACACTGCAAGGTAAAAGAAATGCTTCACATGCTCTTCATCAATTACTCAAGCATTTTCAAGTCAGTGATGTATTTAAAGGAAATGAGCAGTGTCGATTTGCTGTTTCTGAACTCATTGATCTCTTAAACGCAACTGACCTGAACAACAGCGCTTTCATCGACGTCTTAGAAGTACTCTCTTTACTAGCCAAAGCTAAATATGGTGCTAACTTGTCACATAACCCTTTTTCTGCATTCGGTGAAGTTCCTTCAAATTTAGACTCTCTTGTCCGCGGTTTAGCTGAAGGTCATCCTTTGGTGCAAGATAAAGCAATAGAGATTTTGTCTCGTTTCTGCAAGACACAATTTATCTTGTTAGGTCGACTTTTGGTGACACAATCAAAATCAATTTCTTCATTGGCTAACAGAACAATCAACTCATCAAGTCCTGAAATCAAAGTTGGAGGAGCGATCTTGCTTGTGTGCGCAGCAAAGAACGACATTACATTATGGGCGGAAGCGGTTGAACAATCAGGGTATTTGAAAACCTTAGTAAACACTCTTCTTGATATGTCAAAGCAGAACTCTAAATCTGCTTCATATGGAATTGAAATTCAAAGACCAAGATCTTTTATTACAAGCAATTTGTGCTTAAGGATGGATGACTCTGAAATGGTTGATCCAGTTACTATCTTGGGAAGCACCGCCTCTATGTGGTTACTCTCCATTATTTGCTCTTCTCATCCTTCGAACAGACTTGTTGTCATGGAAGGCAATGGACTTGAAATTATTGCAGAAAATCTTCAAAGAAACAAGTCTAACACACAGGTAAATAAGTATACTTACTTGCTCTCTTTAGCTTTTTCTTCTAAATCCTGCAAGTGTTGGTTTTGCTGACTTATTATCTTTAATTTTTGTAGGAGAATTCCTCTGATTCCGAGGAAAAATGGATCGCTATGTCATTTTTAGCTGTTATGTCTCAGGAACCAAAGGTTGTCTCATCTCCAGCAACAGAAAATATTTTGCAAACGCTAGCACCTTTCATGCAATCTGAGCAGATGATTGATGGATATTTTACTGCACAAGTGTTAGCAGCGTTAGTTCGTCATAAGAATGATAAAACAATTTCAGAAATCATGAATTCAGATATCGTAGAAACTACGATAAACTTGGTAGGGTGTGAAGAATCAGACACAAGGAGTCTTTGTGCCTTAGCAGAAGAGCTATCTCTGGTACAAAATCCTTATGAGGCCACATTAGAGGTACTCTTTGAAAATGAAAGAGTAAGAAGCGGTTCATTTACCAAAAAATGTATTCCCTTGCTCGTGAATCTCTTGAAGCCATATGCAGATAAAGTTGGAGGCATTCCAGTGGCTATTCGACTTCTTCGTCGTATTGCAGACAATGACGATTTAAGTAAATTACTTATCGCTGAAGCTGGAGCTCTAGATGCTTTAGCAAAGTACCTTTCTTTGAGCCCTCAAGATTCAACAGAGATTACCGTTTCTGAACTGTTAGAATCACTCTTTCGCAGCCCGGAAATCACACGACATAAAACAGCTATAAGTTCCATGAAGCAGCTCATAGGAATTCTTCATCTTGCTTCTAGAAGTACTCGCTACAATGCTGCAAGGGTCCTCTGTGAACTGTTTAGCTCTGAGCACATCAGAGATTCTGAATTAGCATGGAAAGCACTTTCTCCTCTTATTGAAATGTTGAATACAACGTTAGAGAGTGAGAGAGTAGCTGCTCTAACAGCTTTAGTGAAGCTAACTATGGGAATAAATCCAAGGCCAGATATTCTTACTAGTCTTGAAGGAAACCCATTGGACAACATCTACAAAATTTTGTCTTTAGATAGTTCTTCGCTTGAATCAAAGACAAGTGCTGCAAGGATATGCCGCTTTCTATTTACCAATGAAGGTTTGAGAACAAGCACATCTGCCGCATGTTGCATTGTATCCCTTATATCACTTATCCGAACAGGAAAAAGTACAGCTATAGAAGCCGGAATGTTTGCACTAGACAGACTCTTGGATATCAAAAGATTTGTAGAGGTTGCAGAAGAACATGATTGTGTGAACCTGTTCTACGGATATGTGGCTTCCGAAAACTATCTGATCAGTGAGGCTGCAATTTCTTGTCTTACGAAAATGGCTAAAGACAATACTCCCCGGAAAATGGATCTGATTAAAATGGGGATAATCGAGAAATGTATTAGCCAACTCTCCAAATCGCCGCCAAGTTCTTTGTGTTCTGTAATCGCAGATCTTTTCAGAGTTTTGACGAACGTTGGTGTTATAGCTCGAAGCCAAGACGCTATAAAAATGGTACAACCGCTCCTTTTGATTTTGCTTAGACAAGACTTGGATTTTCAAGGTCAACTCGGTGGTTTACAAGCTATAGCAAACATCTTGGAGAAGCCAATGGTTCTTGAATCATTGAAAATTGCATCTTCCACAATCATTATGCCTTTGATACCACTGCTTGAGTCCGAGTCAATAGCGGTCAAAAATGCAACCACAATACTACTGACCTCTCTACTCGAAATGCAACGTTTCCAAGAAGAGATAACAACCAAAAATCTCATTGCTCCTCTAGTGAAACTGGTAGGGATCAGAGTAAGAAACTTACAAGAGATAGCATTGATGGGTTTAGAGAGATCTTCAGTTACATGGCCAAAAGAGGTAGCAGATACCGGAGGAATTCAAGAGCTCTCCAAGGTTATCATCGACGAAGATCCTCAGCTTCCTGTATATCTATGGGAATCAGCAGCTTTCATTCTCTGCAACATTCTCAGAATCAACCCAGAACACTATTACTTTACGGTGACTATACCAGTTCTGTCAAAAATGTTGTTCTCCACAGCTGAAAGCACAGTGATCTTAGCCATCGACGCATTGATCATCCGTGAGAATCAAGACTCGTCAAGCGTTCAAGAAATGGCAGAATCCAGTGCACTCGACGCATTACTAGATCTACTAAGATCACACCACTGCGAAGAACTCTCAGCAAGATTACTCGAATTAATACTACGCAATCCAAAGGTTAGAGAGACAAAGATATGTCAGTTTGTACTTACCCCTCTATCAGAGTACATACTAGACCCAGACACAATATCAGAATCCGCAAAAATTCTCATAGCAATGGCTCTAGGTGACATCTCTCAACACGAAGGACTCGCTAAAGCCACGGACTCGCCCGTGGCATGTCGTGCGTTAATCAGCTTGCTTGAAGATGAACCGAGCGAGGAAATGCAAATGGTTGTGATGCGTGCTTTGGAAAACTTTGCAATGCATAGTAGAACAAGTCGTAAAGCTATGGCTGAAGCTGGTGGAGTATATTGGGTTCAGGAAATGCTTAGATCTAGTAATCCACAAGTTTCTACACAAGCAGCTCTAATTATCAAATCTCTCTTCTCTAATCATACACTTCAAGAATACGTCTCTGGTGAAATCATCAAATCTCTAACAAGTAAGTTTCAATTCCGAATTCAAAATTTATGATCGGATTGAGAATCAAACACTCACTGATTTCAATGCAGATGCGATGGAGAGAGAGTTTTGGACAACGACGGCGATAAACGTAGAAATAGTGAGAACGCTAAACACGATTCTCACAACGTTTCCAAAACTCCGTTCGTCGGAAGCAGCTACCGCTTGTATCCCTCACTTAATCGGAGCTTTGAAATCCGGCGAGCAAGAAGCGAGAGATTCGGCGATGGACACGATCTACACGTTGCGACAATCGTGGACAACAATGCCGACGGAGACGGCTAGATCTCAAGCTGTTTTAGCGGCGGATGCGATTCCGGTTCTGCAATTGATGATGAAATCAAAATTGAAATCTCCAGCTCCATCGAGCTTCCATGAGAGAGGTAACAGTCTCTTGAATTGTTTGCCGGGAAGTCTCACGGTGGCGATTAAACGCGGTGATAATCTGAAACGTTCAAATGCGTTTTGCAGATTAATCATCGACAATTGTCCCACCAAGAAAACCAAGGTATTGTAATTTCGGTTTAACCGGTTCAATCCGGTTAATTTCTCTTCAATCCAGTTCTAAGGAAATTCGGTGCAATTTCAGTTTGATTTTTGCTATTACTAATCCGTATCCGGTTTAAGGCGGTTTAATACGGTTCTAAGCAACCGGTATAATCCGGTTCTAAGTAATTCCCCGCAATTCAGTACAATATTGGCTAAAATTAACCGGTTTTGGTTCAGGTTGTGAAACGAAGCAGCTCACCGGTTTGGAAAGAATCATTTACATGGGACTTTGCTGCTCCACCTAGAGGACAGTTTCTTGAAATAGTCTGCAAATCTAACAACATCTTTCGAAACGTACGTAGATTAATCATTGTTTTTTATTCCAATCTTTATCAGAATCGGTAACTTTGGTATTTGAATGTTAAAATTTGCAGAAAAATCTTGGTAAAGTGAGGATACCAATTGATAAAGTATTGTCAGAAGGAAGTTACAGTGGAATATTCAAGCTAAATGATGAAAGCAAGAAAGATAATTCTTCTGATAGAAGTCTAGAGATTGAGATTGTTTGGTCTAATCAGTCATTTTAATTAATCCATAAAGATGTTCCAATTACTGTAAAAAAATGTTTTATGATATGTAAATTTTAAACTTATTAAGGAGTTATTATAATTGTGATGGTGTCATGTTTTGGGAAGCTTATTGCAATCTGAAGAAACCCATCCGAGTTGTTGCTTCTCGTTGTCGTAGATCATCATTAGCCCTTGCATAGAGATATCTTCAAAACAAGACAAAAGAAACAAAAAATTAGTTTCAGACAGAAACATTAATTAGCGTTTAAGTGTTGATGTTGTTTGTGTTTGGTTGTTACCTCCGATTACGTTGGAGTTTTGTAATCCTACTTCACTTCCATTTAGTAGTCCCAAGCATACGTTTCCAGTTTTCTGAACAAGACAACAAAAATTTCACTAGAATACTTCTTTGAAAGTGATGAATGAGATTTTGGGTGTGTCGATATTCTTACAGAGACAATGAGATATAATTCGGGTGCAAGATAGAGCTGAGTGTTTCTTCTCCCATTGGTGAAGTTGATTGTTATGGTCTTGAAAAAGTTCTTGACCTCAAGAACAGATTTAAAGGGCTTAGCTCCTTTCCAGCAGATTGGTAAGGTCTTATCTTCTTTCGCAACCTTCAACGGTGAGACTTTCAGATCATTTCCGATCTGTTAACACGCGAAAGAGATCGATGCATTAGGTTTCATACAATTTTCTTAAGTCTTTGTGTTTCTTGAAGAATTACCAGGTTAATTATTGTTTGGTATGCCTTGCTGTTGAAGTAAGTGTAAGAGCTTCCGGTGTCAAAAATGAGTTTAAGTCCTTTTAAACCTGTTGGCTTTCCGTTGAAGAGAAGATCGGCTGGTCCGGTCGTGTAGTGGTTGCTGAACACAAATAGATGAATCATCAGTACTATAAGACAACAATATAATCTCTCTAAAGCGGGTCGAGGCAAATATGAAAGAAGAAAGTATACTCTTGTGATAATAATGGTGTCCATGCCACACCAATGGAAGGAACAAGATTGTCTCCAAAGAACAAAAAGCCTCCACCTTTAGAACTTAAGCAATGTCCAACCACATTTCTTGTTAGTCCCGCGGAGACAAGCTGTGTCAAGAGACCGATTTTCCCTCTTCCAAGTCCCAAAACTCCAGCAGTCGCGGGCGGAGGATGTGCACTAGGGTAACTCTGATCATAACCACACCTGACAACACACAAAAAATTTCTTTCAAGAAATTTAACATTTTCATCATCTCAGGATTCACATGTCTATTTCCTAGCTCACCCGAATGCTACAGGAGGTTGCATGAACGAGCCATTTACGAGTTTTAAAGGAAACTGATCGGTAACAAGTGCACCCATTGATGAACCTTGATCAGCATATTTAACTTCATAGTCACATTGTTCTTGCGGGTTTGGGCAATGAGGCTTGTTAGGCCAGTGAAGAGCTGTACAGATCGGGTTTGAGCACGGGATAATGTTTCCTTTAGGCTTGTACTGAAGATTAGGAGGCTACAAAAAACAACAAAACAGAGATCATAAGAAGAAGAGAATGAAGTTAAATTCTTAAAACAAAGATAAGAAATCATACCAAAGTGCAACCACTGCAAGGAGCATCACATTGAACCCAAGTGAGATCGCTTCCGGTATCAATATCAAATTGAAATGCCTTTGGAGGGCTTCCTATTTGCATTAAGACTGAGTAGTATCTACAGAAACAGAGGAAAAAGTTACAAAAAATGATTTTTTTGGTTTGTTTTTGTATTATCAACAAGATAGAGAAAACATTGATGTGCTTACCCGAGAGGGAAGACGTTGCCGGAGAGAGGGAAGACGACTGAGGAAGGAGAGGATTTGATGAAGGTTTTGAAGATTGAAGATTTTGATAGAGGAACTATGACCAAGAACAAGAACAGAAGAAGAGAAAATCTTGATATCATCTTGATCTTTGTTACTTGCACGACAAACAATAAAAGAATTCACAAAGAGATGAAGATGAGATCTGATTATAAGAGATAGGGTCAATATATCAATGGTCATATAGTAACGAGAAAAAAGAGAATACAGTAAGACATTAATTCTTTGTGTTTTCATAGAAAAATATAGGGTCAATATATTCTATTTTTTTTTGGTAAAAATATAGGGTCAATATAGAAAGTTCAATGGTCATATTCTAATATCATTAACGTGAAAAAAGAGAATACAGTAAGACATTAATTCTTTGTGTTTTAAGAGATATTTTATAAATAAAGAATTAAGTGCAGACTATTTATATTATTATTTTAATATATTTTCTCCCATTTATAATTATTTTGCTTGTTTGGGAAGAGAATAAATACAAAGAAATGGTGTATTTTGATTTCCCAAAATTATGATGACTTTCCAAGCAAGCAGAAAATTAAATTATGAGCAGATGAAGAAGAAGCTTCGTAGAAAATATTTGGAGGACTTCCAACGCGTTTTAGACACGGTTAAGGGCTGAATTGTGGGCTTTGGTCATTTTGACAACTTGTATATTTAGATCATTGTCATTTCTGTGATACTCTATGGGTATTTTATCAATATGATAACTAATATTTCTTGTATTTTTTATTTAGAGAAATCATACTAAAATTATACTTCCATTAGTGAGACATTATATGAGTCTTTCATCAAAATATTTGTATTTTAGTATTATTTTAATTAAATATCTTACATTTTTATCTTTTGTTAATATGATTAGACATATCGAATGTAAGTGATGATAACAATAAAATATAAGAAATATTACGAAAGAAAGTAATGAAGATACAATATATATATATAAGGTAAGAAATACTAATTAAACATGATTTTATGAAAACATCAAACGCTGCCAAAAATACATATCAAAATATGATTTCAAATTTTAAATCTCAAATTTCATTTTCATATTATAGTATTCTATTAAGTTTTAACTAAAGAATATTCATTATATTTTATATTAACCTTAATAGAAAATCAATTAAAAATAATATTATTATGTAGTTTAACCTTTCGTATAATAGATCTTGATATATAAATATTTTATTTTATGAATTGTTATAAAAACAACATTAACATTTTAGTTGATATAATGAATCATTGAATATTTGAATTTTTAAAAGAAAATAATAAATAAATATTAAAGTGACACGTGTATGAGGAAAGAGAAAGAGAGTCTCTAAGAGTTTCTCAAATCAAATAGGGCTTTTCTCATATGAAAAGAAGACTCTTTAAAAATTAAATAAACTAGGGAGCGTTTTTCTCTCTGATCTGGTTCCTAATTTCGTTTTCAAATGGTAAATCTTGCTCTGCTTACCTCCTCGAGTTTGTTACTCTGCTTTGCTACTAGAAATCCAGTTAGTGTTTCCTTCCAGATTAATACCGCAAAATTTGGCTCCCACTTTGTCTCCCTTTTGTTTTGAGATCTTTTTCAAGATAAATCCGGTCTATGTAGTCACATACACATACATTAGATTTTATGATCATATATAAGCTGTATATGATAAAGGTTGTCACGATTACATAAATTAGAATTTGAAAATTCTAAATATATTATTAAAATTACTCGTCGCGGAGGATTCAATTTAACATATTACTTTTCAAAATTTTACATGCCGGTAAAAAAAAAAGAATACGTTACGTATTATTTGAATTCATATAATTAATATGTTTTTCGTTAGCGATGAAGGATAGGGGGTGTTATTGGTTTATTGATTGTAAATCTATATAGAATTTGAACATCTCTATTAATTATGAAATCAAGATATATGGATTTTGAAATAACATGTGTTTACCCATGAATTTGAATCCTTCTATTTTTCTCTTTCAAATCCATTCAATTTCATTTAAAACATAATTTGGATTCTCAAATCCAAAAACAAATAACTAAACGAATAACAAAGTTTGGACAAGTTTTCAGGCTTAGGATGGTAATGTACATCATCAACTGGAGAGACATCAACTTTGGGAGCTGCCAATCTCAGAAGAAGTCTATCTCCTTTACATGCCGAGGTGGAAGCTCTCCTCTGGGCGAT
>Ga0041059_1000878_pt1 | contig 23795 bp, 18 predicted proteins | sample AraColnosormetaG_FD_56232 | JGI IMG/M metagenome (GOLD analysis project Ga0041059, IMG submission 56232) | Arabidopsis roots microbial communities from North Carolina, USA - Col MF nosort | ecosystem: Host-associated > Plants > Roots > Unclassified | place: USA: North Carolina | collected... | reverse complement strand
AAAAAAAAAAAAAAAAAAAAAAAAAAAAGAGGACCAGTGGTATAACACAGTGGTTTATCCTAAACAAAGACATGTTAGAAGGAACAATAACCTTAATTTTGAAAGCAGTATCCATCCAAGCAGAGATCCGTCCTTGGGTGAAATTCTAGCAATACAATCAGACTAGAATAGAAAAATAAACATCAGCCTAAATGATAAACCCTGTAAGGCTTGTCATTACGACATTGCCACATGATAAAGTTCCTAGCAAAACAGTGATCCAATAAAACCTAATTTCCAATATCTCAAAGAGAGAGAATAATGAGCCAGATTCGTTTCACATATTGAAATTTTGCAGGCAGCGCAATTTTGTTTAGTAAAAATAGAATTTGCAGTAAAACATGTTATCTTAATTTTTGTAACAATTTTTATTTCAGATGCCACAACTAATAGATGCAAATATCAGAAACAGTTGGAATACCTGCCACACATTTGCCCAAACTTCGTTGTTTATGTACTCGAGCTCATTAAGGTAACGTACCTCACGGCCATTATATCTGACTATATGCTTATCAGTAACTGCAGAGAAGAGACACAATAAAATGCTAAATATACTACTCCCTATGTAAATAATTAAGTAAGTGGCTCAAGGGCACAAAAACTTAATCAGTATAAGCAAGAAACCTTTCATTGTTTGAGGGTCCATCCGATATAATGTAGAAGTGCCATCACTTCCAAATAACGCTTTTCCATCGGTAGCCAGTCCCCATCCATCTTTCATATGATGTTTAAATGGTTTTACCTACAGTGAAATCAAATGCTTAATATAAAAGAAAATAACAATACTAGTCCATAATAAAGTGGTGAAGCAATGGAAACATGGTAGCTTAAACCTATGACAAAGAACTGTCCTCTACTTAAAAAAAAACTAAATCAGCTGAAAAGTCCACTAAATAATATAGCAAGCAGGCTGACTTATACTTGCTTATCTGTGATGATTAAATAGCTGATAAACCAAAGTATGAGGAAGATAAGAGCACTACACACTTTACTTAAGTTGCGAAGGTCATATGTGAAACCCGTGTTTGTCAACCATGCGACTTGAAAGAGCCTACAACAAATAAAGAATGGGTGGATCAGATGAGTATTTTAACAGTTAAACTTTCTGTTGGCAAATGTATCCATGTAGGACAACAAGATCCAAGAAGCAACATTACAACTGAGCAAGTTGTTGTAACATGTGAGAGTTTCTTTCTGAATTACAAACTAGCTTAATGAAAGAAAAGGCCCACCTTTCTCCAAGGAGTGTTAAACCCTCTCCAAAATATGTATTGTCCATTTTTTCAAGAATTTCAACCTACGGAAGGGAAAAACAAAACAAACAAATTTCACCGATGTATGAAAACATAAACACGACCAATTCAAGTAAGGCTAACTCCATAATAACGGCTGATTCAAGAAATCAATTAACGAGAAGTTTCAATTCATTCTCTTTTGCAATCACACTATCATTCCCCACTTGGAAATTCACTACCATGGCTGATTATACAACATGTTAAAACCGTCAAACCACAAGATGAAACCCATACCTTTCCTGTTCGTAGATCCACTTTCCTCACTGAAGACTGTAAGAATGGGGAAAAAAGCAAAATGGATCATCAAACTAAAGCATCACATTGAAATTTTCAATGACTAGAGAATGAGACTCGAATCGAATTCAAAGACAAAGAGTAAGACAATGCCAGGCAAATCAATCACCTTCCCGTATAGACCAGTGGATTCGAACAGTGTATCGTTTCCCGCATAAAGAAGACCCTGCGCCGGACAAAAACATGTAAGTAATTCTGAAATTCGAAAATGTGAGATGATGATTATAGTCGAAACATAAACCTGAGTAAAGGCGTCCGGATCATGAGGAAACTCAGCAACTACTTCAATTTCATTGATCCTATGGGAGAGATCCAGAGAAGAACCAGATGATTGGCCCCAGCTATTGAATGGCATAAAGAATAGGAAAACGGCGCCGGAGAGGAGAGCAAGAGGAATCATCATCGCGAACCTCTTCCGAGAAATGAATCGGCGGCGAGATGATGCAGAAGAAGAAGCTGGAAGAGACTGAATCATGGATCGCTTCGTTTGTCTCTTATAAGGCGATCTAGTCGCCATTAAACTTCATTCGCAGTCGTTGGATTGGAAATTGCAGTCTGTCAAATTTGATTTGTAGCTCTGACCAGACTTTGGCAACGTAATTTTGAGAAATGCGTTAAAGTGTGTTGTTGACTCATTTGTGTTTTTGCTTTTTATGGAAAAATTGAATTCTTTTTTAGAAAACTTTTTTTAAATCGATCGTTCAATATTGGAAGCTTATTAAACTACTGTTCTCAATCCAGATGTGAATATTAGGAACTTCCATGGTACAAGAACATTGTCGATTACGGTAAATTTGATAAACAAGATAGATAGATCCACTAAGTTTTAACTTAGGACACCACGAACACAGATTATCAGAGTAAACAAGTAAATCCAGAAGTCAAGAATTGCCAAAACTTAAATTAAAATACGTAACAAAACTTCCTGTTCGCCTCATTCGACATTGAGGTCTTACCCGGGTTTCCTTCCCCGAGGTTTCCCAGCAGGCCTTTTTCCTTTCTGGCCTGCTTTACCAGTGCCCTTCTGCCCGTTCCTACCGGGCTTTCCTCCCCCACGTTTCCTATCATCACTCTTCATCCTCCTATCCACTCTCTTCTGTCCCTTACCAACTTTAACCCCAACTCCTTTCTTAGACACAACCAGTTCTTTCCTTGGCTTTCTTGGCTCTGCTGCTTTCTTGTATAGCTTGTCTATCATCTTGTCCTTTGAACGGTCTGATATATCTGCTGTGTCAGATATTGTGTTTGCCTTCTTCCTCACTTTCTCCAATCTTTTCTGGGCAGCTCGCTTCTTCCGTGCCTTGGCCTCTGCCACCTTCTTGGCTGGACGAGCATTGATCTCTTTGAACTGTGCTTTCATTGCATTAACTTCATCTTTCGTAACAGGTTTCATTGGTTGTCTGTGCTGCTTCTCGTCATCCACAAACCATTTTGGTAAACCTTCATCTACAAACATGTGTTTGTTATATGCATCATCAAGCATCTGTTCTCTCTGCTTCTTCCTCAGCATTTTTTTGGCACATGCCAGTATCTCGGCCTTGGTATGAACATCATCTTCAGAGGATGAATCTGAGTCAGAATCTGTGGCTGGTGCAGGGACTACCTCAAACTCATCTTCCTTCTTGGAGCTATTGGGCAAGCTCTGATCAGACAACACACTTGCTTTTGAAGCCTTCTGCTTTGACTTGTCTGGTTTAGACAGATTTTTGCTCTTTTTCTTATTTGCTATTTCGTCTTCACTGTCATCTTTTCCCAAGTCTCCTTCTTCCACGGCTTCTGCAAATATATTCTGACTGAACCACTGGTTGGATATTTCCTCCTTTGTTTGGACCACTCCATCATCAAGTGGTACAACAAGAGGGTTTGCCTCATCCTTTTCTTCATTCATATCTGAATCGTAATCGATCTTCATTTCTTCATCTCCATCACCTTCCTGCAAAGCCAAAAAGAAAAAAGTGTTTAGTTCCAAAAATCTGTTCTATCCTAAGAAATTGGGGTAAGAAAATGATAGTACCTCCAGCTTTTCAGCATGGGCCTGCCTAGCCCGCTTCCTTTGCTTTGCGCTTCCTTCTTTCTTCACCATATACCGCTCATATGCCTGCTCAAAAATCTCTTCCATTTGTTCAGTGTATCTGTAATGTTAAAAAGACTATTAAGATGAAGTAACTCCACAAACTTCAGAAATATACGACGTTCTTGTAACAGCACTCTATAATCTACAAAAAGGTATAGGTTTAGCGGTCGTACTTCTGACGTTCTTCATCAGAATCTCTGTCACTGTCTTTGGAGTCATCTGAAGCTCCTTCGCCATGGTCTTCGTTCTCACTGTCAACGGCATTGCCATTATCATCTTCATCATTGTCAACTGCCATTAGATCTTTCTTTCCCTGTAAAGAAAATAAATGAAAATCTTTACAATCTCATTCAGAATATAATGATATGTTCAAACAATTGAATTGTAAGAACTGATAGCAGGGTGAAAGGAGAATGCTCTTCAACCAATGAAAGAGTAATAAACACTTCTTCGAATGCCATCATAATAAACAAAATTCCGCAGAGATGGTATCAAAAATGAAGTACCTTGATAGCATTAAGAGAGAACAATTCATTGTCGACGAAACCATCTTCAAGTACATCCATCTGTGGACCAGTCGCCTTCCGCGCCTTGTCCTGGCAAAAGATATTGAATTTAGTGAAGGAAGTATAAAGTCTAAGGGATCCATCACTAAGGCCACTGACTAAGACATAAAGACTTGATAGGTTATTATCATAAGGTTAAAAATAACCTTAGCCCTTCGTTTTGCAAGAATCTTCTTTGCCTGTTTCTTCTTGCGGTCAACTGTGTTTGTCAGCTCTTCCAATTCATTGAGTAGTTTATCATCTTCATTTTCCTCATCTTCCTTTCCCACATCAGGCTCAGGTTTAGCAACTTCCTTTTTCTCAGGAGTCAGAGCTTTCCTGATTTGCATTCGCCATCTACAAAATAGAGAGTTCAATGACCATTAAGCAACTAATATAATTTCTAGACGCATAGATGGATGACGACAAATGCTAAAGTCTTAACAAAACCAGTAGTTTCCCACACGCCAATTCCTAACACCCATGGACACCCGTTTACCCATTTCACACAGTGCTTTATCGGGTTGAGCACTCAAAACAGCATAGGTAAAAACTTGAAGTGCTAAGGAAACCGTTCTTTACCGAACCAATTTACAGCTAACTAATTCTACAATAGCTGAATTCATTTTAGTCAAAGCTCTACCACATCCTTGGAAAAGCTTAGAAATTAACAAGTGAGACATAAAGATTAAAAAGATCCATGAAGGAGTCAATAATACTGTTCTTACTTTAGGATATGCTTGAAGTCATTCTTCCCCAAGACAGGAAGATCATCGCATAGAATTTTAATCTACCAACAGAAAAATAAAACGTTACCATGGCGTAGAGAAGGACATAAATACTTGATTAGCAAAGGTATGGAAAATTAGAAACAGTACCTCCTCTGTCGTCAAATCATGTTCCTTTAAAGGTAGAGAGGCTTGATCATCAAATGATATGGAAGTAGTCGTGCCAAGAACGTCAAGAGGATTTTCAGACCAAATGAAATCAGCAGCAGATGCAACTCTTCTCAAAATGGACTCCCCATCTTCATACCTGTAAATTACACTCGGTTATAAAAAGTTCATCTATAACGAAGAAAAAACAGATGGCGGATTTTGCCTACCCATCACGGTTTCTCTTTTGTTTTGATCCTCCAAGCACATCCACCACCTGCAAACACAAGTAGTATTACACACAAAACTTTAGGGACAATGGGAGAGTTGTAAAAACAACTCCAAACACCAAATAAGCCATAGTGATTACCTTTCTCGTGGGTTCTGCTGACTCCTTAAAGAGATGTCTATAATCAAGAAGACGGGGATCAATCTTGGCAGGGGCTAAGTATTTCAAACCCACAAGATATGTTTCTGCAGATGCTGAACGACTAGCCGGCGGCTTAAACACTTCAACTTTTTCAAACAGCTGAACCAATAAAAATGCCAATAAGAAAAAAGGCTCGGGAACACACATCTAAATGAAAAAGAAAAAAGAAAAAATCAGAGTTATAAACAAACAGTACCCTCCCAAGACAGTAGAGCACAGAGTTGTAGTCTCGAGACCTGAAAACCTAAGAGCAGAAACACACATAAACCAAAATTTCAGAAAAGTCACATCACTGATGGCACAAGATCAAAGACAGAACAAATTCAAAATAAAACAATCGGAAAGTAAGTTTATTTCAGAAGCAGACCTTGGTGACTAAATTCCCGTTGCGAGCTAAGAACTCAGTGGCTAATCTAACAGAATCAATAACCAAAGCGTTCTGGCTCATAGCCTCTTGTGCCCACGCACCACCAACATTTGGAGACCCATCGTGCAGAACCAAATTAAAAGCACTAACACCATGCTGCTCCATCACTTGCTTGATCTTCGATTTACACTCAGTCCTTGTGATATCTTGCGTCATAGTAACACAGCCACGAACAGGGAGAATCGGGACAAGATCGATACCGAGAACGAGGCTGCCGACGGGAACTTTCTCGACGGCGACTTGCATCCAACCACCAGGGGCGGCGCAGAGATCGAGAACGGCATGAGCTGAGTGGAGAAGAGAGTACTTGGCGTCGAGCTGAAGAAGCTTGTAGGAAGCTCGAGAACGGAATCCACGTTCCTTAGCGAGACGATAGTACTTATCCAAACGATGCTTTCCTTTGACCTTACCCATGGCGATATTTTGCTAGGGTTTCGTTCTGGTTCTCAGCACACGGAGGCAGAGAAATAGCAATTGGGGAGGAAGAAGCTACTCAGCTAGGGTTTAGGGTTTATTCCGCCTTAGTGTAAACCCTTCGTCTCACAGAGAGGATTTCAAATTTCTATTTTGGACAGGCCCTTTAACCTCTTTCTGATGGGCTTCTTAAACGGCCCTTTAATATGTTTAGAAAGAAGCTCAACTTTTTTGTCAACAATCTAAGAAACAAGATGTTGTATTGGAAGCAACACAGACGAAATTGAGGTATCAAGTGGATTGTTCTTGGAACACTAACATCTAGACGAAGTTGGATTTATTGTTCAACGTTAAAGAAAGAGTTGCGCTATGTCCGATAAAAAATTTCTTGTAAGGATATTGTTCAAAGATTAGACTAGAAAGAAATTGGATCAAATTCCAATTTAGCATTGAATCCCTTTTGTCTTTTGTAGAAGTTAAGACGAATTCTCTAATACACATTTCCACTTCAATATTTTACCACACTAGATTACTAAAGAAGACAGATTTGGTCTCCCTCTTCTTGTTCTTAAAAAGGCAAACCTAATTCCATGACAGATAGAGTAAGAAACATGAATTTTGACACTAATCCTGAAACTACAGGATTTGTTCGTTTAAACCAAGGTGAAGGTAATAGATAGATTATAGATTCCAGATTTGCATTACACAAACAGAACTAGAACAAAAAACAAAACTGTCCTTCCATCGTCGCAATATGACAACAAATTTTTCAAGGGAACCCTGAACCAGATGGTGCTGCTGCACTGTAACCGCCTGCACCACGGCCAAAACCAGGCCTACCACCACCTCCCTGCCAACATACAACACGCTGTTAGACAATCTCTTCATCAACTAGCTAAAAGACTTTAAACGAAGCATATTGGCACAGTTAACTAGGAGTGATTAGTAAGTGGAAGGCATATAGGCTCAGTAAACTAGGAGTGATTAGTAAGTCGAAGATTTACTTGGAAAGACGGCTGGAAATCAGCTGGAGCTCCACCCTTCTCATCACCACCACGTGGGCCTCCACGGTATCCATCACGGTCACCAAATCTGGGACGGTCTCCATCAGAGCGAGGTGGTCCTCTGAAAACAAAAGCCAAAACAATATCAGAAATTAGCCAATCCCTCAGACCGGACAGGTCAAGGGATTTAAAGATGAAACTACCTTTGGCGATCACCAGGTGGGCCACCAAAGGGACGACCACCGGGCTTAGCAGACTTCTTCAAAGTAGCAGGGACAACATCGGAAGGAAGGTTAAGATAAGTTCTCAAGAACTCAATTCCTTCATTAGTCAGAAACCAATAATAATGCATCCACGCAAATGTCTCCCTAACGTACTCCTTGGACTTGAAACTCTGCATGAGCTTAATCACTTGCAGGTTTGGTACATCAATCAACGGATGCTTTGGGAGATTGAAATCCTTCTTAGCAAAGCATACTCCCTCTACGAAACCCAGTAAGATATGATCATTTAGTATCCACACAAATTCTTTCTCTAGACAACTGAGTACAGTACTAGATAATAAATCCCTCAACAGTTATATACCAATCTATCATACTCTTCAAGAATTATAACTTATGAACAAACATTGTTAGATCCAGCATTCCAATTACTCTGAACCTTACAATACTACTTTATAAACAAGTTCATATCTAAAATCGTAGGCCTAAAAGGAGCTGAAAGCAAGCATAAATCTTTTCACATTTCAATGCAATTGTTTCTCACTACAAGCTTAGATTCGAAGATCCCTAGAGAAATGTAACTAGCTTAAACCTGGTTCCACTAGCTGAAAATAGAAGGAAATGAAAGAGAGCATGACTCACAAACCTTTGAAAAGGTATTTGCAGATCTCTCTGCGATTGTTCTCTGAGATAATCTGATAAAAGGACGAACAAGATCACAATTAATACTCGGATAATTCCTTCCATTACATTCAGTAAATATGTAAATTTAGAGAAACAGAGTAGAAGCAGAGTATGTGTATACCATCGTCTTGTTGGTTGAGCTTTCGCTGCAAAGAGGCACTGAGCTTGAGCAAAGGGGAGCAATAGGGTTTTCTGCGGATAAAAGACGATTAGATTATATATTACGGATTTGGGCTTTTATTGGGCTGATAATCTAATAATTATTTGCTACAAAGCTGGCCTTTACATGGTCCGGTTAGATGGTTAACCGGTTCCATATTAGATTTCGGAGTCCCATAGTGAATTTTCTTCTGTTAACGGGAGAATCATAGGCTGACCTAGAAAAAAAATTCACATAATAATGACCAACAATGAATTAAATCATAGTAGGATGATTCAAATTCTTGTTCTTGGACTAACAGATTAATTTGCAACCACTAAAACACCATAGTTGGAAATTATGAATTTGAGAATTGAGATTTTATTTAAAATCTTGTAGTTTGGTAAGTGAATCATTCAATTACAGTCACATTCTAGGATTTGTGTATCTATATGATCTTCACTCATTAAGGTTTCGGCGCTAGATTTCATGCTAGGCTTAAATTTTTACTCAATCCAATCTTACTCCTTCACTCGCCACCTAGTGAAGTCAACGGACAAGTTTGTCATAAAATAATGTAGACGTCAATGTTTTTTGGAGACACAAGTATTTGGTCCCAACAACTCATGTTGCTTTCTCCAGCCGTACATCACGGTCAGAACCAATTTTGTAGTGGGCGAACAAAGCTGCTTGCATATTGATTCAGTGACTCAAGCTGAGGAACACAATCTTAAAGACATGCTGATGGAGTATGTTAAGTAGATTAGGTGGTAATGTAAACCTTGCTTCTCAAGAAACGTATTCCTTGTTTCTCAAGTTTGAAACCGGATACCAATGACGGACGTCCCAACACATATATCCTATTCAAGTTCCCAAACTCCAAGATTAAAACGTGATATACATATGAATTTTAAATTTTTGAGTAAACCTTTGAAGTTAGTAATAAAAAATGAATTTGGATTATAACTGAGTCAGGAAGCCAGCTTGGTCGAGACAAAAATTACTTGCTAAACAAAAATGTTCACGGGCGACCAATGAAGTTGCATGTCCGTGAACCCATGAATACAAAAGAGATGTGGCATTTTGTATGTCAACTTGAGCACAACTATTTATTGATTTCTACTTTATTGTTTGTCAACATCGTGAATGCCTACTTCTTAACCAAAACAATTTTTTTTTACATTGTTATTGACCAAAAAAAAAAAGTAGCTCGCTGTTTGTTTTTGGATAAGCAGACGTATAAATTGATGTACCCAAAGTAAAGTCTAGGATCTGCAACAATAATAGATGAAATCATGAATATTAACATCGCTTTAAGACACGGCCACTAACATAAATGATAAAACAATCAAGATCATGAATCCAAATCACAACTGAACTTTTAAATAAACCTTTAATTTTATATTTGTACATACATTTAGAACAATAATGTATAAACTGATATGGTTTTCCAGAGGAGGTGAAGACCATGTAGACCCGTGACGATCTCTTTTTTTTGGCCAAGTTAGAAGATACACGAACATGGCTCAAATATCTCTTAATCCAGTAGATTCTCTATATTCCCTGCACACGTAACCCAATCATAGAAGGCTAGATAGTACATCAAATAGTTCTCTTGGTTTTCTAGTGACATTATGAATGTATGTGAAGCTCATGGATATACACACTAAATACATGATAGAACAATGTATAAAACGAAAAAAATAAAGGAATTTATACTTTCATTAACTCATCCATCAATAAATTGCTTCTTTGTGTTCATCCATCAATTAATTTGCTTCTTTGTGTATATACCACGAAGTCTACAGAAACAAGAAAATCCCTTATATATAAAATTAAGCTTAAGAAATTGAAAAGCATTTATCTTTTGGAACCCGAAACCCTTTTAAGCAAAACAAGAAAACACAAAACACGATATAGTACGAAGAACCCTAACAACATATAAACATTAAACCACCTCTGTCTCTCATGAAGCCCATTCTTGTCTAACACGTCACCTCCAGTAACTAAGCAGCTATTCACAGAAGCTTCCTCAAACCAGACCAGGCACTTGTTGTGCAGACACGAGTACTCATTTATCAGAAGTGCGTCCAACGCATACTTGTACATTGAGAAGAAGTACATGAAGAGCCAGTACTTGGGAAGACTCTCTTTAGAGATGAAGTAACCAGAGAACAAGAAGAAAGCCGCAAGAAGAATGGTCACTGAAGATGTTCCAGCAATGTAGTTAGGTGCGAGAGAGCTCAAGAAAAGTACAAAAGAGTTAGCCATTAGGACAATGATCCAGATTACGAGCACAAAGTAGGCGAGAGCTTGCCATGAAAAGCAGAGTCCTACAAGGAAATAGAGTGAGACAGAGTAGATGATTGCGATGAGTAGCAAGTATGGCAAGAAAACCAAAGTGTTTGCAAGAATGTGAGAGGAGAGTCTGTAGAGTCCGCTTGAGGTTTCTCGGAGAAGAATAGGTCGTTCATCAATGAATATTGGAAGGGTTTGGGTAGTGGAGGAGAGGAGGAATGTGAGGGTGAATGCGAAAAGGCCAAATCGTTTCCTGATTCCTTCTTTGCCAGTTCCGATATTAAGGTAGATAGTGCCTAAGACAAGACCGACTACAAGAGATTCTAAGATGTTTGTTAGAAGCAACTGCCTTGTACGGTATATGATCTTCCAAAACCTGCTAGAGAGAAGGCTTATTTCGGTGATTCTCGAGCTTTTATATCGAACAATGCTCTGTTTTTGGTTCTGTTTTTTACTTTCAGGGCAGTGGTCTGGAAGAGCAATGTTGGCGTTTTCGTAGGGATCACGGATGTTCTGAAGTATCTCCATAGCGTACTCAAGAGAATTCAGCTGAGAAGGAACCGTGAATCCCTTGGAGAGCAAGAATGCTTCAAGTAAGTCAAGCCTTCCATGATATACAATGGTTCCTTTAGAAAGGAGTAACACGCGATCGATGAGAGACAGGATCTTGAAGCTAGGTTGGTGTATGGACAAGATCACGATCCTTTCTCTGGACGTCGCAATAGATTTGAGAATTTGAACGACATCGAAAGCGGATTTACTGTCTAAACCCGAGGTGGGTTCGTCGAGGAGTAGTACTTCCGGATCATGAAGAAGACTTAGACCAATTGAAACCCTCCTGCGTTCACCACCGGACAAGCCTTGACCTAGTCTTGTATGTGCAAGATGTGTTAGGTTTAGTTCTTTGAGGAGAGAAGCAACGACACTGGAGACTTTTGATAGGTTTTTTGGGAGCAAGAGAGAGGCGGAGAAAGTGAAGGTCTCGGAGACGGTGAGGAGAGGGAAGAAGGTGTCGTGTTGAGGAACGTAGGAGGAGATTTTACGGTAAGAAGAAGGGTTAATAAGGACGGAGTTTAGAAGTATTGAGCCTGAGGTCGGGGAGGTTCTTGCGGCAAGGATATCAAGGAGAGTTGATTTTCCGGCGCCGCTAGGGCCAATAATGGCGAGGATTTGGGAAGGATGAGAGGTGAGAGTGATGTTGCGGAGGATGAAGGAAGGTTGCTCCGCCGTGAGGAGGAGCGGTGAAAGAGGTTTGGCGTAGGAGATGGAAGAGGTGGATAAAGTGTACGACTCCATTTTGAGAGAAATGTTTAAAGGTTGGAGAAGGGAAGTGAGTGTTGTAAAGAGAATTTATTGATGCTTGAGTTTGGAATGTTTTGTATTTTCCAATGAAATTGACAATTTTTCAGTCTTTTTTTCTTTCTTATTTGTTTTTTGACCTTTTGGTTAATTATTTTGTCTTTTCTGTCATTTTGAATTTTGCGTTACATAGAACTCATCGAATATAATTGTGGTCAAACGGTGATGTAACCAGGATGCGACAGTAAGACAAGAGAGAGTCAGATATTGAAGAGATCATTAGAGATTCAAGTCCAAATTAAGATGGAGTTATTAGTGAGAAGGTGGATCCAGAAGAAACGAAAATTCTTAGATATATTCTCATAAAGAAAGCTTGCTAACAGTTACGTATACACACATTTATTGAAAACATGTAAAGATGGATCAAATGAATATGCATGTGTGTCATAGTGAATATATATTGTTGAGAAACTGAGAAGAAGAAAGCCAAAGGGGAATGCAGATAAAGGTCACGGGCCTGCTGACAATTATTACACAGAAAATTGCAAATCACGTACAAGTCTATTTCCCAATCTCTGCATCTTCCTTTGTTTGTTTGGCACACAATTTGCCAAACCATTTTTACAATTACATATTAATGACGTGACCAGTCCTGGATTTGAAGGAGTTTCTATAAAAACAATCTGGCTTAAACGTTAGTTAGTTATAGTTACTTGTGGTTGCTTTTACTTTAGGTATATCACCGTACATGCAAATGAATAAACTTTAGGAGTTAATAGGTGAAATAATTGTAAATGGTACAATTTCTTTATCTATGAAAGAAAATATTCTAAACAGAATTTGAATCATATTATAGTAACTTGTTATACATATCACATATGTGATATGTTTATATAGTTTGTTATACTAATAAAGCATTCTCTTCACTTTCTTTGGCCATCAATATATCCGTATCTCATGTTGTGTTTTTCCTAAATTTCTACACATAATAAAAAGTAGCATGTTGTTTCAAAGCCCCTTAACGGGTACAAAAACAAGAACAGAGTGCAGGGCTAAACAGAAGAAAATTGACATTAGGAAATCAGAAATAAGCCCATTTGAATGTGGATCAATATTGAAAAAAATGTGTGAAAAGCAACTTGCAATGTCACAAGATAAATATACCATGCCGTATATATCATAACTGCAAGAACAGACCCAAAACTGAAAAGTGAAAAGAATGTGTGTGGGTAAGTTAAAGAGTAATGAAGGCCGACAGGCGACAGTGGAGGAGGATGGACCAGACCAGGGTGCTGGGCGATGAGGACGTCTCGGCTAAAAGCTGAACCACCCTCCACTCTTAGGTCCCACAAAGGCTGGTCCTCGTTCACAAATGTACTCTCTCAAAGAAACACCCCTTTCTGCTTTATTACTATTCCCTCTCGTTCCTCCACTTTTTTGTAGCAGCTTCCACATGAATCATGTCATAACTGTTACAACATATTCCAAAAAAAAAACTATAGAATATATGTAGGAAATGTTAATCACTCTGTTTTTTTTGTATCTTTACTCTTTGTTTCTTCTCACTAGATACCGTCCTATACTTCTATTAGTGCATAACACTTCCTTAGACACTTGCTTTTACACTTTCCAAAATTATTTTAAACATGTATGTATATGATCATGTCGCCATGGTTGACGATATATACAATTATTGTACTTTCATCTCCTTTTCTCATCTTTTCTTTCAATAAACCTTATTTTTATTACCATATCTTCTCTTTTTCTTGCTAGCAAATGTTGATTATTTTATTGTAATTAAACTGTTGTTTATGACTTAATGTTCAAACTTCAAATAACATGTGTGAACTGTGAGGCATGCAATAATGATATTTGTTGCATATCTATCAGTTTTTAAAAGTGTCATCATAGCTCTATAAAGCTGTCTATTTAAATTAGATATACCTATCTCAAGTTCACTAATCCGTATCTAAAGAGAAAGAAAAATATCTTGATAACTAAAAATGAGTTTTAGAATGTACGGAGATAAGTTCTGAAAAAAACTGAACGAGCCACCTTTAAAAGTAATTAGATGAAGAAATAAACACAATTTGAAAAACTACATGAAAGCTAATCTCTGACTTGAGAAGTTGAGATATTTGGAACCTTTGTTAATTCTTTCAACACCGAAAACGATTTCTTAGGAAATTTCAAAAGAAATAAAAGTAAAGAGGGCAAGTATTCTGATTGTTAACCAAGCACAAAATGAAGCACCCATCAATCAATCTTTTCAACAATCAACATACCGATTCTAATTGGTCTGGCAGAATAATTACCGGAAAGGAAGAAGAATAGAACTCCAATATTTAATTATCGTACTTAATCTGTTTGTTCGAGAAACTAAATAATGGGTTCCTAGGTATATGTATTTATTTTATACATTATCTTCACATGTAACGTGCCTATTTAACGAGAATATGATTCCCTATGATTCATGCACAAACACAAATCAAATCCGGGAATTTAAGTCGGATCAGGGAATAAATTATACAGCCCACACACATAATAATTTAAAACTAATATATACACAGTGAGGGGATTTAAAAGTAAAACTTATCTCCAAAGATTAATGTAAGCGACTAGTGATTGTGTTGGCATATTAACCGCACATAACATTGTTTGGGGGTTTGGATGCTTTAAAAAAGGTTCTGCCTTAGAAATTCCTTTTAGTTGACGTAATGATATATTATTGCTTACTGTAATACTAGTGGACACATTAAACAATGATCTTAAAGTACGAATGAAGAAATTAAAGAAAATGGAAGAGGAAGAATGTGGAAATGGAGAACGTAAGTGAAAGTGATTGGAAACTAATGGAATATCCGTTTTTCCTTTAGTCATGGTGGAAGCTGACGCTGAGAACCTACCCCTCCAATTGCACTACTCGCTCTATTACTTTATCTAACCAGAAGTTTTTTAAATACCCTTTACTGTATATAGTTCTTACAGTTTTATACATATTGTTAAGAACTCCATATATAGTGTATAAATGGCATTGAAAATAGTTTTGAGTTGAAACTCCTAAATGATATTAAATCTTGAGTTTAACCTAATTAAGCAAAGTAATAAAAACTGATTAGCCAAAACAAAGAGGTTAGTTAGTTCAACAGTTAGGTTAATGTGCAAATTGCCGTAACAAGATTATTAAATAATTCTTAACTTTAATTAACCTCTATCCATTATTGCATTTAAAAGATACTATTAATTAAAAGCCACCAATAAAAATTTAAACTTTATTAAAGTACTAAAGACGGATATATTAAACAAAACAATTATGAAAAAAATAAGAAAACCAACTTAATACAAGTTCAAATTAACATCCAAAAGAAGGAAATATACATGATTTTACAAATGTCTTCATTGAGCCACCACGTTAAACTAATATCATTTTTGAGGTTGATTAAAAAATTATTCATGTAAGTATAAATGCAAAAAAAAACTACATCTCTATATCAAAAACCAATCAATTGTTTACTCCATTATGGAAGATGATTCCCTAAAAAATAATTTCGTTAATACTCACTCTACAAAGTACAAATAATGAATACTGACTTTTTTCATACATTCCAAAAAAATACTGAAAACTGAACCATACACAAATCCATTGCATTAAGAAACAATCCATCCCATACGTTCCTCTATAAAACGCCTCTCACAACACAATCTCATCTCCCACCAATAAATTAATTACTTTTTTAACAAAGAAAACTTTCATTTCATTCACTCTTCCCAAACAGTAAAACACACATGCAGACAATGGAAGGACGACAATATAATTACCAAGACAGCATAAACGCGAGCTCCTCCATGGTGGTGCCTCACTCGCCTTGGCACTCTCCGGTTCCTTATCTCTTCGGTGGTTTGGCCGCCATGTTGGCTCTCATCTGCGTCGCTCTTCTCATCCTCGCATGTTCCTACTGGAGACTCTCCGGCTCCGCTGAGAGAGATCTTGAGGCCGGAGATGATGCCAAACCCGACAATGACACCAACAAAACTAAGCACACAGAAATGCCGGAGAAGTTTCTCGTCATAATGGCCGGTGATGTCAGACCTACTTACTTGGCTACGCCAGCGACTCGGTCTGAGCAAAGCTGTACTTGCGGCGATCATAACGAAGAAGAAGGAAGAAGAGGGTAGTGATCAGGTGGTATAGCAGAGCACCGGAGGTTACGGTGAGCCCTCCCTCATATTTTGAAAACAGAGCATTCGTTACGGAGTACTCCGGAATCGATCCGTCCGGTCTTTTTGTGTCGGTTCATAATTACGCCAACCTTACGTGAGCTGATGGGATATAAATTAGAGTTTTATTTATTTCGTATGGTTTTAGTTTTTTTTTGGTTGTCTCAGTTTTCTTCAAATTTTTCCCGTTTATGGTTCATGAAGGAATATCCGGTACATGTAAATTTTAAGAGTTTGAATAGATGATTGTTTTGGACTAGCGATTAAAGATAGAACTGAAGCTTGACAGACAAAATAAATAAAAGATACAACTAAAATCGTGCGTCCTTAATTCAGTTTTCGTGTATAGAGAGACAAAAATGTTTTCCCAGTGAGAGATGTACAGACATGATGCTTACGAAAGAGGGAAAGAGATGTGTTGTGAAAACTTCTAGTGATGTGCCAACAATGACGCATGCCGAATATTAAGCTAATTCGTTGTGGCGAACCGAAGTTGAGAATTATTCTCTTTGTACCTTTATTCCTAAATTTCTAGATATATTACTAAATATCATCAAGTTTTATCAAAGAACAAATAGCCTCTCAACTATACATTTCTCTCTTTTTTTCTTTTCCAGGCATATCCATTTATCATTGTTTACCATTCACTGAAATTGAAAGCATTATCGTTTATCGTTGGACAATAAATTGTCGTCTTTTGGATGATCAGTACAATGTGAACAGTGACACATATAATGGATGGAGACTACTGCAACTAACTGAATAATTGTTTTTCTAGTATGGGCAATTGGTCACTGGTTGTGTCATGTGTTTACGTCCTTTCGTTTTCTTGTCCAATTCCTACTATGTTTATTATGTGAACGTGTCAAAACAAACGAGCTCGCAAATGATGCCAATAAAACTGGAAAACCAACAATAATTGTGGAAAAATCGACATTCAACTGGCGCCAAGTCTTATGATCAAAACAAAAACTTATAGAATCGATAGTGACAAGAGAAGTATGAACCTTTTTTTTTTACAAAGAACGGGTAGATCTGTACAGATTCATTGTTCGACAGAACTATAAAACATTTTAAATAACCATCAAGGAAAAAGTGCCAAGAACTTTACCACGATTTGTATCGCATCAAGCATCATACTAAATACGATATAAATAACCAACAAAAAAGAGAAGAAGTTTGTGATGCTTATCGCCTTCTTACAGTGCTGACTAATTGCAGCGGTTGAAAATGTTTAGGGCTAGAGACCGAAATGATCCATCATGTGGAAGACAACATCTTTGCCATCAGAATGTAACCAATATGTTTTCACCTACACATTACAGGGAAAATTATGTCAAATGCTCTTAACAAAATCGCTTTTGAGTTTTGAGTTCTTATCATTAAACTTGCCTGGATGGTACTATGCGCGACGTATCGTTGCTTGCTATTGTGAAAGCTGACATCTACTCTTTCCCAAGATAGTTGACTGAGTCCATGTATCATTTCCTCTACATTTCACAAAAACCATAACAGGACGAAGTTAGTGATTCTACTTGTTATAAAGAAGACCAATGGGTAATAGATAGCGAGGCAAGGATCTACCACATTCCATAAATCTGATAGAGATATCATTTTTTCTAGCAAATTTTGAAAAACAAATAGTCAAGTGAGAAATAAAGCAAAACCTTCAAGATCAGTATCTTGCTCTGTTACTACTGTAGAAGTTGACTGGCAACTACCATTGTCCACATTTCCACGTTCTACGTATACAATGTGTGGATAGTTTGGATCCGTTGCTAGAAGATTTGGCTGGAAGATGAGCAGGGATAATAGTTATTGATAAATCCCACAACGTCATTAAAGATGTGCACAAAATATAATAAGTAAAGACATACCTTTGGGAGTTCATTTGGACGGCGAATTGAAGATGTCCTCCATCCAACCATAGCTTTCTCATTAGTTAAGGCAAACTCTTGTAAATGATAGAAATAATCAAAAACCATTGACAGTCTCTTTAAAAACATGTTTTTTTCAGGGAAGGATACAATCAAAATTCACGTTTGCATATGCCACACGACGCTTGAAAGCATTTAAAGCTGATCTGTTGAGGTCATAAGAAGAGATGATGAGCATATCAATCTGCAAGTCACCAATGAAAACACCCAGAAGCTAGAGCATTTACATGAATTTCAAGTCATCAGAATCTGTAGCCATCCGGATAAGAAGTGGAGCATTTCCATCATCGTTGTCCACCAGAAACAAATGCTTTCCGGTCCTCCCAGCAGCCAAATGTGCAGTTTGGGATGCTGTTCTTTCAAGAAACGGAAGGCCACAAAGAATCGGGAACTGAGGGAATGAAGACAAGAGTAAGCATGTCATACAGATTACAGAAAGAGATTATCTATATATATATATGCAAACCTTACATAAACATTTGACCTAGGCATGCAGTCTAAAACATCAATTCACCTGTCTATGTCCTCTTGAACCAAGATGAGGCGTTGCGAAAGTTATAAAGTTCATAGGTTCTAACCCAGCAATTTCGCCTCCTCTTGCGCTCTTCTCCTTCGAAGGAGAGTCCAGAGAGTCGACTTCCCCTGGCTGTTCATAGAGCTTCCCTATGGCATATCTTGCAACAAGACCTCCTAATGAATGAGCCACAAAAGATATCTTCTTCAGCCCACTTCTATGCTTAACAACACCCAAAACCTTCACAAATTTTCAAACATAGAAATCAAATTTTAAGTTGCAAGTTACAGAGGAAACAACAATGCATCCAAATACTACCTCATTAGCTAGCCTTTCACCCATTTTATCAACACCATCAAATGTCAACGTTGCACTATTACTCTCGCTACCTGCTTCATCCAATTTCATCATCAAAATCAAACAAATCATAAAATTACAGAGTAATCAAAACCACAATATCTATAGGTCAAGAAACACGCACGGTGCACTAGTACTTTATCCGGGAACTTCTTCACGAACTGCTCCGCCGCATATTTCCAATCCGCCGCACTAAATCATCATCCAACACAGAATTAGCACAGTCTTTAACCCAAACTATAGTAATCTGTAATTCTAATTGAAGCTCTTTGATTTAGTCTACCTGCCAACGATTCCGTTAACCATGACCACCAAATGATCAGGCTTCTCCGCAGACTCCATAACATCCGCATCGAAAAAGTCTTCTCCGCCGTTGTCGATCTCCGTCGTCAGCTCTCTTTTGCTTCGATTCGCCGCAAAGCAACCGATTCCAAGACGATTCATCCACTCCATTTGACAGAGATTCTTAGGTTGAGCTGGAAATTGAAGGTATAATCTGAAACGGAACTGGTTTTGACTAGGCGGAAGAAATCGCGGTGAAGACGGAATCAAATCGGGGATTGAGATTTGGAATCTGGAGAAGGACGCGATCATGTGGAAGTAAAAGGAACACAATAAGAAGGAAGTTATCTTCCTGACTAGCAAACTGATGATGACAAGTCGCTTAACTTTTCCGGCGAAGAAGTGTTACAATTTGCGGGTTTTGCGGAGGCGCTAAGCAACAGTAGCGGTAACATAGAAACACTTGGTCAAAATAAGTTTTTAAAAAAAATATTAATAGTGGATTGATAATAAATTAAAAACTATAAGAGGTTAATGGTGTTGTTATTAACAAACAAAAAAACTTTAATTTTGGAAGACTTGCAAAAATCTACACTAAAATGTAGAGATTTATCAACTACTATTAGTATAGGATAAATAGTAAATAAAAATTATTTCATTGCAAGTACATCTAATCTCAATATAAAATGTAAAGATTTATTTCATTAAAATGTCTGGATTTGTTTTCTTTTCTTTCTTAAAAGTAAAGCACATTTAAATCAATTATTTCAAGTTACTCATTTGATTATTCATATTGCACATGTGACATGTATGACAAAAAAAAAAATCTCTTTCACATTAAAACGTGTAAGTACTAATTAAGTACCAATAGAATCTCTTTCACATTCTTTTGATTTCCAATTTCGATTTGGCTTAATCGATTGCTAAATTCATTCGTTTTTTTCGTCCTTCTTCTTTCTTAATTTCATCCCTAACTATTTGATTTATCTTCCATAGTATTTTATATCATTGCATGGATTAAATTGATGGCCATAATGTTGTGAGTTGTGAGTGCCAATATGGGTTGGCAAGCATGCTGACTTATTGGCGTTTTCCGTGACGACCCACCATTATCAAATATCCGCCTATCTAATACGTCCAACATTAGGGTTTCACGGGACAACACATAACACAATCATATCATATCTCTCCAATAAAATAATACAATCCATAATTATCATCAATCTCCTTTTCTTTTTCTTTCTAAAATTTACAATCTGCCAGAGCCGCTACATAATTAGACAGAGCCGCTAAAAAACCCCTCAAATTTGTATCCATACATTTCCAATTACACAGTTTATCGTTTCCTTCTTTTTCTCTGTATATTTAAATAACACACTTGAACCTCCGAATCCATTAGCACCTACAAAACAATATAATCTCAGAAAAGAGAGAGGATGAGCTCATCCTATTTACGAGTAATATTACTCTTAGGTGCCCTTAATGTCGTCGTTTCTTTATCAATAACCAATTCTTTAATAACCAAATCAGCAACACTCGGTCAGGTGTTCCGAATCTGTAAGAATTTGTGTCCGGGATGTGACCACGACTCCTTGCAGTTCTTGTTCCGACACAACCTGGTCCGTGCCGCAAGATTCGAACCTCCTTTGATATGGGACCGCAGACTCCAGAACTACGCCCAAGGGTGGGCTAATCAAAGAAGGGGAGATTGTGCTTTGAGACACTCTGTCTCAAACGGAGAGTTTAATCTCGGCGAGAACATCTACTGGGGATACGGCGCCAACTGGTCTCCGGCCGACGCGGTGGTTGCATGGGCCAGCGAGAAGAGGTTTTATCATTACGGCTCCAACACGTGCGACGCTGGTCAGATGTGTGGTCATTACACACAGATTGTGTGGAAGAGCACTAGGAGGGTCGGATGTGCACGTGTGGTGTGCGACAATGGTGGGATCTTCATGACTTGTAACTATGATCCTCCCGGTAACTACATCGGCCAGAAACCCTATTAATTTATCATCATTTATCTATTAAAAATTCTCCAAAATAAAGTCATCTTACTAATTTTTTAGAAATTATGATGACTTTTTAAAGGAGATTAGGTGGGTGTATTTGTGTATTTTACTAGAAAATAGATCTATTTGTGGGGGTTGTGATACTAATTATGTATCTTGATTATTTTAATTGATGGTTGTAATTGCATCAACGGTTATTTATATATCCGTAAGAATGCCCAGTGTACAAGAATATATAAAATATAAAAAGATGATATGATTTTTGTAAAGAAATGCCAAGTACAAACGGAAAATTATATTGTTTGTGCATATTCATATCTAAGTAGTATTTAGTTATATAAAATTTAAGGGAACTAAGGAAGGTCTTTTGTATACCGATTAAAATTTTATTTTGGGGACATGACCATCACAAAATGAAAAGTAGAAACAACAAAATGTTCATAACACCATCAACTTAAAATCCATAGGATGATAAGTTTTAAAAGAAACAAAAGTCAAGAAGAATAAAAACATAGATTAAGAAATCACCAACGTTAATTTAAAACAACTAACGTGTTAGACAAAGTTAGTAAGGCTTCTCCCCAACGTAGTTACCCGGAGGGTCGTAGTTGCAAGTGATGAAAACTCCTGCGCCGTTCTCGCAGACAACTCTAGCGCAACCTAGGCGCCTGGTTTCACGCCACACGATCTGAGTGTAGTGACCACACATACCATCTCCTTCACACGTGTTGGTCATGTGGTTGTAGGACTTAGCCTCCACAGTCCATGACTCCACTGCGAAAGTCGATGTAAAGTCTGAGCCACTTCCCCAGAACAAGTTCTCACCGTATGGGCCGGTCGAGTGGGTTAAGGAGCAGTCGTATCTCCTCTGGTTAGCCCACCATGTTGCATAGCTTGCGATCTTTACGTCCCACACCAGTGGAGGCAAACCTGTTGGGAATGAAAATTTTCATATCAATATACAACATTACTAATAATTTAATTTGATATCACAATTATGTTAACAAATGTTATTTAATTGTTCGTTTCTTTAGTGTAGTCCATTTCCTTAGAACATGTATGTAATATATAAGGTCTCAAACAAAACAAAATATATCTGGTTTAATTTCTTTGTATCTAGAAAACATCAAAATACGGATATATTTTTGTTAATATTCTATATATATCCTAATCGTTTTTATCTTGTAGTTTCTTATGAATAGGACTACATATGAGTATGACAACAAAAATTACAAAGATATATCATAAGTGACCGTTTATGTTGTTTATGGTCATGCATAGTCTTATAACTATGACCACATCGGGTCTTAATTCTATTTATAGTTAATATATGAAAGTACCTAGACCGCCTCGGACAGTATTATGTGGATCAAGAAATTGTTGTTCGAACGAGCCCGTGGGTGGTTGGTATGTGGGAGGAGGCTGATAAAGGATAGGTTTGGGGCTGGGAGTTGGGAGCGGCTGGGGCTTTGCAACGTAGGGAGGAGGGCTCGGGGTTATAGGTCGCTGTGGGCGGTGCCGGTAATAGTCTGCATGAACGGCTTGGATGGCGACCAAGAAAAGGGCGATTGCGAAAACTATGGCTTGGGTTGATGTTGTGGTCGCCATCTGTTTTCTTCGTGGAGTGGCTCCAAAGATTTTGTTTTGGATGGTGGTAGAAAATGATTTGATGAGGGTGATTATTTATATGTTTAAGTTAGTGCTTAATTAATTATGACAATGCAATTTGGGAGTCAACTAGAAGTGGCTTACATGTTCGATTATGGTTACCACTTACCACTTTGTTTCGCTTTAGTAAAAGCGAGAGAGTTGTAGTCTTGTAGATATTTTAACCATGCAAGTAGGTATTTTATATACATTTTTTCCTTAGACTAAAGATCAATAACAGAGATTAAATTTTCTAACGGCAATATTATAAGAATTAGTAATAAAAAGAAATATTATCATTAAAATATAAAATGTGAGGTTTATGATACATTAGTTGGTCTTTAGAAAAAAATGTTTGTCGACNAAAAAAAAAAAAAATAGATTGAATGTAGAAATTTCAACAGAGAGAAAAAGGGAAAAAATGTCTATTTTTCAATACCACTTTTCAAAAAGGCCCCTCCCTAAACTTCTAATTATTAGTTGTTTTTTTTACTTAAGTATTACTGTAATAGGTTTCCTGGAACAAAAATTGTTATAAAACTAGATTTTAACCTGCGGTATACCGCAGGGACAATTTATTTTTTAAATTAGTATATATAAAAGTTTGCAAATTAAATTTATTTATAAAATATTTTTATTTTCTAGTTTACAATTGTTATTAAGTAACGTCCTCTCAAACCCGTCCCACAAAAAAAAACCCGCGGTACACCGCTAATTTAAATATATAATTAAAATAAATATTTTACGGGATTGCAATTGTATTTTGGTTTGTCAAACAAATATTTGTTTT
>Ga0041059_1000877_pt1 | contig 23810 bp, 22 predicted proteins | sample AraColnosormetaG_FD_56232 | JGI IMG/M metagenome (GOLD analysis project Ga0041059, IMG submission 56232) | Arabidopsis roots microbial communities from North Carolina, USA - Col MF nosort | ecosystem: Host-associated > Plants > Roots > Unclassified | place: USA: North Carolina | collected... | reverse complement strand
AGTCTTTTAGTTTAGTTACTCATAGCATACAACAACCCCCTCTCTTTATTTTGGTCCTAGCTTCACTCTCTTCTTAAGGATTTCTCTGAACTACTTCTCTCATTGTGGATTCGATCCTAAAATACTACTCCGATATATTGTGCACTTGCAGTAGTCGTGTGGTTTTTCAGGTAAAAATCTGAAGCGAAATAAAACACGCATCACATGTCTCCCCATCAATAAACTGTCAAAACTTTCCGACAGATTCTAAATATTCGACAATTTGTCAGTAATTTCCAACGCAACTCCGACCAAGTTAAATTCGCCCATATACTTCGATGGATTTCCGACCCATCGAACATCCGTCAGAATATTCTGCATCTTTTTGACTGAATTCCAACAAAATATACCTGGTCATATAGACGTGCTGTTTATAGCCCTTTTTTAATTAATTAGAAATTCGTCAAAAAATCCTTCGAATACTCATCGGAAACGTTGATAATTCTCATCTTTATATTCTTCTACCCTCATTCACAAAATCATCCAAGCAACAAAATCTAACCAGATAGAAATGGCTTCTTTGAATCTGTTTAATTATTTTCGATCATGGAGAGGCCAGCCCATGCGTGATCCCAAGATGGAGTTAATTACGATGGAATATGCAGAAGGTCTTATACAATTCATGGCATTTGCGGCAAACTAACCAGTAACCATTGAATCAAAACAAATGTATTTTCCATGTTGTACATGTCGGAATCTTAGAGTTTTTCATGTATCTCAAGTTTGGATGCACTTAATGGGGAAGGGTTTATGCCAAGGTACAAAGTTTGGTTCATGCATGGAGAGAATGAGTCAATGGTGAATTATGGAAGTTGTAGCGAACAATATCATGTTGACAGGTTAGTGGAAGCAAATGCAGAAGTAGATGCAAATGCAGGTACCGTTTAGATGGTGAATGATGCTTTTCGTGAAAATGTACACTCGTTTGATGGGGATAGTGATAGATTAGTGAAACCTAATTTAGAAGCACAAATGTTTCTTAATATGTTAGATGCAGCAAAACATCCCTTATATAAAGGATTTTTAAAAGATCATTTGCCTACCAAATTGATGGGTATCAAGACGAATTATAATTTGTTCGAGAATTGTGTGGATGTGATTACTGATGTTGTGAAAGATTTATGACCCGAAGATAATCTTGCATCGGGAACGTACTACGAGGTGCAGAAATTGGTAGTTGGTCTTTGTTTACCGTATCAGGTGATAGATGTGTGCATTGACAATTGTATGTTGTTCTAGAGAGAAGATTCAGATCGCTTGACATGTAAGTTTTGTCGCAAACCTCGGTATCAAGAAACAACTGGAAAAGTTCCAATTCCATGTAAACAGATGTGGTATTTACCATTAGGAGAGAGGTTGAAGAGGTTATATCAATCTAAGCGCACAGCAGGGCCAATGAGATGGCATGTAGAGCACACAACAGAAGGAGAAATTATACATTCCTCTAATGTAGAAGCGTGGAAACATTTTCAAACAGTGCATCCTAGTTTTACTTGCGAGCGAAGGAACGTATATATTGGATTATGTACAAATGGATTCAATCCCCTTGGAAGCATGGGAGGCAGTACTCATTGTGGCCTGTTATCGTAACACCTAACAACTTGCCGCCATCATCATGCATGAAACAAGACTTTGTGTGTCTGACTATCCTCGTTCCTGGCCCAAATCATCCAAGAAGATCACTCGACCTGTTTTTACAACCACTTATATAAGAGTTACAAATGTTATGGGAGCATGGTGTTGAAGCATTTGATGTTTCATGTCAACAGAAATGTTTCATGCATGTAGCACTTATGTGGAACATCAGCGACTTCCCTGCATATGGTATGTTATCTGGCAACGCATGGAAGGTTATCGTGTCCGTATTGTCAAGATAACACTAATACATTCCAATTGAAGCACGTATGAAAAACTTGTTGGTTTGATTGTCATCAGAGATTTTTACCGTGTAACCATCCGTATCGTTGAAGCTCCACTTTGTTTACGAAGAACAAAAAAGTGGTTGATGGGCCACATCCAGGGTTAGATGACACATATTCGCTAAATCAATTTCGAGATTTTGGTGGAGCTACATCTGTTGAGGTTGGTGGTAATGGGTATGATCTTGTTGATGGTTATGGAGTTAATCACAATTTGCATAAGAAGAGCATTTTCTGGGAATTGCCATATTGGAAAGATCTTTTGTTGAGACATAATCTAGATGTCATGCACATTGAGAAGAACATGCATGACAACTTGATGAATACCGTTTTAAATCTGCAAGGTAAGACGAAAGATAATTTGAAGTATAGATTAGACTTGCCAGACATTTGTTTGAGGAAGAAGCTTCATAATATGGCAAATGGAAAAGAACCAATTCCTGTGTTCCGGTTAGATGCGTTCTCAGAGGAAGATTTTTTTATTGGATAATGCATAGTGTTAAATTTTCAGATGGATATGCATCTAACCTTCGTAATTGTATTGATCATGGGGAAAAGAAGTTTTCAGGAATGAAGGGTCATGATTGTCATGTTGTTTTGCAGCAACTGCTTCAATATTATATGTAAAATATTTTGTGAAATATGACTCTAGTATTATTTTTCTTTAATTTGTATTAATTATTTGTAGAGTTGAAGACTAATATTTTTATTAGATCAAATTTTTTTTGAATCCCTTTATTATTAAAAGGGAAGTCCAAATTAAAATTTTGTCTAATTTGACCTCAATTTTGATTTCAATTTTAGATTTTCTTCTTTGCTATTCAAAATCATTAAGGATAATTTGGTCTTAACAATCTCCTAAACTTTATATGATCCGATTCAATCTAAACCGTTCAATAAAATTAATTTTCTTCAATCTAAACCGTTCAACAAAAATAAGGAATCTATGTAGTTTTGAAATCAAAATATGATCACATTATATCCCTAAAAACACTATATTCAATCGTGAAATCAATAATCAATAATATCCAAATCATATATTACGATTCTTCATTAATCACTAGAAATTTATATTTATAAGTTTAAGATATCAAGTTTATTCAAATATTTAGTATAAGAACCAAATAAACCGATTGTCCGCGGTAAACCACAGGTTAAATCCTAGTTGTTTTTAAACTTAATAACTGTTTTCTACTTGTAATTCGTTTAGAAAGATTATTGATTATAAAGAATAAAACTAAATGTCATATTGAATTGTTGTACAAAATTAAAAAATTTGTAAAAATTATTAATTTATCGACAAACTAATACCTCTTTAAATTAATAATTTTTTCCGATCCCAATATTATTAATTTATAGTGGTTTTACTATAATATGTATTTATAATTTTAATATGATATAATCTGTTAAATAACAATTTTTTTATATGAACTGATATGCATGTATAGGCGCATTTTTCAAGCACTTATGTGTGAGATCACTCACGATTGATGCTATTCCTAATTTGGAGAAAAAGATACCAATTCTTCTATGCAACTTGGAGAAGATATTTCCACTATTTTTTCGTTGATTTCATGGAACATTTACCAATTCATCTCTCTTGGGAAGCAGCACTTGGTGGCCCAGTTCAATACCGATGGATGTACCCATTCGAGCGTCATATGTTCCATTTGAAGAAAAAGGTGAAAAACTTGGCACGAGTTGAGGGTTCTATTGTTGCCTAATGCATTAACGAAAAAACCTCAAATTTTTCAGAATATTACTTTCCTTCACATGTCTAAACAAAGAGTTGCCGACATGCACAACCCAATGATGGTGGTGAGAAACCATATTATCCACTCGACATTCCAAATATATTTGAACAAAATTTGGCAACTAAGAGAAAAATTCAAGAAGCGTCGACTAACAAAGGAAGGAGTATGGTCACTTGCATGTGTATGTGCTTACGAACTACAAGGAAGTTCTTGAATTCGAGAAGTTTACAAATATTTTACTTAATAGTTCAATAAAATATTATTAATATATATATATATATATATATACTACTTAATTGTCCAATAAATTTGATTAAATAATATTAATTTTATTTTATAGGATTAACAATGCTCAAATGCGATATGAATATCCACATTTCAAGGAAGATGAAGTTGAAACCCTTAAACAAAGCGAGTTTGCACATTGGTTGATTTTTATTTAAGTTTTTATTTAAGTTTTATGTAAGTTTATCATTATATTAATTGATTATTAAATTTTATATTAAATATTTAGGTTAGATGACCATTCTTTTTCCAGATAACGACTGGATCTTCTAGAGGTCAAGTATTTCCAATTTGGTTTCATGATTCGGTGAAAGGGCCAATTTATATTACAAAGTCATATCTGATGTATTGCAATCGGAGATATGTGTTTTAGGTTTTGTTTACCAAGAAAGAAATAGTGATCTTGTGTACTATGGATTCAATAATGCGTATCCGTCAAAAATCCGTCAGCTTAATCATTACCGATAAAATATACCAACGTGGCATATTATTTCCTAATTTTTTATGATATTCGTCAGTTTAATTGTTATCTTCGAAAAGAGGTCGGAAATTTCTGACGGTCTTCCGACTAGTCAGGGTTTAGGGTAATGATAATGTTTAATTTCTTTGCAAATTTGTGGCACAATAGTAATAAATTCAAGAAAACTTCGATTTTTCATCAATTTCTATCTTTACAATAGAAGCACATAAGTCTTTTAAAACTTCAAGTGTTAAGTATAGTGTATTCTATTGATCACTAGTATATTAGTGATGTGTTAAATATATTTTAACATTTGAAGTACTGAAATATGTACTAAACTACATCTAATTGACTTGTTAAGCTTGTTTATGTGCAATGAATAAAAGTATTTTAAAATCTAGTCTCAAACCCTTAACTTGTCAGAAATCCATCAAACATTTCTTGCAATTTTTTGATGATGTTTATATTAATTTTCTTAGAAGATTTGTTGACTAAAACTATTAAATAGCATGCAAAATAATATTTTCTATTTCCGAAAAATTTGCAAGGGTTAAAGGTTTATCCGTTGAAAAATTGTCGGGAACAAAACTTTACCCGCAAAAACAAAAAAGTTATGAGGCAATATTTTGTGGGTTCCGACGGATTTCCTTCTATATTTGCCGTCGGAAATATTTTATTTATTACCATCAATGTTTTCCCTTTCCCTTTCATTTTTAAGCTTCTTCACCCTTAAAATCCCCTCTCATATCTCTCAAATCTTACTTAATATCCCTCAAATATCTCTTAATATTTTTTCAAATCTTCAATTCTCCATCAATTTCTCTGAAATCTCAAATCTCAACTCTTCCTCAATCTGTTTCAAATCTCTCTCAATCTCTCCACCGTCTTCCTCAAAATCTCAGCAATTATGTAAGTGAACATTCTCTACCATTTTCAATTAGTGTTTTAGTTATGATTTGTTGAAATTTGGATGCTTAGATTGATAGATTTAGATTGTTAGTGATAGGTTTAGGTTCATAGATTTGAACTAAATTTAGGATGTTTGGACCTCAAACCTAGATGTTTAGGTTTTTAGATTTGGATGAAAATTTCAGAATTCTAGCCATTTAGGTTGAAAGATTTGTTAATTAAACAAAACTAAAAATTAAGTTTGTAATATATTTGCAAAAATATGAAACATTGCTACAAATTTAGAATGATATATTTAGAATATTTTTTAGAAATATTTAATAATTATGTAAAAACAATTTATGACAACATTTAATAATTATGTAGATTAACTTTTGCTATATTATGATAAACGATATTATAGAAAATAGATTTTAACCAAACAAATGGTTATGATTAATACTTTAGATGTCTTTTATATTTTCTATTTAAAAATAAATTTTACTTGATATTTATTTTACTATGATACCTATTAATTTTTTAACATTACAAATTTATATTTTATTAAACTGTGTACTAATATTATTTTTTTATTTGTTAGGGTTTTTTACCAAAATTTTTGTACATTTGATGCTCGATCCAATAATCAGGCGCACTCGACAACACTATCACCATCGTCCATTCCCGAGTCGCTGCAGTCAACAAACGGGGCAGACACTTCTTCGACGACTCCACCCAAAAAGGCTTGAATAAGAGAGAACATGGTAAGTAAATTTTGCTTTCTTTTTATAATATATAAAGATTTTAAAGTAAAAATCATATTATTTCTCTCTATATGTAGGTTAGGTTATTCTAAAAATAGCATATCCAAATCGATTTTATGGATGTTGCATGGGATGCTCAAATATCCTTATCCGGCATACAATGATATGCCTGGCGACGATCAAGAGCTTTGGTTTAGGAATTTTGTGGTAATGAATTTATTATTACGTACCATTATTTTGTTTTATTTACTAACATCATTCTTTTAGTTTGTAGCATGAATTTAATTGGGATCCTGTCCACACACCCTCTGTACGTGTTGCGTTTCACAAGTATGCTGCATTAAAACTTGGGGACCACATGAACACTTGGAAGGGAAAGTGGGAAGTAGGCAAGGAGTGTCCAAAAGGCTTGAACCCAGGCGTATGGCCTCGCTTAAAAGAGTATTAGGCATTGCCGGAGACTGCTTGTACCGCAAAAACCAACTCAAAAAAACCAGAAGAGCGAACGTGGTGGCAAATGTATGGCGGTGCACAATGCATGTACTTAATAGAGTTTTTGTTATATATATAGTTTTAAGGTCATTGTTTAGACCTAAGTTTTTAACAACCATTATTCTAGCTTTTGATACTTTGGAGATAACCTATTCATACATTAGATCTCTCTTCTCAGAGTTTCATCAGATATTTCAATAACAATGAATAGATCTTTTCTAACTCTTTTCTTCTTATTGATTTTGTTTATGCTTTTTATTCGAACATGTCTTGTTATTCAATGATCATGTATGAGTAGTTTGCTTGTAAGGGTTAGGGTTATATATGATTTAGTAGATCTCCCACCTGTTAGGATCTGTAGGATTCTTCATCTTTGGTTATTCTTTATGTTAATTCTAGAGTAGCTAACTAGAACTTGATCTTAAATAATAAGTATGCCCAAAAAGGCATCTATTACCAGAATTACTATTTGATGAGCCGGGTTTATAAGTGTGTAATAAGAATCGGCCTATCTACTTACGTGAACATATCAAACTCGATTAGCATGCATGTTTAGGATTAGGGATTTGCCAAGCCAATGCTGGGAATCTTTAGCTTTAGACATAGGGAGTAATGCCAAGCCAACGCTAGGTTACTCTATAATAGTGGTTTGAGTTTAAGAACGGTTCGATAACATCCTAGCAACTATTAGATCTATTAATCATCAATTTCCTTAGAATACTCTAAGCCTAACATTTTTTATCATCTTATTTTACAACCCCATAATCTGCTATTTGTTTGCTTTTATTTTCTCTTTATTTTCTTATCTTTGTCTAGCTTGATCTTGATACTTATGCCTATTGTGTGAACAAGAGCTTTGTAGAATTCGACCATAAGTACTAAAGACGATCTCTTTTTTTTGGGGAGTAAGCTTTAAGGACAGTTTGATCTATACTAGTTGTCATCCAACGTCCAGGCCCGAGAAAAAGATCAACCGCATGGTTCTCGAGGTAAGGTTTGTTTCATAACATACACTCATGTACAAGAAATTCTGTCAAACTGGGGTCGTGTGGTAGGTGTAGGTAGTCTCAACTAAAGCACAAAATATTTTTATGCCGGCCCATCACGGGATTTTGATATCTTTGCAGAGCTTGAGGAGAAAGACAAGGGGATCTTAGCTTTGAAGGAGAAAAACATGAAGATTCTTGACTTCATGTGTTCAAAATTTTCTGATTTTCTTGATGATCTATAAATGCTTTTGAATAAATTTAATTTTGTTGTTTTGTCAAATAATTTTATTTTCTTTTGTAAGATAATATATGCACTTTTAAAATAGCTTATCTTCTTGTAGTGTATAAGGTTGTACTCAATAAAAGTGGGATATATGTTGGAAAAGGCTACTTATGTGATGGTCTTATCAAATAGCATGTTGAACCGATCAATAATAAAAATGCACGTAATATTGTTGCTTTTATTTACTTGCTTGTTTCAAATGATTTATGGCATGGACAAATGAGACATGTCAATTATCATTCTTTATATAGAATGATGAATTTAGGATTGTTACCAAGACTTCATATACGACAATTAATCCCCCAATGAAGTCTATTGGTAGTTAGGAACTTTTGAAAAACCAGATCTCACTAAAAACAGTAATACCCAACGGTCCTCCTCCAGAAATGGTAATGTCAACTGGACAAAGACGCGATTCCGACGACTTTTCGTTGACGGAATCATTTTTCTCCAGCGTAGAACAAAGCGGAGCTTCCATCCCCCATTCCCTGGTAGTGTCTCTACTTCTTCTCTCTGATTATTGCTGTGTGTAAACTTATTCAAACTGTTAAGCCTGTTTTCCTTATCCTTACCTGCAACCTAACCCATAAATCCATTGTTGACTGTCTCTAAACCCCTGCATTCATGGATAAAAGAATCCCACACAACCTAAAAGGCAAAGGTATTGACTAGGGCTTCTCTCCACCAGTTTGCAGAAGAATCCGAGCACCAGAGTTAGATACAAGCTTATTGAAGCAAACTCACTCACTCTAATGGGCCAGTTAACCAATCCGTCTATGCAAAGACTATGGTCCCTCTTTCCCTTCCTCTCAAACCGCTGGAACCTGAAGGGCAAAGCCACAGGGTCAGATCTGGGCAGAGGATGCTTCCAGTTTAGCTTTGATTATGAGGAAGATACGCAAAAGGTTTTGGATAATAGGCCATACCATTATGACCAGTGGATGGTCATTCTCCAAAAATGGGAACCCATAATCTTTGACTCTTTTCCTTCAATGATCCCTTTCTGGATTGACATTCAAGGTCTCCCAAAACACTACTGGCAACATGATATATGCTCAAAGCTATTGGCTCAGAGCTGAAAGAAATTCTAGATATCAAAATTACCAACTCAGCAGCCAAGATAAAGGTTTCTATTGATGGGCTGAAGCCCCTCATTCTCGACACTATGGTTGACTTCCGTGATGGCAGCGAGGCTCTAATTACACTAGAGTACAAGAATCTCAAGAATTACTGCTCTCACTCATTGAGACTCACCCATGAAAAGAAATTCTGCCCAGGATTAGTAAAAGAGAAGGAGGTCTCTACAAAAATCGAGCCTCCAGTGACAGTTGGGGATTCTAAAGGTCTGGTCAGAAATTATTATACTCCTAAAGATAACTTTGCTGCCCCTAGAGAGATGAGAGATCCCACTCCTAACAGATCACTCTCTAAAGATACTTCTATCAATCAGAGTCTTCAGGCTTATACCTAGAAAGATAGAAGGGTGGGTCGAAGCTCTTCTAGAGAACACTTCCCCAAAGAAAATGGACGCTATGATGCTAGAAGAAACATAAATTATTACCACCATGAAGGAAGAACCTCAGCAAGTAGAGAGCTAAGGCATATGAGAGTTACCTCAGGGACTCAGGAGTTTTCTCGAGAGGGTCCAAGAAGAGGGTCGTCCAATAGATCATTCAACTATGACAACCCAAATTACCAGTGGAGGGCACGAGATTCATCCAGAAACAGCCCTAGACATGACAGTTAAAAATCTTGGAGAACACGCATGCCACCTTTGGAGAGACCTCTTGTTTAGTTTTGATAAGTGTGCATTTTACATGTTTTGAGCATCCATTTGTTATCACTATTGCATCATATCATCACTGTTTTATACCATTTCTCATCATTTGTCATCACTTTACATGTTTAGGATATGTTTGCATATTTGTGTTGTTTTTAGGTGATTTGGAGCTGTTAACGAGCTAATTGGAAGAAGCGGACCTGATCATGTCAAACCACTCAACCCCCTGGTCAAGTAGATGCTTCACGACCTCAACAGACCACTTGACCCCCTGGTCGAGTACCACCATGAGAGTCACTCGATCACATCACTCGACCACCTGGTCGAGTATCATCACCTCCACCACCTGACCATCACTCGATCACACCACTTGACCACAAGGTCGAGTATCTTCATCACCGTCACTCGATCACTCTACCACCAAGTCGAGTACCACCATCTCCATCATTCGACTTCATACTCGGTTGCCAGCTTCAGAGTCTTCTCCATTCCGCACTCAACCAGACACTTGAGCACAAGGAAGAAAAGAAGACTCCAGCTTATCACTCGATCATTCACTCGACCATCTGGGTCGAGTACCGTTTTTAATCCGTCCCAATATTGCGTCGTTTTGAGTATTAGGGTTTCGGAAAATTTCGCTATAAGTAGCATGTACTTTACATTTTCGATGAAAGAGTTTTATTCTGTAGACACTGTGTTCTTGACATTTTTGTAATCCGTATTTCTCTTAATCTATTCAGTATTCAGTTTTTGCTTTTGATTTCGTTTACTGTTGTTCATCCTGTTATCATCATGCTATAACTCTGTTGATATCATGTTTTCATCCTATTCAACGTTTATGCTTTCTACTATGATGTCTGAGTAGTGACTAGATTTCTGAGGATGGGTTAGAGTAGTTTAGAATTCTCAGAATGCTAGGTGGTTGAGTTTGATTTATAGATCCCTTCTGGATTAGTTGTTCTTAATGCCTATTGCTTTCTGATCAACTGGAATTTGAGCCCAGACATTTCTACGCCCAAAAGGTGTTCGATAAAATGTCTAAACCACTAATTCCAGAGATTCGTGGCTCTATACCAAGGTATTGGTTGCAGGGAGCGTTTTGGCTTTAACTTGTTGATTCGTAATGCCTATAAGGTTAGCTCTCGTCAATGGTGATTAAGTCTGGGACTGGTTTAACTTGAGGGTCTCTATTGCGGTGGTACTTAGATTTGGTTACTGAACTTGTTGTCTAGGGATAATTTGTTGAGCATATCAATCACCTGTAAACTGAGGAAACAAAACTACTCAATTACCCCATCCTCGAGAGTTCTTTATCTGATTGATTTCTTTGTTTACTCTGCTGTTTTTTACTGCATCTTGTTACTTGTTGCTTAGTTTTTGCATTTCTGTCCTGTTACTCGACCTGATACTCGACCACCTAGTTTTCTGGCAACAGACTGTGCAGTCGAGTAGCCCTGTTGGCAACAAGCTGTGTTGGTCGAGTGTTTTACTGTTTCTGCTTGAATTTCAGTTTCCTGCATGTTCACTTAGGACGGCTAGAAACTCCAAAACCTGTTATTGCTTGGTTTGACTCTGTGAACTCTGATTGCATCTTGATTGTTAGCATCACACCCATTTGGATTGACAACCTAAAATACTACAACGACATGATAGTGCTTTAAGTTTAATTGACTAAAAACTTATTATCAATTTGGCGTCTTTGCCAACACAGCTTGGGGGAGTTGATAAGTGTGCATTTTACATGTTTTAAGCATCCATTTATTACCACTATTGCCTCATATCACCACTGTTTTATACCATTTCTCATCATTTCTCATCATTTTGCATGTTTAGGATAGTTTTGCATGCATGTTGCATATTTGTGTTGTTTTCAGGTGATTTGGAGTTGTTGACGAGCTAATTGGAAGAAGCGGACCTGATCATGTCAAACCACTCGACCCCTTGGCCGAGTAGATGCTTCACGACCTCAAGAGACCACTCGACCCCCTAGTCGAGTACCACCATGAGAGTCACTCGATCACATCACTCGACCACCTGGTCGAGTATCATCACCTCCACCACCTGACCATCACTCGATCACACCACTCGACCAAAAGGTCGAGTATCTTCATCACCGTCACTCGATCACTCTACCACCAAGCCGAGTACCACCATCTCCATCACCCGACTTCATACTCGATTGCCAGCTTCAGAGTCTTCTCCATTCCACACTCAACCAGACACTTGAGCACAAGGAAGAAAAGAAGACTCCAGCTTATCACTCGACCATTCACTCGACCGCCTTGGTCAAGTACCGTTTTTAATCCGTCCCAATACTGCATCGTTTTGAGTATAAGGGTTTCAGAATATTTCGCTATAAGTAGCATGTACTTTACAGTTTTTATAAAAGAGTTTTATTCCGTAGACACTGTGTTCTTGACGTTTTTGTAATCCGGATTTCTCTTAATCTATTCAGTATTCAGTTTTTACTTTTGATTCCGTTTACTATTGTTCATCCTGTTATCATCCTGCTATTACTCTGTTGATATCATGTTTTCATCCTGCTATGACGTCTGAGTAGTGACTAGGTTTCTGAGGATGGGTGTTGGAGCTGGATTCCCCTCCAGGAATCCACCTGCGAAAATACCAAACCAGCCCACAAAAGCCCACCGAGTAGAGGACCTACGCAGCTGATGAGCCCACATACGCGAATGGGTACTTGGGCCAGATAAGCCCGGTCACTTGATGAAGGGAGATAAGCGAATAACAACCTAGGAACTGATGAGGAGATATTCGCGGAGCGGACCTGATATCTCGGAACTGACCTGCCGAATATTCAGGAGAATCTCCGCAGATCCCGGACGGAGCTACCACGTACGTAGACCTATATAAGGGAGCAAGGACGACTTGGAAGACACATTCAATTCAGCTCACATTCACGCACATACTTTTACACTTGTAATCTCCTTTCACATTGTAAAAGCTTCATCATAATCAATACAAAAAGTCCATTCGTTCTTAGCAATATAACTCTCAAGGTTTCAGTGAAGTTCTAGCCCTCCTTTCTCATAATTTCAATTACAAATCTCTAGTGTGGATTTCAGAACCCACAATGGGTTAGAGTATTTTAGAATTCTCAGTATGCTAGGTCGTTGAGTTTGATTTATAGATCCCTTCTGGAGTAGTTGTTCTTAATGCCTATTGCTTTTTGATCAACTGGAATTTGAGCCCAGACATTTCTGCGCCTAAAAGGTGTTCGATGAAATGTCTGAACCACTAATTCCAGAGATTCGTGGCTCTGTACCAAGGTATTGGTTGCAGGGAGCGTTTTGGATTTAATTTGTTGATTCGTAATGCCTGTTAGGTTAGCTCTTGTCAATGGTGATTGAGTCTGGGACTGGTTTAACTTGAGCGTCTCTGTTGCGGTGGCACTTAGATTTGGTTACTGAACTTGTTGTCTAGAGATAATTTGTTGAGCATGTTAATCACCTGTAAACTGAGGAAACGAAACTACTCAATTACCCCATCCTTGGGAATTCTTTATCTGATTGATTTTTTTGTTTACTCTGCTGATGTTTACTGCATCTTGTTACATGTTGCTTAGTTCTTGCATTTCTCTCCTGTTACTCGACCTGATACTCGACCCCCCCAATTGTCTGGCAACAGACTGTGCAGTCGAGTATCCCTGTTATATTTTCTATCTGTTACTCGACCTGTCACTCGACCACACCCGGTGCTTGGCAACAAGCTGTGTTGGTTGAGTGTTTTACTGTTTCTGCTTGAATTTCTGTTTCATGCATGTTCACTTAGGACTATTAGAAACTCCAAAACCTGTTATTGCTTGGCTTGACTATGTGAACTCTGATTGCATCTTGATTGTTAGCATCACACTCATTTGGATTTTCTACCTAAAATACTACAACGACATGATAGTGCTTTAGGTTTAATTGACTAAAAACCTATTATCACCTTTGAGGTCACACCACCACCGCCACCTCCTATCCCTACAAATGATCAAATCATGGGAGACCTCAGAGATGCTACTCTCCAATATGTGAGATGTGCAGATCCAACTGAAAGTGCAGCAAGAAAACGCAGAGGTATCCAAGGGGAAGAGAAAGGTCTCATGGCTGAAACAGCCTCAATTATGTTGGAAGCTGTTATTGTCTCAAACCAAACTTACCTTACTTCAGAAGAAACAGACGCCCAACAAACTCCCTCGCTGCACAAGTACTCTATGCTGAACCAAGATCTGCCAATTCATCCGGCTGAACTGACCACAATCATTGCTGCTCCTGCAAAAAAAAGAAAAGGAGACATCCCCCCCTAAATAAATCCCAGAATAAAACTTTATTACCCCAACTAGGATCAAATTCAAGCAAAAGAAACAAAGGAATAATTCAAAGTTCCCCCAAAAGAAAATCCACACCTGAGAAGAATAATTCAAATTCTCAAGAGCCTGCTTCTACTAGCAGAAAACCTAAATCAAAGTAAAAGTTGTATCTTCAGGCGGGTAGCTCCTTTCCCTCCTCAAGTCAGCCTAATCCAAGAGTGAATCTTATTCCTCCAAGAGTGAAAGAGAAGGTGGAATTTCAACATCCACCAACTCAGATTCCTTAAAAGTACCGAGGTGGAACTATTGTGGGTTGGGGAACCCCACAACAGGCTAGCGTCTGCGTGAGATTCACTCCAAAATCTCACCAGAAATCTTGTTCCTCATGGAGACAAAGAATCGTGATGACTTGGTCCTTACCTCTCTAACTTGAATGAATTACCATTCACACCATCTTGTTTCCCCACACAGCCCAGGAGTAGGTGGACTGGACCTCTTTTGGAAGCAAGAAGTGGAAGTGACTATTCTGACTTCCTCCACAAATTTCATTGACACACATGTTAAAGCTGCGAATTATTTTTTCTTTGCCTCTTTAATCTATGGTGAACAGATAGAGCAAAGAGAAGAGCAATTTGGGAGAAACTTACTATTGTAGGGAAAGACACAAGTGATCCCTGGTACTTTACAGGAGACATCTCATTTGAAAAGCAAGGAGGCTGTAACGCTCGCGATCCTCAATAGGATCGTTGGCTGGGACTTGGTCCGAGGAAAAAAGGTGGAGTCTCGGACAAGTTGGGAAGGAGCTGGCCATAAGCTCGGACAAAGGGATATCATGCAGACTAAGCTAGGATCGTAAGAGAATCAGCAGGGTCAGCTCATCCGAAGCTCAAGCTCAGCTGGAATGAGTGAAGGTTACTTGGGTCAAGTGATAGTCCAGTTCGGGCAGCTAGATGAGTGACGGTTGAGCTCGAGGTAGCTGGTCGACTGTCCGACCAGCTAGGCGTTTATGGGGACGGTTACTTGAACGGTTATGGTCGAACGGTTGCTCGCCCAAAGGATGGATAAGGGCGAGCAGTTACGGGCGGAGAGATGCAACTTTTCGGAAAGGTGCAAGGAATGGATGTGATGCTTCGGGAAGCATCCCATCGTACCCTATATAAGGGAGGGCGTCCAAGACCTTTGGAATCACCACAACACAGAGAAAACACCAAAACTCACCATTAAACTCTCGCCCTCTCGGGAGAATAAATCGTCGAAGGAATCGGTAGCCGGACTATGGCCGGCGAAGGAGAAGAAGGGCTCGGCATAACTGAAAATCGTGAAGGAAGGTAAGGAATCCTAGAATTTGAGAGTAAGGATTCTAGGATGCGATATAGGAGTCGGGATCCTTGAAAGGATCGACTAGAGGGCTGGGTAGTATTCGGGTCATGTGCAACCTACATAAGACTCAGTTCGGGCGAGGCATCGGCTGAGGCGGGGATGCGGCTCGGCGGAGGATTGGCGGGTCTTAGAGATCATTGCAATCTTCCCCACTCTGATTCCTCTCTGCGGATCGAGTAGTGTAAGGATTAGAGAGCATTGCATGGACTTGCATATTACTAAGTGAACGAGAGTACTTATGGCTCTATGAATTTCAGGAACTAACGGTGATCGTGGGAAGGACTTGGCTTAGGCGCAAGAGACTCAAGGCCGGGATGATGGGTTGTGATAGTTCGGATAGTCTAGGGATCGATTATATGACTTGTAATAGCTTATTTGCAAACTCATAAGTTGTATCGAATCCTTTACTCAATTAATAAAGTATCTTATTGTTTGTTTACTCTATTTGTCTCAAATATTGAGTCAGAATCATATGAAACGGATTACACTAGCGAATGAACCTCATAAATGGTTGGGGTCAGGTCACTTAGTGATTTGGGTCGAGAGATCTTGTCCAGACTTAGGTAGTCTGGATCGGGGCCTTTTAGAGGCCCAATAAGACATGAAGGCACTTCCTTTATGGCGGAATGTGACTTATATGACTTAAGACACTCAGGAAATTTCTTCTCTTGGCGTGGAAAGAGGCATGATCATGTGGTGCACTGCTGTCTAAATCGAGCTATGTCAAATGGAGCATGGGCTGAAACTTACCCTGCAAGTTGCTGTGCTTACCTTCGCTTTGAAGGATCTGACCATATACGACTTCTCACTCACTTTGATCTATCAAAGAAAAAGAAAAAAGGAGTGTTCAAATATGACAGACGCTTAGAGAATAATGAAGAAGTAACAGCCCTTATACAAGCGGCTTGGAACCTATGTGATACTGGGGATGTGAAGGAATAAATTAATCGATGCCGCTTGGACTTCATTACCTGGACCCAAGAAAAGCACCAGAACAGTCAAAGACTTATTGAGGAAAACCGCAAAATTTGAGGAAGCAATGGCTAGTCAAGAACACAACCATGACCTGATCTCTACCATCAATAACAATCTTTTCCTGGCTTACAAGAAAGGGGAAGAGTATTGGAAATAGAGAAGTAGACAATTATTGCTTGCTTTAGGGGACAAAAATTCGGGTTACTTCCATGCAATTACTAAAGGAAGAACACTCACTAATAAGTTCTCAGTTCTAGAGAAAGAGGATGGGGCACCTATCTATCTATTAAGAGGCAGGAATTCTGAAGGTTATCTCTAAGTATTTCCAAACCCTGTTCACTGCAAAAGACGGAGACCATGTTGCGACAATAAAAGAAGCCATTAAACCATGTATATACCCTGAAAGGAACCAACTTCTCATCAAAATGCCTTCAGGGAGGAAATAAAAAGATCTTGTTTCTCTATTCATGCTCATAAGGCCCATGTCCCTGATGGTTTCCCCAAGCTTCTTTCAATCTCACTGGGAGACTGAGGTCCAAACATTGTGCTAGAGATTCAGTCGTTCTTTTCATCTGCCAATCTGCACCCAACAATCAACCAAACAAATATCAGGCTTATACCTAAAATCCAAAGCCCCGAAAGGATGGTTGATTACAGACCTATAGCATTGTGCAAAGTTTTCTACAAAATTATCTCCAAGTTGCTCTCAAGGCGTCTGCAACCGGTCCTGCAAGATATAATCTCAGAAACCCAATCAGCTTTTGTGCCAAAAAGAGCGATTAATGATAATGTCCTTATTACACATGAAGCACTCCACTACCAAGCATGGATAAGCTGGATATGCAATGTGTAACTACTGTTACTTACTCTTTTCTCCTCAACGGAGCGGCCCAAGGTTCAGTAACTCCGGAGAGAGGACTCAAGCAGGGAGATCCTCTCTCACCTTACCTCTTCATTATTTGTAGTGAAGTACTTTCTTGGTTATGCAAGAAAGCCCAACAGGATGGAGTGCTAATTGGTCTTCGAGTTTCAAAAGGCAGTCCCAAAATCAATCATCTTCTTTTTGTTGACGACACGATATTTTTCTGTCGATCAGACTCTGGTCAAATGATTAACAAGGCAAAGTCAGCTATCACTTTTTCTGGGAAAACACCCCATGCCATCAAATTGGAAGCTCAGCAAATCCTTGGCATACAACTTACAGAGAGCTAGGAAAGTATTTGGGCTTACCTGAGATGTTTTGTAGGAGAAAGAGAGATCTGTTGAACCAGATCATTGAAAGAATACGGCAGCGCTCTTTGAGCTGGTCTTCTCGCTTCTTGTCTACTACGGGCAAAACCACAATGCTGAAATCTGTGCTAGCTTCAATGCCTACATATACCATGTCTTATTTTAAACTCCATGTCTCTCTTTGTAAAAGAATCCAATCGGCCCTCACACGATTCTAGTGGGACTCATCTACAGACAATAAGAAGATGTGTTGGATACCTTGGTCAAAAATGGCAAAATCTAAGAAAGATGGTGGACTCGGGTTCAAAGATACCACAAATTTTAATGATGCCTTATTTGCTAAAGTGAGTTGGCGGATCCTGAAGACACCATCTTGTCTCCTGGCTAGAATCCTTTTGGGGAAATATTGTAAAACAACCTCTTTTCTGGATTGTGGTGTAGCAGCTTCCTCTTCACATGGTTAGAGAGGTAATTGTACGGGCAGAGATCTCATTAAGTCTCAACTGGAGAAAGTTATTGGATCGGGCTAGGACACTCTAGTCTGGTCTAAACCGTGGATCTCACTTTCATCTCCCACAACTCCAATGGGTCCACCAACTGAACAATCTCAACTCATGAATGTGAATCAACTTATCTGCCCGATTATGAAGACTTGGGATAATGAGAAACTCAGAAGACTTCTGCCAAGCTATGAATTGGAGATTCTCTCCATAAGACCTAGCAGGGTTGGAGCTAGGGACCGAATTGCTTGGCTTCCCACTAAATTAGGTGAATACTCGGACAAATCTGGGTATCACGCAGTGGTTGATCTACAGAAACAAGCACCTCAATCCTTAGATCCTCCTCTTGGTTTTGACTGGAATAAAGAGATTTGGAATAAGCACTGCCCTCCAAAAGTATAAATTTTCCTATGGAAAGCTATGAAAAATGCTTTACCTGTTGGCGAAAATCTGAGGATCCGTGACATTAACCCTGATGCTAACTGCCCTCGTTGTGGTGAGGATGAATCGTGCCTACACATGTTCTTCATTTGCCCCTTTGCTCTTCAGGTCTGGGAACAAGCACCATTCAAGACGTCACTCTCAGCTTCTCGAATCACAAGCATGAAGATGGGTTTGGAAGTATCTTGATTGCTTGTCAATGTCCCGCCAACTGGAATCGAACACGGTCTGCTCTTCCCGTGGACTTTGTGGAATTTATGGACCTGTAGAAACAAATTGATTTTTGAGTAGAAACATATCACAACCTTGGATCTCATCTCCCAATCTATTTCTCAAGCCAAAGAATGGTTAGGAGCTCAGATCCAAGAACCGAAACCTCAAATCATGACACATTGATTTGCTTCACCGACGCAGCTTAGCGTGAGGATTCCCTAGAGGCTGGATTTGGGTGGATATTTGTTGATTATTCAAACCATACTGAATCTTCCCACAGATCTGCAGCGAAGAACATCAGTTCTTCTCTTGGCCACCCAACACACTTAAGACTCGCAACAGCTAGTCAAAGCACTTAATGGTGAGCCCCATCCATTGGAGCTCCATGGGATTTTATTCGACCTCGCTATGATCTCTCTAAACTTCGATGCAATTTCTTATGCCTTTGTTAAGAGAGATAACAACATTAAAGCCGATGCATTAGCTAAGGCTGCTTTGCTTTCAATTCACCATGTACTGGTTCACATTTAATAAAAACCAACCGATTTGACCAAAAAAAAAAAAGGATTGTTACCAAAGAACAATCTTAGAAGCAAATGTGAAGTTTGGGTGAAATAAGAATATTCATAACACTCTAACAAATATGTGAAAAAGTCAAACGTGTTATTTGGTTTGATACATAATGACTTGAGTGATTTTCAATCAACTCCAAGTCGTGGAGGGAAAAATATATTATATACTTTTTATCGATGATTAACACTAAAGATGGGCTTTGAATCTATTTAAGAAATTCAAAGGAAAAGTTGAAAATAAATTAGATAAGACAATAAAGATTCTCTGATCAGATCATGGTGGAGATTATAAATCAAATGAATGATTTTTGTTGCACATATGGAAACATTCATCAAACTAAAACACTTTATCCTTTGTTACAAAAACAGAGGTACCAAAAGATAAAAATATAATACTTAAAGAGATGATGAATTTTATGTTAATCGATTCAGGTGCACCACCTAATCTATGGGGTGAAGCTATTCTCACTGCTAATTCAATCTTGAATAGGATCCCTCATAAGAAGAATTCTAAAACTCTATATGAGATGTGGATAAAATTAAGACCCATTCACATAAAGTGTGGAGCTGTCTTGTAAAGGTAATACATTTACCTAACAAAACTATTATAGGACCAAAAACGGTGGATTGCGTGAACATCGGTCCTTCGGAAAATAGTATAGCCTATAGAGTTCATCAATCTAATAGGCAAAGTTAAATATGAACATTGAATTAAATGAGGCTTAGCTCTTTGAGGATGTGTTTCCATACAAAAAATGTAGAAAAACAAGTACTAAACATGTATGTGAGACAATGAATGTGCCTCAAAGATTCAAGAACAAGAAAATGAACTAAGAAGAAGTAAAAGAGCAAAAAGAGCTAACGATTTTGGAACGGACTTTATGACATATTTGAGTGAATATGGATGTCAAACATAAAAGGCTGTAATCGAGTCATCATATGCACCTTATTGGAAAGAGACAATTAAGAGTGAAGTTGAATCCATTTTGAGTAATCATACATGGGAATTGATTGATTATTGACATAAATGGATATTCACAAAGAAGTGAAGACCATATGGTACGATGAAAAATATAAAGCAAGACTAGTGGCGAAAGGATTTTGTCAAAAGGATGGTCTTGATTTCTTTGATACATATTCTCTCGTGACTAGAATCCCTTCTATGAGATTCTTAATTGCAGTTCGGCCATATATGAACTAGAAATTCATCAAATAGATGTTAAAACATCATTCTTTAATGGTGAACTAGATGAAAAAATAGATATGGAATAATCCTAAGGCTTTACAGTCAAAGAGAAAGAGAAGAGTATGCTTGGAGGTTTGACCAGCCTATTTTCTCACATAACCACATGGATAAAATCTTAGAACAAAATACGGACTTTGCAAACCCGTATGTTTGAGGCAAATGCCTAGAAGGCAAATACTTAGTTTTCAAAAAGCAAAATGAAAAGTCCTCCTTGGGTTTAAATATAAGGTTTAAAAGCCTCCTCGAGCAAATGAATAGGTTTAAAATAGTAAGTTTGATAGAGTATGAAAATAAGATGAAACAAGCTCCATTTAAAGTGGACGCAACCACTAAGAATCAATATTCATCTCTAGATCACCCAAGGTAGATGGGTTTGGAAGGGTTCCACTTTTAATTCTTTCTCGTTCTAGATCTTTGGGGTCAACAACAAGAGCCGGAGTGAGGGGGACTTTGGGAGGGGTGTCTTCAAAATCGGCAGCTCTTCCTTGGTCTAAATTCAGAAAAATAAATAAATTACTAATAATCAATGGAAGTATAAAGTGATATGATCCTATTTTTACTGCTTTTAGCTATGATTTACGTATAGGTTTTAGAGTCTATTTGTTATTTCTAGAGTCTTTTCTAGTCATTTTCAGGTCTTTACCTGTTTGAGATTCATTTGGAGATAATGGAGGATTCTAGAGGAAAACAGAGAATTTATGGTGCTGAAGAAATCCGGAGACAAAAATGCATGTAGGTGCCGAGCGACACCAATACTTGACGACAATTCAATTGCGCAACCTATTGATGTTTTGAAGATTTCCAAATTCGGCCCATAACTTTCCCTTATTACTAAAGAAGGCCCATCACGTTTTAGAAACTTATATATTGATTTTTATGGTCATTGTTTAGACGTAACTCTTATTCTCTATTCTGTACTTGGGAGCAAAACCCTGTGGAGACTCCCTTTAGAGAAGATCTTTCTAAACTCTATTCTTTTATTGTTTCTTACATTGATTTCTTATTCGAACATGTTTTGTTCTTTGATAATCATGTCTGAGTAGTTCTCTTGTTGGGTTTAGGGATTCTCAATTAGGGATTTGGATGAATTAGTAGATCGAAAACTCTGTTAGGATAATATAATTAGAATTCTTCATCTTAGATTATTTTTAATGCTAGTTGTAGAGTAATTAACTAGAACCTGATTTTAGGTTAATAGGTATGCCCACCATAGGTATCTATTACTGGAACTATCTTAGATGAGCCTTGTATTTGACGTTTTTCTTTTATTTTTCTCGCTTACCCCGAATTTGAATGCCACTAGGGACAGTGTCGTTTAAGTTTGGGGGAGGCACTTACTAACTACGTTTTTCTTTTTGAGTCTTATTCTTACTCTTATTTTTCTTATTTTCTTGAGTCGTTTTATTGAGTCAAAGTTTTGTAAGGAATTATGATCTTCATTCTTTAGATTATTGCCTGGTTGATTAATGCTACAGGTTCGACTCAAACCGACTATTGAAAAATCTAGATGGCAAACCAACAGTCTTGAGGATATGCTAGTTTCCAACACAACACTAAGGCTGGAGCTAATCTCACTGCTCTTCCTTTTACCTCTTCAAACGGTTAGTATTCATAGATCTCGACTCCTTGTTCATACATGATAATGAGACCCATGTGATAAAGAAAAAGTGTTCTTCTCCCTTGATAAAAAATAATAATAATGAGAGATTAACAGGATTTTCAGATAGTGTATAGGGGTAGGAATGTTTCCTATGACCCCATTATTATACATTATCTTGAATGATCAATTACAAAGGTTGGAAAAATGTTGATGGTGTCGATCCAGTATGCGAGTTCCCTTTTGTTTACTCTCTAAAAATAATAAGTCTGGGGAGCAAAAGAACACCAAGGAAAAAAAAATATAAAGAATGGTCGATTTATCATGGTATAGTACAGGAATGAGTCTAAAAGGATCTTGAATGTTAGCTTGTTTGATAGAACTCAGCAATGAAAGCCTAGTAGATATAGTTGTGGAACTTAGCTATGGAATCTACAATGTTTCGTAAGCTTGCAGAGAAGTACATGTTGGTTAGGATTTGATTAGAACTGCTAGGCATATAGATTTGGTTAGAATGATCATGGCAATAGACTATAGAATGTTGGGAGTTTCTTTGTTTTCAAACCTCTTCCACGGGTTCGGCTTTTGTGTTTTGCTTGAGGTCAAGCAAAATCTAAGTTTGGAGGAGTTGATATAACCCTATTTTTACTGCTTTTAGCTATGATTTACGTATAGGTTTTAGAGTCTATTTGTTATTTCTAAAGTCTTTTCTAGTCCTTTTCAGGTCTTTATATGTTTGAGATTCATTTGGAGATAATGGAGGATTCTGGAGGAAAACTGAGAATTTTTATGCTTCTGAAGAAACCCGGAGACGAAAATGCACGTAGAACTTATTGATGTCAAGCGACACCAATACCTGATGGCAATTAAATTGCACAACTTATTGATGTTTTGAAGATTTCCAAAGTTGGCCTAGAACTTTCCCTTATTTTTAAAGAAGGCCCATCACGTTTTAGAAACTTATATATTGATTTTTATGGTCATTGTTTAGACCTAACTCTTATTCTCTATTATGTACTTGGGAGCAAAACCCTGTGGAGACTCCCTTTAGAGAAGATCTTTCTAAACTCTATTCTTTTATTGTTTCTTACATTGATTTCTTATTCAAACATGTTTTGTTCTTTGATAATCATGTCTGAGTAGTTCTCTTGTTAGGTTTAGGGATTCTCAATTAGGGATTTGGATGAATTAGTAGATCGAAAACCCTGTTAAGATAATGTATTTAGAATTCTTCATCTTAGATTGTTTTTAATGTTAGTTCTAGAGTAATTAACTAGAACCTGATTTTAGGTTAATAGGTATGCCCACCATATTTATCTATTACTCGAATTATCTTAGATGAGCCTAGTATTTAGATGCCTGCTAGCGTCGATTACTTAGACTTATTAAACTTGATTATAATGCTTGCTTAGTTCTAGGGATTTACAAGAGAGCTGGGATCAATACTATTAAGCATAGTAAGTTTCGCGGAACACCACCGGTTAGACTATATTAGTGATATGAGTTCTAGGATGATTCGATAATATTCCTAATTTACTGCTAGATCTACTATTTTTGATATTTCTTGAGAATTTCTCTAAGCCCGACGTTTTAATCATCTGAACCTTCAATCTCTTTTATTGCTTTCTTGTCTTGTCTTTTATTTTATAATCTATTTGTTTAGCTTAATTCGAAACCTTAGTCTATTGTGT
>Ga0041059_1000876_pt1 | contig 23812 bp, 23 predicted proteins | sample AraColnosormetaG_FD_56232 | JGI IMG/M metagenome (GOLD analysis project Ga0041059, IMG submission 56232) | Arabidopsis roots microbial communities from North Carolina, USA - Col MF nosort | ecosystem: Host-associated > Plants > Roots > Unclassified | place: USA: North Carolina | collected... | reverse complement strand
CGAAAATAGGACAAAAATGAAAATTCTGAAATTTCCAAAAAAAAAATCTTAAAAACAAAAAATAATGAAATTTTCAAGGTTTTTTATATTTTCCAATAAAGCTTCACTTTGTCTTTCTCTTTCTCACCGTTGAAATATTTTGTAAGCAAAACCATAAACCGAATCCTTAACCGTCTTTGGATTAGCATATTAGTGAGTGGGATACGTACATGATCGGTTCTTTCTCCTTGGAAGCGGATAGGGCTCATGATTATGTCCAAAATGCTCTGTTTTGGAGACTTGTGTAATAGTAAACTACTAAAGGGAAAATAACTAGGTTTGACTCAAATATAGGTTATTTTCATGACCATAATGATGGCCCAGCAGATCTCGCACTTCTTGCTTGCATCGAAATTTAAAAAAGAACATTTTAATGCTAACAATGTTTCCTTGCTATCTTCTTCTAGGAATCTTCTCGACTGTTCAAACCTGGACAACCTCTTTTGCCCAAAGTCAACTGTGCTTTCCCAAGTCTATTTATGCGATTGATCATTCTCTTATATGCTCTGACTTAGATCGAACATGATCTAAAACAATCTGTTTGGTCTTGTATATAAACTGTAATAAATCGTCTGTTTGTTCCTAATCCAATGTCGCTTGTCGAGATCTCTGGCTCTGATGCTATGGCGGCGCCGATGCCTGGAAGAGTACCACCACCACCACCACGTCCTCCTCCTATGCCTAGAAGATTACCTCCGATGTTTGATGCCTTTGATCATACGGGTGCAGGAATGGTGTGGGGTTTTCCACGTCCAGCTAAAAAAAGGGCCTCCCTGAAGCCTTTACATTGGGTTAAAATAACAAGCGATTTGCAGGGGAGCTTATGGGATGAGTTACAGAGACGACATGGAGATTCACAAACGTATTGGACTTTAACTTTATCTTGGCTTTTCTCTTACTTCTATGTGATAATACGTACTGACGTTTTATTGACCATTGCTTTGCAAGTAATCATTTCTTATTTTTTTTTGCCAGTGCAATAGAACTTGATATATCAGAATTAGAGACCCTTTTCTTTGTTGAGGCAAAACCTGAAAAAATTCGACTGGTAATGTGAAATATTCTTAACACATTTGGTTATTGCGTCACATATATTTTTTAACTTGCTCTTTTCTGGTGGAGACTTTTGAAAGTATAGTCTCTCTTATGGTTTTCCAGCATGACCTTAGGAGAGCCAGTTACAGGGTTTTTAATGTTAGATCCTACTATATGAGAGCCAATAACAAGGTTATTAATCTTTCGATGCCGCTGCCTGATATGATGGTAAGCTACAAAACCTACATTAATTACCTGGGTAAGAAGTCATTACGCTTCATAGCTTAATGATAATAGTCCACATTTTTTTCTTTGCATCGTCCAGACTGCAGTCCTGGCAATGGATGAGTCTGTAGTAGATGTTGATCAAATAGAGAAACTTATAAAGTTTTGCCCAACAAATGAGGAGATGGAGCTTCTTAAGGTTTTGACTTTTGAGTAGTTGCATTATTTACTTTCTATTTATTTATTTTGTGATATTTGTCAGTTCTTGGTTAATCATCATTATTCACTTTTTATTGACACGGGTTCTTGTTCTTTGTCGTGATTGACTGATTTGTTGTAGACCTACACTGGTGACAAGGCAGCCTTGGGAAAGTATGAACAGGTCTGTTGAAGTTATCAATCTCGCACTGTTTTTGGTTCCTACTATAAATAAATATGGTTAGTAATTAGCTTACTTAGCTAACTCATTGACTTCTGCCATCAATTTTGTTTATCGCAGTACTTACTAGAGCTAATGAAGGTGCCACGACTTGAGGCAAAGCTTAGAGTATTTTCCTTCAAGACTCAATTTGGCACTAAGGTCCGGCGGTTCTGTTATCTGATTCTTTGGAGGAAAACGTTTTGGTTTTACCAGCGTCTATGTAACTGTATATTCTTGGTTCTGTTGTTACTGTGCAGATAACAGAACTCAAAGAAAGGTTAAATGTGGTAACTTCTGCGTGTGAGGAGGTATAATAATTACCTCTAGTTCTTGTGCAGTCCATATATGCATTTCTCTTTCTTAGAATTTGCTCCTTATTCACCAGGTCCGTTCTTCAGAAAAGCTAAAAGAAATTATGAAAAAGATTCCTTGCTTGGGTAACACATCGAACCAAGGACCTGACAGGGGTAAGTATTAGGGATATTTTATCTTTTTTGCACAAGACCTTCAATAAGATTTCTTTGATTCAAGAACGGCGCCTTTTTGTTTCTGCTGCATCATATATATATATTGTTTGTTCTCAAGGCAAATCCTCTGTGGTTGATAAGAACCTTTCTTTCTCCAGTGGAATTCAAGTTGGACAGATTAAGTGTTAAAAGGATGCATTATTTTTGCAAGGTAAATTACTCTCTTTACAAAGAAAAAGCCTCTAGATTCTGTTTTAGAAAATGGTCTTGCTCAGGTCCTGAAACTATATATGTATTTTGCAATAGTTACCTCTAGTCCATATATGAATTTCTAAACGAAAGATGAAAAAAACATAACAACAAGCAAGCAACTAAATTCTTACAAAACGGTATGATGAATTTCGTTTTTCTTACACTTTTTCTCCTCATTTCTTATTCATCATGTCCGTTTCTTCACAAAAGCTAAAAGAAATTATGAAAAAGATTCCTTGCCTGGGGAACACATCGAAGTCGAACCCGAGGGGTAAGTTTCATATCTTTCTCTTTGATTCAAGAACGGCGCCTCTGTTCCGCTGCATCATATACATTATTTGTTCTGAACGAAAATCATCTGTGGTTGCAGTGGGAGTCAAGTTGGACAGTTCAGTAAGTGATACACATACTGTTAAAAGCATGCATTATTATTGCAAGGTAAATTACAATTATAGGGTTGTTTTAGAAAATGGTCTTGCTCAGGTCCTGGAGTTAACTCTCTTCTTTCTTCAGGTCCTTGCTTCCGAGGCATCAGAACTACTGGACGTCTATAAGGATCTTCAAAGTCTTGAATCAGCTTCAAAGGTTTGCATTTGTGCTTTTTCCGGCGTCGTCGATCTACTCCTTTGGCTCATCATCTGATTGTCTTGTCTATTTCAGATACAAGTGAAGTCTCTGGCTCAGAATATCCAAGCTATAATCAAAAGATTGGAAAAACTGAAGCAGGAGCTCACTGCATCCGAAACTGATGGTCCTGCTTCTGAAGTTTTCTGTAATGTATGTTGGTTTTTTGTTCGTCTTATGATTTGAGTTTAGTTCCATGATTGTGCACCACGTAAATAATCTTCAGATATCTGACCTCCGGATCCTGAAACCTAGTTTTATGTATCTGATAACAGACATTGAAGGACTTCATTTCCATTGCTGAGACTGAAATGGCAACTGTATTGAGCCTTTACTCTGTCGTGGTAATTTCTCAACGGCCTCTTACTAGATTTAACCTTTGACAATGTGTTTGCTCTTGATATGATTTTTTTGCTTTGTTTCAAAAGAGAAAAAAGGCTGATGCACTTCCGCCCTATTTTGGCGAGGATCCTAACCAATGTCCATTTGAACAACGTATGGCGTAAAATATATAAACTTCAATCTTCTTAGGAAATACATAGAAAGAAAAAAAATTCCCTATTTGTTACTTTAAGTTGGAATTGTTTTGTAGCTAACAATAATTACCTGATGGATTGCTGCAGTTACTATGACTCTCTTTAACTTTATAAAGTTGTTTAAGAAAGCACACGAAGAGAATGTTAAACAAGCTGACTTGGAGAAGAAGAAAGCCATGAAGCAGGTGAAAGGAGTCTCTGTCTCACAAGAAAAGTGGTTCAATATATAATAGATGACCCATAAACTTTAAATATTTCACTCTGTTTGATGGACGGTTTTTCTACTGGGTTCCAGATTGACCTTAGGAGAGCCAATGACACGGAAATTATGCTTACTAAAGTAAACATTCCGCTGGCTGATATGATGGTAATTAAGCTCCTAAACCTACTTTACTGGTTGATGTTTTATAGTTTTAATGATAATTTATCACATTATTCTTTGCACCATCCAGGCTGCAGTACTAGGAATGGATGAGTATGTACTAGATGTTGATCAAATAGAGAATCTTATAAGGTTTTGCCCAACAAAGGAGGAGATGGAGCTTCTTAAGGTTACCTCTTGCCTTTTTGAGTAGCATTATCTACTTCTTAAGGTTGTTACTTGACACGAGTCCTTATTCTTGGTCGTAATTGACTGGTTTGTTGTAGAACTATACTGGTGACAAGGCAACCTTGGGAAAGTGTGAGCAGGTCTGTTTTTAAGTCTTATCACACTCTTTTTATTCCCCACTATGATATAGTTGTAACAAATTGCTTAGTTAGCTAAAGCTAAAGCTCCACTGAAAGAGCATTTCCGGGTGATTAATGCGTTTCCTTCACTCACACCGCAGTACTTCCTAGAGGTAATGAAGGTGCCAGGAGTAGAATCAAAGCTGAGAGCATTTTCCTTCAAGATTCAATTTGGCACTCAGGTCTGGTGGTATTATTACCTATAATGTTATTTTCTGTCTATCTGGTTCTTTGGAGGAATAAAAGTTATGGTTTTATCAGTGTCTAAGTAGCTCATGTAGATTCTTGATACCTTTTTTTATAATGATGATTACTTTGCAGATAGCAGAACTCAATAAAGGTTTAAATGCGGTTAATTCTGCATGTGAGGAGGTAAGATATTTTCAATAATTATCTCTAAAGTTTTAATTTGTGCAGTCCATCTTTCTTAGACTTTTTCTCTTCATTAATTTCTTTTGTTCATCAGGTCCGTACTTCAGAAAAGCTAAAAGAGATTATGGCAAATATCCTCTGCATGGGGAACATATTGAACCAAGGAACTGCGGAGGGTGAGTATTACATTATCTTTTGGCTTTAAGATATCTCCTAACGCAACACAATAACATTCGTGTGTTCAATGTGAGCTAAGTTAACGAAAGGAATGGCGCCTTTGTTTAATCGTTGCATTATGTCCTCTTTTGTTTTATCTGAACGCAAATCCTTTGCACTGCTTTCTGTAGGCAGTGCCGTGGGATTCAAGTTGAAAAGTTTATTGATATTAAGCGACACATGTGCACCTAACAGCAAGATGACTCTCATGCATTATCTTTGCAAGGTAAAACTACAATCGAAAGAACGAAGCATGCATTATATTTATGCGATCATGAAACCATCCTCTTTTATTTTCCCAGGTCCTTGCTTCCAAGGCATCAGATCTACTAGACTTCCATAAAGATCTTGAAAGTCTTGAATCAGCTTCAAAGGTTTGCCTTTGTACGTACCTTTTCCGTTCTTAGCTGTAATTTTGACTGTCCTGTCTATTTCAGATACAATTGAAGTCTCTGGCTGAGGAAATACAAGCTATAACCAAAGGATTGGAAAAACTGAACAAGCAACTCACTGCATCTGAAAGTGATGGTCCAGTTTCTCAAGTTTTCCGTAAAGTATGTTGTTGTTTTTCTATCTATCTCGATCTCTTGCATTTCTCTTTTATCAATCATGAATTTGAGATTAGGTCCATGACTCTGCCACATAACTTAATCTAGGTCTATGTGTTTTGGACAGGTATTGAAGGACTTCATATCCATGGCTGAGACTCAAGTAGCAACGGTATCGAGTCTTTACTCCTCCGTGGTAATGTTTGTCAATCTCTTATTACTAGTAGATTCCAAGTGCCTTACATTTTACAATGTGTTTGATCTTGAAAGTAATTACACTTGTTTTTGAATCAATCTTATGTATGGACGACAGGGAAAAAATGCTGATGCACTTGCACACTATTTTGGCGAGGATCCTAACCATTATCCATTTGAAAAAGGTATATATGCCTCGGAAACAATAAACTTCATCCTCTTTAGAGAGTGGCTCGTTATATGTAGCTAATAACATTAAGACCTGGTGATCGATCGATATTGCTGCAGTTACCACGACACTCTTGAGTTTTATAAGGTTGTTTAAGAAAGCACACGAAGAGAATGTCAAGCAAGCGGACTTGGACAAGAATAAAGATGCTAAGGAAGCGGAAATGGAGAAGACGAAATAACAAGTTGCTTTCACTAAAAGAAAAGCAAGCAGATATTTTGTGTTGATATAAACGAGTGATGTAAATATTTTCACTGCTTGGTGTTGTTAATATGTGTGGGTTTAAATTTGCATATACAAAAGTGATGTCAGTGTTTGTGACAATTCAAATGAGAAAGTGTTTGCATCAATTAAACCCCACTCAACACAAAAACCCATCACTGCCTCGCTGGTCCTCTAACTCCCAACTCGGGCAGTTACAGTTGGCTTCCTTGTTCCACTCAGCTCCACAAGAGCAACAGAACTCGAATTTGCAACTGTGAGATCAAAACCAGTATTAATAAACAAAAAAAAACAAATATCATGATACACACACTTTACTAATACACTATATATGAAGTAAAAATGCAGAGAAAGAGAGAGTGTACCTGCAGGTTATATGGTTGCAACCTCCATCAAATACCTTCCTCGACTTGCAATTTCTGCATTGCATCCATCTAAGACTCTTAACCGAAGCTTCCTAACGTTCCACATCCTCAGGAGATGGCTCATTACTCTCTCTTTTAAAGTATTCCTCACATGTCATGCCAGAGTGCCATCCTGCTCTGCATTCTCCGCAGAAACAATACCCACACTCCGTGCACTTTCTGACTCCTGACAGCTCAGCATCAACGAAGAACGTTTTTGTGTATTCAATGAGGTCGGGCTTTGCCATTACATTGTCACATGTGGTACAACATACAAAGTCTAAAACTTTGGCTTTGATCATGCTCGCCTTCTTGTACATGGTCATACGATCAAGCTGCTTAGGTTTCAAAACACCTTCACAATCCTCTCTCTGTAGTTCTGAGTTGCAACCGAAGCTTGGGCAGTTTACTACTGGTTTCGCAAATTCTAGTGCCACGTCGGCTTGTTTCTTAATGCAATCAAAGCAGAAGCGGTGGAAACAACCGGGTACCTCAAACTTCTCGTCAGATGTAACGTGTTCATAGCATACTGGACAAGTCTCCATGTAGACGTCACCTTCACGCCACCTGATTTGGGAAGCTATAGCATCTTTTGCAAGCTTAAGGACAAAAGTGATGTCCTTCATCACAGGAAGTGCTTCGCAAAACGAGAATTTGCTCTGAAGAAGAGAAACTTCCTTCACAAGTGTTGCTACAGTGGACTCGTTTGGTTCAGCTTTACCTGTCACCTGTTACATAGAAAAGAAAAACATTAGGCAAATACTTTATGTCTAATAATGAAAAAAAGTTTTAGGGTTGAGTAATTACGTATTCTAAGATATTGGAATCATCACAGAAGAATGTGACCCTTCCCAAATCAAGCTCCAACGCCCAATTCAAAGCATGAATTAAGGCAGCCAATTCAGCAGCTTGCTGGTGTGTGGACTCTTCACCTCCCAGAACTTTGTTCATCTCATATAGTCGATTATCCTCGTGATCACATATGGCCACACCAAAACCACCGATCTGCTTACTCTCATCCCTTATCACCTCTTCACTCACCAAACCCTTGCAATATAACCAAAAGGTCGTCGACACACACATTTTGAATGTATAAAAAAATGTTTTAGGATTTGGTCCGAATCATCATCGGTGCGGCAAGACAAGTTGTTTCTAATAAGTTTTTATACATATTTCAATCTTGCTGTACCTTTTCATTCATGAAATGATTCAACCATTACCAAAAACAAAAATAATGAAGAGTAGTACCATGTTAAATAACTCCTATAAAAACTGAGGGTTTTTCCCCACTAAAGGTGGATTCGGTAATACAAAAGCTTCTCTGTCTCAGCGTTAAAATTCTTTTCTAAGCAAAACTATAAACCGAATCCTTAACCGAACTTTAACCAGGGCATATACCGGGTTCTTCAGTCGTCGTGATTGTAATCCCTGAAACGTTTGATTCTTTTGATGAACACCCTCTCACGCCGGTATCTACCAACGAAAACACACAAGTTTTCAGAACCGAAACAAGACCTTAAATGTCAGTTTTTTGAAATGGATATTGTAGTAGCCATAGGAGAGGAGACTTACATGACAATGGCCGAAAGACAGAAGCAGATGACACCGATGCCGAAATGGAGGGGAAATGTTTCCCAAAAGTTCTTACGATCTAGGATGGTTTTCTCTGAGATGAGAGTGATTATGCTCGAAAGGATAAGAATTTGCCAACCTAAAGGAAAGCATTTTCGGAACGAGAATGAAGAAGTGCCCTACAGACAAATTTGGAGGTTCAATACAAATGTTGTTGAAAAAATGGGTGATGTTACATAATTCTATAGTTTAATCAAGCATACCTGGAAGTAACGTTGGATGAATCTCCCTGAATAGATGATCCTAAAAATCATATCTTTGTTTTTTAGAAGTCAAGAAGACAAAAACGAGATGAACAATAGCTGATTCTAGTTGAAGTATATATATATATACATATATATATATATATATAGGTGAAGGATACTCAAGGAATTCGCCATGATTAAACCTATTGCTCCGGCAGATCTTATCAGTAGAATATTTAATGCGACGTAAATCAATGAAAATATAAGCAACATGTCGTTTGAGCGCTCCAGTTCATTCTTTGTTCCAACTGCATGTAAAAATGCTTCCGAGGTCCCTGACGAAATAATGGACAAAGTAACAGATTGAAGATAGTAACCGCCAAAAGAAGAAGCTTGACAAGTCCATAAGAATTAGTTAATCCAGATATGATCACTAACCGTTCATGGCTAGGACAATGATGTAGAGACAATAAAACTGTAGGGCCAAGGAAGCTTCTCCATCGCTCCATTTTTCGCCATACAACAATCTGATGAGAGAGTACGAATAACTCGGGCCAAATGCCATAAATATAAGACCTAATTTCACGTATTCAGAAAATTTCCAAAGATAAGAGTCAAGAAGTCTTTATCTACATTGAGGAACAAAAACAATTGGGGATCTGTAATTTCGGTTTTAGAGACTCTGCAATAGATAGGAATATACCTATTAATATCACAAGCTTCAACGCCACGGTCAAGTAAATTCCAAGTTTCTTATTCCTTTCCTGATAATCACCTGTCAACAGAGAGAGACACACAGATAGAAACCATATATGGTAATGAACAGTAAATATCTTGGGAGAAATCTCTGAACCAATACCATGAAACACTAAAATTGAGATTTATTCCATACTTAACTACACTCAGGAGAGAAATGAACCTGATGCGAACCTGGCAAATATAGTGTATGAACTTTCTTCAAAGGGGAGAAACACCATGCGTACAACTAAACTACCTGGAGTTTTAAGAACTGTGTAAGAAACATTTCTAGGCAACATTTGTACCCGTAGATAATTTGCATTTTGTCACCAAAAAGACTTGCCTAGTTTGTCGACTATCCCATATACAGCCTGGTTATAAGGTGTATCTAACCATACCAGGACCAATTTTTCACCTTCTTGAAGGATTAACTTTCGGAAGGACTGAAAAGTAAACAGCTTACACATCTTCGAGAGATCATTATCAAAATCCATGAAGTTCCCAGGTCTGTGACATCACAAAAATTGTTGAACATTAATATTTATGATAGAATTAATTAGAGCATATTAAGAGTTAACAATGCTGGCGAGGAGATCAAATGATAGAGAACTCATACCTGAAAGGAAAGAGATTCGAACTTCTGTAAACACCACAGATGAGAAAATAGGCCCAGTACCCAATAAACAAGGAACCTCCATATGCAACTTGTGACAATGCGAAGATTATCACTTTTTCCTGAACATGTTGAAGATAACCTTAAGTTCGATAATATATGCTTTATTTTGCCTGAAACAAGATGGAATAGTACAAGGACTGTACCATGTTGGTTTGCATGACTAGGAGAGAGTACAGAGTTACACACCGTGCCAATGTAGCTACGGTCTCAACAATGAGTCGCAACTGTAGTTTCAGCAATGTCTGAGAGAGGATATACAAAGGTTCAGCCATAAGCTCCAGTACACATGCAAATCCTGCCACGTTAGTAGGTTAGTCCTTGAGTTGATTACAGACACAAGTATGACCGAAAACCGAAACTTTCAAATTCCAAGGCTGTAAGCTAAAGAACTATGATAAAGGCACAAAAAAGACCACAATATACCGTGAATCCAGATAGCCTGTGCATATGGGTCGGAGTAACTAAGGTTCTGCCACCATAACACAAAAATGCATGCTGCAATAGTAATAGCTATCCCGAGTGGAACTGTCACCCATGCTACTTTCAATATCCTAGTCACATTTTCCTCTGATTCAGGACCATCACTGAAGCACGAAGTTGAGGAATATCACTGACCAAAAACTCAGTCAAAAACCAAATATACAAACGGGATCAGCGCAAACTGCATTACGCATACCGTTTGGTGCCAGCCCGCAAGCAAGCGCGCCGAAATCCCTCCCGGCTGAGAAACAAGACACAAGTAACAAAAAGATGGAACTGGATAGCGTAGAGCTGCATTTCAATGAGAAAAGATAGATCGAGATTAAAATCAAGCATTTAGCTAAAACTTATAAAACATGACTTTATAACTGTTTTCTCGGTCACCTAAGAGTCCATAAAAACACAATCTTTACCATAAGAAATGCATACAAAGACAGCAACAACCAAAATAATAAATCCTTTCCATCAAGCTTAAAGCAAATACATTGGCAAAATCTAACAAGATAAACATTCAACTGGTGAACAAAGATTCATTACCGCATAGTCTCGTTCGGTGAGATGCCTGACGATCCAGGAATTGAATACGAAGGGGATGCTTCTTGATATAAACTGCCTACCTAAAATTCCAAAATTCAATCCAGAATCAAGGAAAAACACACTAATTAGAAGCTCTTAATGCAAAAGAGAGCTTCTCAGAAAAAGTAAGAAACACAGAATGAAGACGAACTTAGTGAAAACTTGAAAATGCGCGAGAGATTAACGTTGTTGTCACTATTGGTAGCCATTTTGTTTGGAGATGCAAAACTCAAAGTCCCTCGCTGGGTTAACGACGATTCAATTGCAGCACCAATCCAAGTAACTTTGATCCCAAAAAGAACATGATAATAACATTAAGCAATCTTATCACAAATTCAAAAAAAAATAATTGGGTTTTTAGGGTTTTGATTTGGGGATTTTTTATAAATGGGTAAGAAAAATAAAAATGAATGTCAGATGTGGGATTTGAACCCACGCCCTCTCTCGAAGACCAGAACTTGAGTCTGGCGCCTTAGACCACTCGGCCAACCTGACTCGTTGATATTATTATGAGTTTTTAATTTATATTCCCTTACAAATATGACCTGTGAATTTTTTTTCCTTTTCTAAACTTAAAGTTCTTGCAACAAGCCAAAGTATACATGAAGGAACATTGCACTCACGTACCAATAATAACTCCACAACATATTAAGATCAGATTCATCAGAAAAATCCTTGTCAAATTTACAACGGACTCTAGTGATGGTACGTACCGTTTTACCAGCATGGTCTTGAATATCATCATCCACTAAAAGTTTAGGCTGCAAAACACAACACAGTTTTAGTAATAGACGTAGATAAGCAAAGAAAGATTCATTTGTCACAACTTGAAACTGAATGCAATGAATGAGTCAGAGACCTCGTCATAGTCAGTCAACCAAATTAAACACAAGTTTGGTAATACTTGTCACACCTGAAATAAAGTGTAAATATATTCCATCTATTGAGCCAAGAGTATGAGAGATGTCGTGCAAGAACTAAATTAAGTTTATACGACCAGTGATAACAATAATATATTGGCCTTCATTGTTCATCATATACAAGTAGAAAACAAGCCAATTCTATCAATTTACAGTTTTATTCGTTTTTCTATCATCAAATGTTTTTGCTGTTCGAGTCCAAATTACATTTTTTTATTAGGAGTATGAACTACATAGTACTTACATGGCACATTGGGGCCATAAAATGAAACTGCCGGCCAACGTTTCATTTTCAATAAATATTTAATGCCAACCTCATCCATTTTTTTTTTATTATTTTGAACCCATGTACTCAATAATCAATATTAGTAAAATATTGCTATGATATTTTTCCGATTTTTCTTCAAAATGTAATGCTAAAGAAAATCTATATTCCCATCTTCTCAATCTAGAGCTAATTAACTACTCCTAACTTAATATGTGGGCTCATGTGATGTGTTTCTTTTTTTCAACTCATATGGTTTTATAGTACTTTGTAGTGCTACATATAAATTAGTTACGAGAAAACTTAGAAAAGGCTAGCCAATATATATCGTGCAATTTATTATGATTATGAACGAGTATGCTTTCACAATCGTATTTGGTGGTGAACAATTTAAAATGATGATGACATGGGATAGTGGAACCAAAAATGGGTGATTTCGAGCCGTTGAATAAAGTGAATTTCATCATCTGTGTCAACTGTCTAATTAAGGAGTAGAGACAAAGCTTACAGCTAACAATAGATTAATCGTGATGTCGATTTTCACTTCTCAACAATCATTATTTTCAGTCTTTTCTCTAAACACAATCATACTTATTCCAAAACAATTTCAGCTTGAAAAACAGAAAAAATTGGTATTAGTAGAAGAAAGGTTCCTCAACAAAAGAGAGAAAAGTATTCCTCTATCCTTTTTTCTTCTCAATTTATTTCATTCTCAAGTTAGGAGTTGTATGTACTTGCCTTCAATTTATTTCCTCTCCACCAGTCTGACCCTAACTTGCCGGATAAAACATCCAATCAAGGATCTAAATATGTACCCCACGCACTTCAACTACCATCACTAGTCAAACCCAACATTTAATTATCATCACCACTTCCAACGTTCTTCATTTTTTCTTGAGATCATTACAATTAATTACCACGGTCGCTCATTAATATTTTTACCTTGAAAGAAACTAAAACGTTCTACTCGAGATATTATTTTCCAAAAACTCTTTTATACGGAGTATACAAGCATGTGTGAAACTGAAAAACATCAACCCTAGAGAGAAAATAAGTACATATAGGTCGACGTGTAACGAAAATACAATTTGGAATTATTAGGTCATCATAATTGGTTGAGAACATAAGAGGAAAGTAAATTTGCATATATATGTAAATACAAATATACACATACCCTTACAAGGCCAAGAAATCATAAAGTCAACATTGATACAAGGAAATAAAATAAAAAAGATATTCTTAGATCTGTCCTCTGAACTTATATATCAACTTCATCTCCCGTCTCTATCAATCTTTCTCTCTTTCTCTGTAATTTTTTTCCCTGCAAACCTCACAATACTCATAATCATAAATCTTCCAAAAAATCTCTCACCTAAAAAAGTGTTTCAGAGATGAGAAAATCTCTACTTCTAACATTGTTACTAGGAGTATCTTTATCAGCATTCTTGATAGTAATCTTCTTTATCATCTTCCTTAGAAGAAAAGAATCATCATCTACTGAATCAGATCAATACGACGTCGAATCACTAGACCACAACAAACAAGGCTTCTCCTCGGAAACAGAGGAACTCGTAATCTTTCAAGGCGGAGAAGATCTCACGATCTGCGATATCCTCGATGCTCCCGGAGAAGTCATCGGAAAATCAAGCTATGGTACTCTATACAAAGCGTCTTTACAAAGAAGCGGCAAGATTAGGGTTCTTAGGTTTCTTAGACCGGTGTGTACAGTGAGATCGGATTCTAAAGAGTTTAATGGCATCATCGAAACACTTGGGTTTGTTCGACATGAGAATTTGGTTCCTCTGTTAGGTTTCTACGCTGGAAACAGAGGAGAGAAGCTTATGGTTCATCCTTTCTTCGGTTCCGGGAATCTTTCCGACTTCATCAGAAGTAAGTCTCTCTGTTTTCTTTTCTACTTTCTTGATAAAAAAGTTTTAAAAAGGACCAAACTTTTTCTTTTTTCCGACAGAAAGCAAAGAATGTTAACTTTTTTTCTTTTTTTCCTTTTAACCCCATGGAATCTCGTGGTTACTTGTTTCATGGGTTTTCCCGGGAAGATTCTATACATACATATATAGTTTCTTAGAATCTTCCTGGATAATTTACCATTCCCATGATGATGATATCATATGTACATACATACATATATATTCATAAAGATATAAATTAAAAATACTATGTAAGATTAACAATGTGTTAAGATTATCCAAAAGAGAACCACACAGCTGGAATTAAGCACATTAGCTGGATCATTTAATTCAGTGTTTCATTATTTGTCTTAAATATTATTTTCTTCAAGCTTTTCAAAATATAAGGTATGAGATCATCTTTGTCTTTTGTCGGTACTATTTTTGTTTTATTTTCTGTCATTTTCCACTTCTTTAGTGTAGTAAGAACAAAATTTGACACTAAGAACATCAATCTCAGCAAATATCTAGACTAATAAGAAAATTACATTCTTGTTTTGTTTTGACAGGTGGAGATGATGAATCAAGAAAATGGATCAATATTTTAAGAATCACAATTGGAATATCGAAAGCCCTTGATCATCTTCATACAGGAATGCAAAAACCAATCGTCCATGGCAATCTGAAGTCCAAGAACGTTCTTCTCAGTTCGAGTTTCGAACCTAGAATCTCTGATTTCGGTTTACATTTGCTCTTGAACCTGTCTGCAGGACAAGAGATTCTTGATGTTTCTGCAGCTGAGGGATACAAAGCTCCTGAGTTAATAAAGATGAAGGACGTGAGCAAAGAGAGTGATGTGTATAGTCTTGGTGTGATCATGCTTGAGCTAGTCTCTGGTAAAGAACCGATAAACGAGAATGCAACTGGCGATGATGAGTTCTATCTTCCTGATTTTATGAGGAATGCTGTTCTTGATCATAGGTTGTCTGATTTATACCGTCCTGAGATTCTCGGAAGTGATGATAATCTAAGTGAAGAATGTGTCCTCAAGTATTTTCAGCTTGCAATGTCTTGTTGCTCTCCTTCGCCTTCTCTTAGGCCAAACGTCAAACAAGTCTTGAGGAAACTTGAAGAGATTGGGAAATTTTAGAAGAGGTATCATCTTTTGAATAAAAGCTTCTACATAGGGATGGATTTTACAGAGAAAGATAAACTACTATTTAGACATTAGCAAGAGACTTGATGAACTGGAAAGTTCTTTGGAATCTGTAAAAATGATCCTCAGGAGCATCATTGACCAATGACTTGAAATCACAAAGTTTCTTGAAAGTCTTGTCTATGAAGTTGTACTTTACAGCTTGGTTTGGAATGTGGAGCAAAATGTATGATGCTGCATCTGTCTCTTCCTTTACAAAACCGATGACAGAGAACGCGTAAATCCGCCTATCGGTATAGTATTCGGTTCTGATCATCTCGGGGAAAGCGGCTGCAAGAGGCTCTAAATCAACATTATACTTCACGGACCAGCTTGAGCTGTTGCTTTCCATTTCGTAAACCCGTAAATTTGAAGAGCTCTGATTATTTACCTCAATATAGTAAAGATTTCCCTGGGATTCATCCAGAAACATCAGTATCCTGGGATCAGGTAGCGGTTCGTCTTCATGTTCATGATCAGGGAGTGGAAGAATCTTGATTTCCTGTGTATTGATATCGAAAGAGAGGCAATCTCTAGAGCTGAAACCGTACCAGTTAACCGCGCCATTCCAGAAGACTGAGTAGCTGAACTCTATAAAGGTTGAAGGAGAGGTTGGAACTGGAACAACTCTTCTCCAAAGTCCTTCATTAGAGGAATAAACCTCTATGTGGTAAAGTTCAGAGTCAGAGGCAGAAGAAAAAGAGTTGTTGCTTCTTCCTCTGAGGCAAAAGACTTTATAGTGAGGAGATCTTGAAGGATCAAAGGCTAATGAGAGTGCGATGTGACCGGCGATCTGATGGAGAAGAGTGTACTGTTTTGTCGTCGGATTATAAACATAGTAATTTGTGTTGAAATGGTTAGAAGAAGCACAAGAACATTTGCAGAGGAGAAGTCCATTGGTTGATTGCATTATGATCATATCTGTTTGATGATCAGTAAACCAAAGTGGTAATGATGATGAAATCCGTTGGTTGGTTGCGTCATCATCAAGAGAGACAAAGCTATACTTGATCTCTCTTGGTGAGTGTAAGAAAAAGCCAGAGATGGGTAAGGGGTGGTTGGACTTGATGACACGGTTTGAGAAAACAGGGTTTGTAATGAGCGAAAGCCAGCGTTTGGATACGCGTTTGAATCTTAAAAGAGTTTTGATTGGAAGAAAAGAGAGGATTTGAATCAAGACATCATCGATATCTGCCACAATTGTAGCCGATGAAGAAGAGAAACCACCATTTCTACGGCTTCTGGCCGATCTTGGAGCTTTTGTTCTTGTTCTTGAACAAGAGGACATCGCTGGAGTGGTTTAAAAAGAAACTTGTTTAGGGTTTATTGGAGTGAGGAAGAAGAGAGACTCTGGTGTTGGATTATATAGAGAGGTAAGGATGTGATGAGTTATGTTTTTTTGGTCAAGAAGATTGTGGAGGAAGCTTTGCTTATCAATTATTCTTTGAGTTTCGTTGACATTGACCTGTTCTCACTTCTGAATTTTGAGTCGTGTCTAATACAAATCTTAGCTTATAAACTCTGTATTCTTCTGAAACTTAAAGTTTTTTAAATATTGTTATCTCGAAACTGCTATAGACCTGTAGAGGATCAAGGATAAGTTACATGTTTAGGATGTTCCAACCACAAACGTGAACAACACGACAGTTAATTTTTGAACTCTTTACAAGAACAAGAAAGAAAAAAGGTCCAAAAAACATGACAACCCCCAAAAAAAGAAAATGTAACGTGACGTAGATCTCTATGACTCTATCGACTCCCATCGTTTTGCATGTAGACCCCAAACAACGTAACCATCCAAAAACAAAGTATGAGCTGAAGAATTACATCAAAACAAATCTCATCAGTCATAGAAATTTAACATTTATCACAACATGTTTTCTTTTCTTATCTTCTTGTTGGAGGTTTATAAGGTTGTTATCGCTGTCGTGGCCTCTATAGTCTTCTTCGTGTTCTCGGGTCTAACACTCGCTGGTACAGCCGTCGGATTAACCGTAACCACACCGCTTTTCATCATATTCAGCCCGATTCTCGTACCAGCCACGATAGCCATTACTCTCTTAACCACAGGGTTTACGACCGGTGGCGCCCTTGGAGCTACGGCCATTGCTCTCATCAGGTTGCTGATTTAGTAAATCAAACAAATTTTATTGAAATATTCATATGGTACAATGTTTTTTTTTCTAATTTAATTTAATGAAACTATGACATATATACAAACACACACACTTGTGTTATTGTGTATGTGTGATGTAGGCGCGGCATGGGAGTAAAGTCGAAGAACAATATACCTGCAATAGGAGCTCCACCAACTATGTTTGCCCAGTTCAGTTTAACGCCAAAGATTAATTATGAAGGAACTTTTAAAGGGTCTTGGGGAGGAAAATCGTCACCCCAAGCTACGCCAAATTTTAGTTATGGAGGAACTTGGACAGCAAATTGGGGAGGAAGATCCTTTACTGGAAAGTTTGGAGATCAGTCTGGCGGTGGAAGTACCGCAGGTGGAAGTACACCCGAAGCTGCTGGTGCTGGTGCTGGTGCTGCTGCTGCTGGTGCTGGTGCTGCTGCTGCTGCGGGTGCTGCTGCTGCTGCTGTTCCTGGTCTTGGTGCAGCTAGTGCTGGTGCTGGTCCTGGTGCTGGTGCAGGTACACCCGCACCCGCACCTACGGGTAAGGCGGGTAAGGCCGGCTCAAAGAAAAAGTAGATCCGTTCAGTGATGTGGCTAATAATGGCCTTTTTGTTGGAAATAATAAGCTTTTTTAAAATGGAAAATTGGCCCAAATTTCTTTTCTTCTTTAAGTCATGTTTTGTGCGTATCGATCCGTGCAGTGCCGTAGCTAACGTGACAGTTTCACATAGTCATCTTTTTTTTTCCCAGATAAAACCTAATATTCAATCCCAGCCATCGTTCTGTGTCTAGAAATTTTTGAAAGATTTGGACCCTCAAATTAGCAGAGAATTAAATAAAAAAAATTGGAGCCTCTGCATTCATTTGCGCCGGTTGCACACCCTTAAAACCCCCCCGAGGTGAACGACATTGGTCGAGCTGTTCCAACATGTAGCAGCTTCAAAATTCAACGTTTCATGTTTATGAGTAATTCAAAATTCTATGATCAAATTTTTTTAGTAAAAAAATTACAATTAAACGTCTTATGTTTATATGTAATGTTGAATCTGCTTATAGTGAAAGTCTGTCTGATCTAAAAATACAACAACTCTATTGTATCAGTTGGAAAAACATCTTTCACGTGATTAAGATGAATGTGCATTTACGTACGTGAACATCAAAATATGGTCGATTTTTAGGTGATCATGATTTCGTCTATGTGAAGGTGTTTGTTAAATAAGGCTATTATTGTCATTCCAGCAACAAACGAGTTAATGAATAATAGGCCTCAGGCCCATTATCAATCTGAAATCCATCCCCGTAACTGGCCCACCCAATACAAACCCGACCCGACTCACAATCTCTCTTTCATTTCAATTTTGAAAATTTTCTCTCGAAAAAGTCGATATCCATGGCTTCTCGCAGTCTCGTATCACAGTGAATCCAGGAGCTTAGATTATCATAGATCATAGGCATTGATTCTTCTCTTCTGAGAATCTCGTTGCACATACTCAAATATGGAATTCACGGAGGCTTACAAGCAAACAGGTCCTTGTTGTTTCTCCCCAAACTCTCGTTACGTCGCCGTCGCCAATGATTATCGTCTCGTGATCCGTGATACGTTTTCGTTTCAGGTATAAGCAAGCTCGATTTAGTAATTTATCCACCTAAACCCTTGATTAGAATGGCAATTTCAGCTAGGAGATTTTTGGATCTTACTTCTTCTAATGTTCAAATGCAACTAGATCGTGTGCTTAAATTGGATTATACTAACTTGGGTTTGCTAAATTTTGGAACTTTTAACCTTAGAGATGATAAATGTCGTTGAAGTTTTTTTTTCTTTCTATGTACTAATCTTCAATGTTATGGATGTGAATGCAGGTTGTGCAATTGTTTTCTTGCTTAGATAAAATAAGCTACATAGAATGGGCTCTTGATTCAGAGTACATTCTTTGTGGTCTTTATAAAAAACCGATGATTCAAGCTTGGTCTTTGACTCAACCAGAATGGACTTGCAAGATTGATGAAGGTCCTGCTGGTATTTCATACGCTAGGTGGAGTCCAGATAGCCGTCATATACTCACTACGTCAGAGTTTCAGCTGCGGTTAACGGTTTGGTCTCTTTTAAACACGGCGTGTGTTCATGTTCAGTGGCCAAAGCATGGTTCCAAGGGAGTTTCATTCAATCAAGATGGGAAGTTTGCGGCTATATGTACACGGCGTGACTGTAAGGATTATGTTAACCTTTTGTCTTGTCAATCATGGGAGATAATGGGTAGCTTTGCTGTTGATACCTTGGACTTGGCTGATCTTGAGTGGTCACCTGATGATAGTTCTATTGTAGTGTGGGATTCGCCTCTTGAATATAAGGTATGTATCGTTTTGGTATTGATGCTATTTTTAGATAGTTATTGGAATTTTGTTATGTTTGGTTTGTTGGAGATATCTCTAAAATTTGTACCTTTTGGGCAGGTTCTAATTTATTCTCCAGATGGTAGGTGTCTGTTTAAGTACCAGGCATATGAATGTGGACTTGGTGTCAAGACTGTTTCCTGGTCTCCGTGTGGTCAGTTTCTTGCCATTGGTAGCTATGATCAAATGTTGCGGGTCCTGAATCACCTTACTTGGAAAACATTCGCTGAGTTCTTACACCTATCAACGGTTCGTGCGCCCTGTTCTGCGGCTATTTTCAAGGTAAATCCACTTCCATTCTTTGACAATAAGGTTGGTAACAGCCTGATTTAGGCGTGTATTTAACCTAGTGGACATGATTTTTCTAGGAAATCGATGAACCATTACAGCTTGATATGTCTGAGTTATCGTTGGATGAAAACTTTATGCCAAGCAATTATGGTAACAACGATTCCAAAACTTTCTGATAGCGAAAACTTCCGTACCATTCTTCTTGTTTGTAACCTTATCTTGTTTTCTTCTGTGGTTCTATGTGCAGATGCTTCAGAAGGCTATATAAGTGTCAGGTATGAAGTCATGGAATTACCGGTAGCTTTTCCTTTCCAGAAACCTCCTGCGGACAAGCCTAACCCAAAACAAGGAGTCGGTAAGCTCTTTCTTCTGCGACCAAATGCAACCTTGGAAACTGCAATCGGATATTCGAAATTTCCTTCTTGTTTTTAACTTCCAAAGCTAAACTCTTTTGAAATATTCGCAGGCCTTCTAGCTTGGAGCAAAGACAGCCAGTACATATGCACACGAAACGACAGTATGCCCACTGCTCTGTGGATATGGGACATGCGCCTCCTCGAGGTTGCAGCCATCCTGGTCCAGAAGGAACCCATCCGAGCAGCTGTGTGGGACCCAACCTGCACACGCCTCCTCCTGTGCACTGGAAGCTCTCACCTTTACATGTGGACTCCCTCGGGTGCTTTCTGTGTATGCAATCCCCTTCCGGGCTTCTCCATATCGGACCTCAAATGGAACATTGATGGAAGCTGTCTCCTTCTCAAAGACAAAGATGCGTTCTGTTGTGCCACGGTCCCGTCTCTGCCTGAGTCCAGCGACTACAGTTCTGATGACTGAAGATTACTTATGTGGTTCTTTGTAAAAGTTTCAGCCTTGTTTGTCTTTCAATTTTAGGAGTGTTTTTTTCCGCGACATTTACTAGTGAATGTTAAAAACATTTTTCAATGTATAAAGAAGCTTTCTTGAGTAACCGTTGAGTCCTTGACCCAACAAACTAAAGTTCTCATTTCAGGAAATAGGCTCCTGCTTGATGTTGGTCGATGGCGGACTCAACAGATAAAGGCATCCACCAAAACTCTGTGTTGGAAGGTAATGAATAATGATGCATCCATTATGTTGTAGTAACATGAAAAGTATTCAGACTAAAGAAGTGTTATGCTTGTCAAAAGTGAGATAGATATGATTGAGTTTCTTCAAGTATTTCGTTGGAACTATGGAGAATGATTGATTAGAGAAGAGTGACTTGTTCTGCCTTTTCCATGTACTAATGGGATATGCTGGTATATGCCATTGTTTGTAACTGTTTTACAAGTTTACTCTTGCAGTGGTGACCAATAGGTCCAATATGGTGGGCCTTGCATTGACAACTCAGTCAACCCTTGAAGAAAGTCTCTTCAATCTAAAACCAAACCAGGTTAGCTCACTATGGATGTTATAAGATATCTCACTTCAAAAATATATAGATCCCATTTTGGCCTAGGATTCGTCCACCCAGCAAGGGTCTAGACCGGAAAAATACCACTGAAACTAGGAAACCAGACAGAGATTAGGAAATGGTATCCTGGTTTCAGTGTTATTAATACTCAACCATTTAGTAAACAGAGAGAAGTAGATATTTAACTAAATATCTCTGCTCTGTTTATTCTGCATTTGCAAGTTGTGCATCTCTCTTTCAAGTCTCTGTAGCTTGTGGTCCAGTTCCTTTATCACTGAGTGTTGACTTGTTTATTCTGCATTTGCAAGTTGTGCATCTCTCTTTCAAGTCTCTGTAGCTTGTGGTCCAGTTCCTTTATCACTGAGTGTTGACTTGTACCTAACCTATGAAGACAAACATTGCTGCTAGCCTGCTACATTCATGTAACTTGCTCATCTTGATTCACTTCCCCTTCTCCTCTTGGTACACTCACTTTTTGTAGCTGTTTTAGTGAAGTTTCTATGTGTGAGATTGAGAACTTGATTGTTTCATAAACCATTGACTAATGGATTACAACATCTAATAACTAGTTAGGTTGTTTAGAGACCTGGAAACTGAATAACTTTCTTGGAAATAAGAAGATGTTTCTAAATCTTAGGGACATGAAGAAACAGAACATCCATACACATTTGTTGCAACTTGCAAGCACACTAAACCTACACAATTCGTTTCCTCTGTACAATTACTTTATACAACTTAAGGAAACTGCTCACACTCTTAATATGCTAAAATGCATCACAGGAAGATGAAGATGAATTGCTCTGAGTTCTTTGAAGCTCTTCATGCACATCACTTCTCTTCCTTTTCCTTCCTGAATTCGCTGGAGCTTCATATTTCCCGGCGTCAAGAGGGAAGTTGAGCACGGCTTTTCTTCCCCGGAGCTTGAAAGCTGCACAGTCATAGGCTCTTGCAGCATCAACATCACTCTCAAATGTTCCTAGCCAGATTCTTGATCCTTTCTTTGCTGGATCTCGAATCTCTGCTGCAAATTTCCCCCACGGCCTTCGCCTCACTCCTCGGTAATGTCTAGCATCTACTTCTTCTTCGAACCTCTCTGCCTTTTTCACACTCTGATCAGTCTCATATGTTGATGACGATGAATTCAGCTCTGGTGATGATGATGATGATGATTCCCCTTCCACTTGCAAGAACTCGTTGACGAAAGAATCCGGATCAAGAACTGGAGAATCAGGTTCTTGTTTAGGAACGTGTGGTTCTATACACCAAAGTCCTGAGACAAAAGAAGCATCGAAGTCAAAATCTCCCATGAAACCATCACAAACCAACAAGTCTTCTAAGAGATGGCTCTGTATAGCTTCCAAATCAGAGCTTTCCTCAAAACTCGCCATTTTTACGAAAGAGAGAAAGAATCTGCAAGTGATGATGGAACAAAAGCTGTGGATGTTTTGGTTCTTATATAAAAGAGGGAAAGAGAAGAGGAAGGAGACAAGAAGGTAATCACAAGATTTTAGCAGCCATGGATGGGGTAGGGACACAAAAAAAAAGCTATGGTTTTGTCGCTCTCTTAGTGGTTTTAGAGATGGGGTCATGAGTCTGTGATCAATTAATACAAATTTATGAAGACAACGTCCAACTTTTTGAAAGGACCTTCCTTCACCCAAGTTGTTGTGTGATGTGACACTTCACACTGCACAAAACTGTAATCAAAAGCTAAGCTTTTTTCTTTCTTTTTTACATTTTGGTTCTAACGATGAATCTTCTCATATGATTTATGCTCAACTTGTCTTTTACCTTTGATGCTGACTACTAAAAACCATTTGATTCTCAACGGCACTGCTTTTTTATTTCTTTTTTGCTAAACATCCCATTATTGTTTTTGTTTTTATTCGCTATTTATAATTATTGGTATTATGCATAATGACGAAATTTCACAGAATCAAATTTTTACATAGTCATTCTGCCATTCTGTAGAATAATAAATGACAAATAAATTGGTTTTTTTTTTTCTTTCTTTCTTTCACTTCCACTCTTTTACTTTCTATTTAAAGATAAGCCATTTAGTCTATGTGTTTCCACATAAAAACAATCTCTGCATATGAAGAGATGTCATTAAAAAATCAAAATTTGAGTGTAACTCTAAGCATTTACGTAGGTGGATTTGATTTTTTGATGCTTTAACTAGGGTTATTTGATCTATTGATATCATAAGGATTTCTAACCAACTTTACAACTTTATCTCGAAACTCTGATACGACTAGGTCGAATAATCTGGATTATTTGTACATCAAATAACTTTTTAACATACGTGAATTAGACTCGAATGAAAAAAATGTATCGAGAAAATAATGAAAAATCGAATAATATGCCGACTTTCTCGTAAACCATTTCTGATCAAACAACGTCCGATTAAATAATCGTTGTTTTTTTTGGATACTAATCTCAAAAGACTTTTCTATTTTCATACCCAAAAAAAAAAAAAAAA
>Ga0041059_1000875_pt1 | contig 23821 bp, 20 predicted proteins | sample AraColnosormetaG_FD_56232 | JGI IMG/M metagenome (GOLD analysis project Ga0041059, IMG submission 56232) | Arabidopsis roots microbial communities from North Carolina, USA - Col MF nosort | ecosystem: Host-associated > Plants > Roots > Unclassified | place: USA: North Carolina | collected... | reverse complement strand
TTACAATGTCATGCTACTGACATTAATTATTTAGGCATGAAAATATTTAATTAAAGATTTAAATCTTCTAAATTCTTGCTTTTAGAGTTATTATATCATTATTTAAAGAGGCAAAAAATATTAATTTTTTAAATATTATTATATATATATTTAAACTTCATAAAACATTATTAATATTTAAATTTATAAAAAGTTTATTATATCAAAAAAATTAACATCATTATATAACATATAGAGTTTAAAAAATCTCAAAACAATTTCGTCCTATTTTGTGATTCGAAATTTTAAGAATGAACATATATTAACCAATAGGCGAAAAATGTGTGGGTTCAATGTCCCGTAACGACTAAAATATTTTGACAATGATTCATAAAGATATTATAAATAAGATCAATATTAATAAAATAAATAGTTTTTATTGTAGACGGGTTTGGCAGGACGTTACTTAGTAACAATTGCAAACTATAAAATAATTTACAAATTTTTATATATATTAATTGTTAAAAATGAGTTGTCGGGTTAAAATCTAGTTATAGACCGAATTTCTTGAGCAGTTTTCATGAAACTCAAAACGAAATTTAACATAATGTGGGACCAATTTCAGGATCACATCTATATATATGTATATATATTCAGGCAAGACATATCGTACAAGTTGAAGTCTCAGTGCCATACAATAATATCAACATCTTCGTAGTCTCTCTAATGGCGTCGCTTCAGTGTTCATTCCATTTTCTGGGCACAAACCCTAAAAAATACAATCCCAGTTCGATCTTCCAAAGCTACTCTCGAACCTCATTCACCAAATTATCCTCTCGTGTCTCTCGCCAGGTTTTTTTTTTTTCGTTTTTTGTTTTCAATCATTTTCAGGTTTCAGCAAAACCACTCTGTTTTTCTTTGTCTTTTACGTCACAGTATTTGAAACCCTCTTTGTGAAACAGAGGTTCCTACGCTGTACACTGTCTATGAACGGATGTGAGGCTGACCACAAAGCACCACTTGGCACGGTAGAAACAAGGACTCTATCAACGGTGCCATCTCCGGCAGCCGCGACGGAGAGGCTGATAACCGCCGTCTCTGACCTCAAATCTCAACCGCCTCCATTCTCCTCCGGCATTGTCCGATTACAGGTACGTAAATTCGTAATAATTTCTTCATTAGTTTGTGGCTTTGTGCCATTCCAAAAATTCGTAAGGCAAACAATGATTAAAAAACAAATGAGCTTAAGCCACGTGGAGCTCTTACATTGGTATGTGTGATATTGTTCCATTTCTTGCTGTCGGACTGTCGGTTGCATAAACATAGATTGACTCAACTTTATTGTTAGATTTAAAATCTATCTACCCAAATAGTATGGGGGTCAGGTTTGAACTATTTTGCATCATTGGTTCAATATTTTTGTATTTCTGCAAATAAATAAATTATTGTTAGATTTTTAGAAAAATATCAAGCAAGTAGTCTCTTTTTATGAATGTTATCAATACTATTATAATGGATTTATCTGTTTATGAAAATAATTAAGGTAAATAGTTATTTCATGATGTAAGAAAGTAAGATTTTAATTTCATGGGTTTATCTGGAAGAAAAATATTTGACTTTTAAGATAAAAGAAAATAAATAGTGGTAAAAAATCAAAAATCGAAACATTAGCGACTTATATTCTCTCCCGCGCAAAAATAAAAATAAAGCCCTATTTTCATAGACGTTAATCTTGTGATTGAAGGTACCAATTGAGCAGAAAATTGGAGCAATCGATTGGCTTCATGCACAGAACGAAATTCTTCCTCGCAGTTTCTTTTCCCGTCGTAGCGATTCTGGCCGTCCAGATCTTCTTCAAGACTTCTCAAGTGACAATGGATCATCTGATCATAATCCAGTTAGTGTCGCTGGAATCGGGTCTGCTGTCTTTTTCCGCGATCTCGACCCGTTTTCTCATGATGACTGGAGATCAATCCGAAGGTACCAGCACCGAAAGTTTTTTATCTTCATGAAGTTTGATTCTTTCTGCTGTTTATCTCTTCGCTTCTTATGTTCATTTCCCCTGTTTTGAAGGTTCTTGTCTTCAAAGTCTCCTCTGATTCGTGCCTATGGAGGTCTTCGATTTGATCCTACAGGGAAGATCGCTGTGGAATGGGAACATTTTGGCTCGTTTTACTTTACAGTGCCCCAGGTACTAGAATTTGATTTCTTTAAGATAATTGTTGTTACCATGGACTAATAATGACTTTGTTTTGTTGATATACACATAGGTCGAGTTTGATGAGTTTGGAGGAAGCTCAATGCTGGCTGCAACTGTTGCTTGGGACAATGAGCTCTCATGGACGCTTGAAAATGCTATTGAAGCACTTCAGGAAACTATGCTTCAGGTTAGCCATTTTCTAAATCTGCTCCTTAACTTATTAGTTACTTGATATAATCAAAGCTAAAACTGTCTGGTTTTATCAGGTTTCTTCTGTTATAATGAGATTACGGCGAGAATCTTTAGGAGTTATTGTTGTTAGCAAGAACCATGTTCCAAGTGAAGGAGCCTATTACCCTGCTGTGAATAATGCTCTAGAGATTATCAAGGACAAACATTCACCCCTAAGCAAGGTACTTAAGGAACCTTATCTTCCTTTTTTGTATACATTTTATGGGTTTCAGTGACGAAATTTTGGTTTGGGGATCAGGTTGTGCTTGCACGCAGTAGCAGAATCATTACGGATACCGACATTGATCCTATCGCTTGGTTAGCACGGTTGCAGGTGTCTTTTTCTTCCTCACTCATTTGTTAGACTAATCACTTTCTTCCGGTTATATCAATTTTGAAGTGTTGAAATCTGAGTCTAATTATTAATATGACAGTGTGAAGGACAAGACGCGTACCAATTCTGTCTTCAACCACCCGGTGCACCAGCATTCATAGGGAACACGGTAGGTTACTTATTCTTCTTACGTGGTAGATAAGTTGTTGCCAAACTCTGTTTTTTAGCTGCTATGATAATGTTGACATACATCTTAATGGAGCAGCCTGAGAGACTCTTCCACAGAAAACATCTAGGTGTCTGCAGTGAGGCTTTGGCTGCAACAAGGCCTAGAGGTGATTCAAAGGTTCGTGAAATGGAGATAGAGCGCGACTTACTAACCAGGTCAACTGTTTGTTTTGTGCTTTGTACACTTACAAGATGCATGTTTAGAAACTTCCAGATATGTGTACTGATATTATTTGCAAATACTACTGTAGTCCCAAAGACGATCTTGAGTTTTCTATTGTCCGAGAGAATATAAGAGAAAAACTTAAAGTAAGTTCAATATTTTTACTCATCAACCTCAATTCCTGGCTTCAAGTAGAAGAACATTTATTTAGCAGAATCTTTGTGAATGCTAAAACATATTTATCTTGAATGTCTTTTTTATATATAACCTTCTGATTTTATTTTTCTTGTAATCCTCTCTTCTGCTTTGCAGACCATATGTGACAGGGTAGTAGTTAAACCCCATAAATCAGTGAGAAAGCTTGCAAGAGTACAGCATCTATATTCTCAATTGGCAGGACAGCTAAAAAGAGAAGATGATGAGGTTACATGACATTTCTTACATGATTTTAACCTCTCATGATCATCTAAATCACTTGACTTGTTCTGCAGGTTATCTAAAATAGACAGATATGAGTTTCCTTTAACTTATAATCTGTTGTAGTCTCATACTACAGTCCTCTTTCCATTGAGTGAAAAAAGCTACGTTTTCTCTCTTACCTCAAAATATGTTTGTCTATGTTTCAGTTTAACATCTTAACTGCTTTGCATCCGACGCCAGCTGTTTGCGGATGTCCAGTAGAAGAAGCTAGGCTTTTGATTAAACAAATTGGTATAACATAATTTGATTCCGATGCTTTTCAAATTTTCTTTCACTGTCTTTTCGGAAAAAAGAATTTCTCTGTAGAAGTAGCTATCTACTAATATATGCTTATACCGAGATACATATTCTTCTTCTTTTTCCAGAGTCATTTGATAGAGGAATGTATGCTGGACCTATTGGGTTCTTTGGTGGTGGGGAGAGTGAATTTTCTGTAGGCATACGATCTGCTTTAGTCGAAAAGGTGACAACTCCCCTTAGTGTAGCAAACGGGTCATTCACTGTTAAATACAGTGCATTTATCTTGGTCCTTTTGTGTCTCCCAGGGTCTTGGAGCATTGATCTATGCAGGAACAGGAATCGTTTCAGGAAGCAATCCTTCCTCGGAGTGGAACGAGCTTGAGCTTAAGATCTCTCAGGTGAAAAAGTCTTCAAGAATGTTGTTAAACACTCTCACTGCAATTTCCATGTCTTTTATGAAATCTCAAATCAGATTGATATGTGTTTTCTGCAGTTCACTAAGTCACTTGAACATGAGTCAGCTTTGCAACCAATCAACTAAAGAAAGGCGGGAATTGAGATTGTTTAATAACTAAATTGGTTTGTATCATTTGTGTGTTTGGTCATTGGTGTGTATATTGTAAATAGAAGCAACACTAATGATGATGCTGCATGGTACACTTTAAATCTTCTTTTAGCTACTTGTTGTCCAATTTCTGACCAGACTAGAAGCCTTTGAAGCGACTATGACTCTATGAGGTCCATCAAATGAAACACTTACGCACGTTGTGATCCAAAGCTGACGTATATTTCCACCTTCACGAAAAAATGACAAATTATTTAGGAATATTATGTGACAATAACAAAACATAATAATTAAGGCTCCAAAAACAAATCTTTATTACTACTTATTAACGAACGAACGTAATTAGATTACCGATAGTGTGCTAATGGGGTTTCAGAAAAGTGATGGGTGGTTTCTTTTGGACTAATCCAATCAAAAGGGATTTGATTTTTTTGGGTTATATCATTTAGGAAAAGATACTTTTTTGTTCCCTTGATAATCAAAACTGTCTTCTCCATCACTCATATTCTCTTCTAATTGTTCTCACAATCATATCTCACTATAAAATTGAAATGCTTTATTTCTGTAGCAATAATTTCAAAGACAACTTTCTATTTATTATGAAATTAATATAAATATTCTTTTACCCATCACTTGAAAAAGAAGAAGCAAATGTACATCTTTTTTAGATAAGACTTTTAGTTAACATATACTCTTGTTCTCCAAATTAAATCGTAATTCGGTGGGTTTCTATTTTTGATAGTATAGAAAATTTCGAAATAAATGTCTAATTCATTCATTCATTACTTATATAGATATATTTTAAAAAACCTAGAAATGTACATGAACTATAATCGGTAAAATAAAAAAGAATATGGATATTAGTTGACCGCCAATAATACAATTTACCCCTCTTGAGGGTCATATTTATCAAAACGAATCAACATGATTTTTGAATGCAATGGTCGTCTCCTTATTTCTCTTTTGCATGCTTAAATGTTTCTTTTACATAATTAAAGTTTTGAGAAGAAAAAAAGTAACGGTAGCGAGAAGATTCCTTTTGCATTTTTGAAAGTTTATTGCATTCAACTAAAAAGCCAATTGTCAACATTACAGAAATATGTTCGTATTGGCACAATATATGATTCTTAAACAACTCTTCTTAGCTTTCTTCTTCTTCTTTTATCATTTTTTCATATTGTTTAAGAATACCTACTAGATGAAAAGTAAAAGGATAGATTCGTTGTCGATATTACAGATATTAAAGATGAACTCTTGACTGCTACTTAATGTTTAAATAACGAGTTAAGAATATTACATAAGTCATGGCAACAAATAAACTAATAAGTTATCCGAACGTTAGTGTGTTAGTTGACAAATCAAAACAATGAAGTGAGGAATACCAACTCCAGTCCTCTCCTTTCGATAAAGCCGACTCTTTTTACTCAAATCTATATTCTAATCCAACACTTTTGTTTTGGTATAATCTCCAAATAGCTTTTTTGGTCTCATAATGAGATCCTTCTCACTTCCCACTAATATATATATACACACACACATATACTAACACATTACACACACTTAGAGAAAGCAGAGCAGAGCATAGAGAAAAACATAACAATGGAGGTTGAGAAGACAGAGAAGAACATTGCAGAGGATGATGAGTCTAAGATCATCTACAGAGGATGGAAAGTCATGCCCTTCATCATTGGTATTTATTCATCCATATTCTTTCTTATATATATATATATATATTTTTTTTTTTTGATAAATACTTTTGTTTGCTTACAAGTATAAAGTCATCATGTTTTTTTCATCAGTTTCTTGTTCGTTTCAAAATTATGATTTTTGTTTACTTACACTCATAATCTTGAAACGAACAAAAAACTGATGGAAAAACATGAGGACTTTATACTTGTAAATAAATAAAAATATTTATTAGAAATAAATAAACAAAAATATAAGAATATTTATTAATTTCGTGCTCTTTTAGTATGTTTTTATTATTATTTATGAAACATTTGATTCATTGACAAAAAAAACATTTGATTCATAAAATTAAAACATAGGACTTTTTTTATGGATCTGTTTCTTTCATGTTTTTTATTTTTATTTATTATAACATTTTTGGTCTTGAAACGAACAAGAAACTGATAGAGAAAACAGAGGATTTTATGAACAGAGTAACTTAATGCTCTGTTTCTTAATTTGGTAGGAAATGAGACATTTGAAAAATTGGGGATTGTTGGAAGTTCATCGAATCTGGTTATATACTTAACGACGGTTTTCAACATGAAGAGCATCACGGCTGCGAAAGTCGTCAACATCTACGGTGGCACAAGCAACTTTGGCACCATCGTCGCTGCTTTCCTCTGTGACTCCTACTTTGGCCGCTACAAGACCCTATCTTTCGCCATGATCGCTTGCTTTCTCGTAAATTCTAAAACCTATTCATCACAATTTTCAGTTTGAAAAAAAACTAGCTGATTATGTCTGAAAGTTTCAATCGTTTGTTGTGTTTGATGCAAAGGGTTCGGTGGCAATGGATCTAACGGCTGTGATTCATCCCCTGCATCCAGCTCAATGCGCTAAGGAAATAGGAAGCGTGTGCAATGGGCCATCCATCGGACAAATCATGTTTCTCGCCGGAGCAATGGTTTTGCTGGTGATCGGAGCCGGTGGGATTAGGCCATGCAATCTTCCATTTGGTGCTGATCAGTTCGATCCGAAGACAAAAGAAGGGAAACGAGGGATTGAGAGTTTCTTCAATTGGTATTTCTTCACCTTCACGTTTGCTCAGATGGTGTCGTTAACCCTCATCGTCTATGTTCAGTCAAACGTGAGCTGGAGCATTGGTTTAGCCATCCCAGCTATTCTAATGCTACTTGGTTGCATCATATTCTTCGCTGGTTCTAAGCTCTATGTCAAGGTTAAAGCTAGTGGCAGTCCCATTCACAGCATAACTCGTGTCATTGTTGTCGCGATCAAGAAGAGGCGGTTAAAGCCCGTTGGGCCTAACGAGCTTTACAACTACATCGCCAGTGATTTCAAGAACTCGAAATTGGGCCATACAGAGCAGTTCAGGTACTAATAACCTCACTACTTCTCTTAGTTTCTTGTGGAACAACTTAGAAACATTTTAGGGTTTTCTTAATTTGCAGGTTTCTTGACAAATCGGCAATCCAAACACAAGACGACAAGCTGAACAAAGATGGGTCGCCGGTGGATGCATGGAAACTCTGCAGTATGCAACAAGTGGAGGAAGTTAAATGCGTGATCCGGGTGCTTCCGGTTTGGCTCTCGGCCGCCTTATTCTACCTAGCTTACATTCAACAAACAACCTACACAATCTTTCAGTCTCTTCAATCCGATAGACGCCTTGGTCCAGGAAGTTTCCAGATCCCGGCCGGTTCTTATACCGTCTTCCTAATGCTTGGAATGACGATATTCATACCTATCTATGACCGCGTCCTTGTACCTTTCCTTAGAAAGTATACAGGCAGAGACGGCGGTATCACACAACTGCAGAGAGTTGGAGCAGGACTGTTTCTATGCATCACAAGTATGATGGTGTCTGCAATTGTAGAACAATACAGAAGAAAGGTAGCTCTCACAAAACCGACGCTAGGGTTGGCCCCAAGAAAAGGCGCAATCTCTTCGATGTCCGGTATGTGGTTGATTCCTCAGCTAGTGCTAATGGGTATCGCGGACGCCCTCGCTGGAGTTGGACAAATGGAGTTTTACTACAAACAGTTTCCAGAGAACATGCGAAGTTTTGCTGGTTCTCTGTATTATTGTGGAATCGGATTGGCGAGTTACCTCAGCACCTTTTTGTTATCGGCGGTACACGATACCACAGAGGGATTTTCAGGAGGAAGTTGGCTTCCGGAAGATTTAAACAAGGGAAGATTGGAGTATTTCTACTTCTTGGTTGCTGGTATGATGACTCTAAACTTGGCCTATTTCTTGTTGGTCTCACATTGGTACCGTTACAAAGATGTTGTGGCCAAGGACAAGGACATGGACAAGACTTCTGCTGAGTTTGATAAGGTGTCAGTGTAATAAAGATCTTTCCTTTGACTCTTTGGTTTAGGGGCTTTGAGACAATAAAAATACAACCTTTGAACAAAACATTACATACAAAATACAATGTAAAATGTTTATATATGTAAAGAACCATAGCTTCCGTAAAATTCCCATCCCTCAAAGAACAAGCCCGGAAAATTCCCAATTTATGAAATGGGGAAAAAACGGAGCATTGCTCTGTTTTTGGTGATAACGAATAAATTTAAACAGGAACAGTTTGTCCAGTGAGAGCGTCATGGAGATGCAATGACCCATCTTTCATCAAGTTAATGCTTAAGCTTTTGAACCTCTCTCTTGAATATTGTCTCGATGCCTTTCTCCAGTCAGTTCCAGCTTTCATCATCGTCACAAACTCATCATAGTTTATACGTCCGTCCTGTAAAAAGCAAACAAGCCCAACAATCCGACTCAGAAGCAGAGGGATATATCTTTTCTCTTGACAAGCTTTATTGTTAGGCCTTAAAGGAGGATTTTTTTGGATATTTGAAAGAACCTTGTCAGTGTCAACTTCACGCATGATGTCGCTTAGAACACTGGCGTCTGGCTCGCCTAACTCATCCGCTAAAGCTTCCCGTAGCTCATCAAGTTCAATGTATGTACTTCCATCTTTGTCGAAAAACATAAAAGCTAGTTTGAAAAGTTCATCATTCTCTATCTTCTGCAAGTGAATTATCACAGCTACAAACTCTCCATAATCCAGAAACCCATTTCCATCGACATCCGCCTGCGCGTCAAAGCCATACAGATTTCAGCTATGTTTATCAGAGAAGAACACTGAATTGGTCTTTAATCAGATAAGGGCAATGCTTAAATTACCACTTCCATCAACATTTTGATCTCTGGTTCACCAAGTTGTGAACCGACCTTCTGAAGCCCAGCTTTGAGTTCCGGGTAAGTTATTTTACCATCCTTGTCATCATCCATCAGTGAGAACATGTTCTTTATCACTTCAACCTCTTGAATAGACAAGTGCTCCGCAATTACCTGGAAGCATTAACAGGGATGATAATGATCAAAACCAAATATAGACACACACAACAGACTCTCTACAAACTTCAGCAGAAAAGTAAAAGGCAAAAAAAAAACACTTACACGAAGAACTTTCTTTTTGAATCTGTTCATCATAGAGAACTGCTTCAACCTAGATCTGACTATATCTCCTAAAGGAACATTGGGAGCTTTCTTTGCATTCTGTATCCATGGGTGAGCTGAAAGGTGAGAAAAAGAAAATCATTAGTAATAGAGTGGATTAAGGTAACTACGACCATTAAAGAAAACAGAAACACAAGAACTTCACCTAACACTTGCTGAGCAGTTAACCGCTTAGTCGGATCAGGATCCAACATCTGCTTCACAAGGCTCTTGGCACTCTCTGATATCTGAGGCCAAGGGTCTCTCTTAAAATCAAGAACTCCCCGCAAGATCGCAAGAGCAACACCTTGTTCAGTCTCTGTCAATAGAAACCACAATCTTATCGGTTTATCTAATCAACATAGGTGAACAATTACACAGCTGCTAAAATAATTAAAAGAAGAAGCTAACCAGCCCAAAACGGAGGAACACCACAGAGCAAGATATAGATAATAACTCCGGCACTCCACACATCAACCCCTGGTCCATAATCTCTCTTCAACACTTCTGGAGCCATATAATACGGACTTCCTACAATCTCTGTAAACTTATCTCCTACAATAAAGAAAACGTTATTTACCCAATCTCAGATATCTACACAAACTTCCATAAACATGAAGATATGGCAGGATAGTCTAAAAATAGAACCATCCACTGAGTTAAGAAACACTAAAAATTGAATCTTTACCAGGTTTGAAGAACACAGACAAGCCAAAATCAATAGCCTTTAGTGGAGAATTCTCCTTTTTATTAGCAAACAAGAAATTCTCAGGTTTCAAATCTCGATGCATAACTCCATTAGAGTGACACATCATCACAACCTCAGCAATCGTTCTCGCAACAGCTGCAGCAGCACGCTCCGTGTAATGTCCTCTAGCAACAATCCGATCAAAAAGCTCACCTCCTTCACAAAGCTCCATAACCAGATGCACGTTCTCGTTATCCTCATAACTAGCCTTAAGCTTAACTACGTTTGGATGCTCAGGTAAAGTAGACATAATCGCTACCTCACGACGAACGTCTTCGATATCGACAGCTGTTCGAAGCTTTCGCTTTGAAATCGATTTGCAAGCTAAAGCTTCGTGGGTTTCACGATCAGTACAGAGGTAAGTGATTCCGAATTCGCCTCGACCTAATTCACGACCTAAGATGTATTTGTCGCTGATCTGAGTTTGATTGCTCATAGGGATTACATCTTTGAGAACACGTATTGGAGCTGGGGATCTGGTGAAATCTCCGGCGAATGGGTTTAATTTCCGATCTCGATTGGGTTTTTTCGGCTTTGAAGATGGTTTTGATTCTTTTGAGTCTGGCCTTACACAGGCGTTACAGTTACCCATGGCTGAGTTAAGAAACTCAGCAAACTCAGAGAAAGGAGATCAAGGAAGAAGAAGAAGAAGGATTATAGAAGAAAAAAGCTTATCTCTTTAGTTCATATGGACGCCGGAAGTGACGGTGGCGGTGATTTTCCGGCGAATTGGAGAGTTGGGTTGGGAGGGGGAGAGAAAACGCGGGTTCAGGTGAGGAAAAGTCGGACCTTTCGAAATTTCGGATTTTGTTTGATTCAATTAAAAAAAAGGGAGTCTTTGATTTTTGTGTATAGTAATATACAGTATTAGTTTATGATGCATTTAATAACTTGAGAGATTTTTCTAACCATTGCACCATCTTCTTAGAAACTTGTAATTTTTTTTCAATTTTTTTTTTCTTCTAGATGGATTTTTTGGTCCAAGCTTATGACTAATAGAATTCACTTCTTTATTTTTTGGTTGAACTCAGTGGATTAACTCTTGCATTTTTCAGTGGTTTTATAAACAAACAAACAAAATCATTTGTATTTTCAGTTATTATTATTATAAGTTTATATTGATCATATTATAGTTCTATCAAGATGTACAAATGATAACCGACAACAATGATTTTAGAAAATTCAAACTCTTAGATTTAACAGCATCAGAAAATTTAAAGGTTGGATTTCACCAAATTAAAACCTAATTAAAAGAGCATTTATTGAAAAGAAATATAGGCAGACTTCAAAACATTACGGCCAAACGTATAATTAACAGTTTAGCGAGGAGGACAATGTTAGCCGTTGGTGTGAATTAATGGTAATGAAATGAAGGGATAAGATTGAAGTTCGAGGAAGAGAGTTTTGTTGAAGTTGTTGACCAGCGTGGTGGATACGGTGAGACTCTGAGATTGTAAGACAAAACAATAAGTGCGACGTTGATCCCAAACTATTTTTTAAAAATTATTTTCTTCTCTAGAGATATACAATGTACGTAAAATAGAAGAAAAATCATAATAATATTTTATTTATAGTTTTGAATATATTTTTTTTGGAGCAATTTTTTGTTTCTAATTTGCATTATTTTGAAGTCTAGTTCTTTTCTGTTTTTGTATGTGTACAATCATAATCTAGATGCTAGGATATGAAGAAATTCCCGACAGAAAAAAAGAAAGGATAGGAAAATATTGTGTGTATAGACTTCCTCAATTATGAGCAATACTTATTGTGTTGTAGAAAATAAAGCAAAGTTATATAGGTAAATAAAATTCGAAAAGAAGAAGCAAAGTACGAAATATTCCATTAATGGAAGTCAACAACAAATTTAAAAACACTAAAAATCAATGAAAACTATGTTTCTTTGGCTTAGAAAGTAGAAACCGCAAGTCGTCCTATCCTGACTTCGCTACAAGTTCAATTGTCAATGTCATACTCGTTTTCTTTATCTTGGTTTTACATTACATTACCTTGGGGATTTGGATACCATTCAATCCATATATAAGAAAATGTGTGTTGCGCGTCTATATTCCAAAAGACCTAATTAATATATAGTAGTAAGAATTTTCACAAAGGATTAGAGATTGAAACTTTATTTTGTTCAATGAAAATGGTCTTTGATGATGGATGTACTACCATGAATAAAATTTTAGACTTTAATTTTAACAAAATGAAATGTGTGATTTAATGTCAACCACACAGAGCTTAAGTGCTTTTGTTTCAAGGGACATGTGGTGGATTAAGTATGCATATATCATTGCATACGATGAAATATTTTAAAGCAAACTACATAGTTTTTATATGGATAATTTTATATATGTATTTTTTTCAATGATTCGATCAAATTAATATTTGGTAGGTCAGAAAAAAGCGGTTTCAATTTATTGCCCAACTAGAGACCTTCCACCCTCCTATCTATGAACCTACTAAAAACACCAACAACTTATTCGTGGAAAACTTTATCGGTTTTTTGTTCATTCAAGTTTCAAAATGGATATTTATACAACATAATCTCGAATTTAGATTATTTTAAATCCTCTGATTAATCTTCCGAAGAAGAAAGAAACGATGGACATGCTTTTGTCGTCGGCAACTTTAAAGCTGGCATAACTTAAAATTTAAAACAGTAAAAGTGACAATTATATTTGGAAAGAGTGTGTCTTTTTGCTGAAGAGAATGATTATGTTTGGGAATTGTGATGATGTGTTCTATTCAAATGCTGTGGCTGCATGTGTTCTGTATGTATCATGCATGTTGTTACGCCAACTTTTCCATCTATGTATAAGTTCAATCACTTTTCATAAATCATACATACAAATTATATTACAGCTCCAAAAGTTCAATTATACTCTAAACAAAAGAGATGTAATCCTTAATTATTGCCAGAAGTCGAATTTATTAGTATTTTAGTTTCAGCTGTAACAGTCTTTATAAGTTACTCTAATATTTTTCTAAATTGTTTTTGATTTTGTTTTGTGTATGAGACCTCTCATCATGCATTTTCAGATTGCAGTACATAATCTAATGCATGTGTGCATCTGTGAATTTTCTCAAGTAAGTGGGCTTTTAACTTTGTAAACATAACGGGCTAATGGGCCTAACTAGATTGAAAGATGTATTGAACTAAGCCTAGTATGCAGAGGAGACTTTGCACCTTGCTTGGAGAAGAGGATTAGCAAACTCTACAAGACAATTATTCTTCTTTGATTATAGAGTTTTTTTAATCATATAATGCTTATTCCGCTAAAAGTTCTCGTTTCTCAACTTACCACCAAAATCTGAATAGTCAAAATACAACTGAAAAAGAAACTTTCTCTGACCACTAGAGTAACAGGACAGTCACGGGCAAGACATGAAAGCAACGCCACGTGTAATAGCGAAGACTTGCGGAACATTTTTGTTGAAGACTTGCGAAACTTGGGGAGGGCAAGGCTTCTACGTTGCAATTAAGAACTAACCAAAGTGGAAAATAACAAAAAGAAGCTCAATTTCTTCTTCTTTTTAGTCAAAGCCATATATTCTTCTATAACTCCATAAAACACATAATCCTTTTTAAAACCACAAAAAATACTTCGAATTTATCATGTATCAAACAAAATAGAAATATTTACTGGCTAATTGAGAGAAAGAAGTTATGAAAGGGGAATAAAAAAAACTATTAAGAATGGGGAGAATTCTTGTAAGAATAAGACTATTAGGTGTTATTTGGAAACTAATTAAAGATGAGGGGTATATTTGAAAGTTTAGGTAAGAGAAATGAAGTGAAAATATAAAAGGAGAGCAAAAAAAAAAGTTGAGACCTTGAATTGGCAGCAGCCTCCGTGTGTGTGACCAAATATGCTTGGAGGAGAGTAGAAGAACGCTTCTTCTCTCAATTTCGACGACAACGTGAGGAAGAAGACGAACTCGTCTCTCTCTCTATTTATTTTCAATATCACCTGGAGAATTCTGCAGGGACATCAATAATCATAACCTAACAAGTTAACGCCACCGTTTTTCAGGTGACTTTTGTGTTCTATTGATCCTGCTTAAAATCTCACCTTTGTTACTAATCTTAATCAGTGCACGACGATTTCTGTTTTTCGTTTTTTGCGTTTCCATTACGATGGGAATAATGCCGAGATGGGTTTCTGGGTTTAACGCGTTTCTCGAGACTTTAGCTCAACTTTGTAAATTAAAAAACTTTTGATGACCGGTAGTGAGATTCGAATGTGATCAAGTAGATTCTAATGTGAATCAGATGTCGAAAAAGGATTCTTATGGTGACAAAATCGAAATTTTGAGCATTTGGTTAGAATTGAATGTTCTAATGTGGGAAGCAGAGAAAGTATAAACATTTGCTCTTATTTCGAAGTGTATGATGCTTTACTTGTGAGTGTATGCAAGAAAGTTGGAGAATTTAAATTGTTGGGAGGAAGCTAGTTTTTATAGTAATGTTCAAAGTTTGGAGAAGAGCTAATTGGGTATGTTTTTCTAATGTATCTTCTAATTCATTGGTTGGTTCTATGCTTGGAAACCGTCAGTTTTAGAGTATGTTTGATAATCAATTGCTGTGAGGTTGTCTGAATCTGTGATTTTTCATTTGTAATTTTGCAGAATGATACGCGCTAAGCATATTAGTAACCTTTCAAGTACAGCAAGATCCTTTTTTCTGAATGGATCGAGAACAAGTGTAACTGATGGGAATTCTTGTGTGTACTCGGATGATGAAAATTGTGTCTCGAAACGTCAGCAACTTAGGAAGGAAGCTGGACAGACTGAAAAACGACCATCCAGTATCCTCCCAAAGCCTTCAGTTGTGGGATGTATATTACCAGGAGAGGTAACAAAACCAGTGGTTCCAAAGAAGGTTGATGATTTTGGTCGGCCATCTCTATTGCCACAGCATGTTTCTTCTTCCCCTGCCTTGCCGCTTAAATCACATTCCGTTAACTATGCATCAACCGTCGTTAGAGAGGAGGTGGAAGGTAAAGCTTCTTCAGAACCTATTGGGGATCAGATTTTCAAGGCTGGTATTGTTGCAGTAAATTTTCTGTCAGATTTATCGAATTGTAAGATTCCTTCATATGATGGAGGAAGCGATGCATTTGGATTACCGAAAAGCTGTATGGTTGATCCAACACGGCCTATTTCAAGTGTCAAGTCGTCGAATGTGAAAGCTATAAGAAGAGAGCACTTTGCCAAAATTTACCCTAGATCAGCTGCAAAAGAGTCGTCAGTTGGTACAACTAGAAATCCCAGTAGCAATTTTCGAGGGGCCAAGGAAGCTGAAAGAACTGGGTTTGTTAAAGGATTCAGACAAGTTTCAAATTCTGTGGTAGGAAAGTCATTACCCACAACAAATAACACATATGGCAAGAGGACAAGCGTGTTGCAGAGACCCCATATTGATTCGAACAGGTTTGTGCCAAGCGGTTTCAGTAATTCTTCAGTGGAAATGATGAAAGGACCTTCAGGGACTGCTCTGACATCAAGACAGTATTGTAATTCCGGACACATTGTGGAAAATGTTTCCAGCGTTTTACGAAGATTCAGGTGGGGGCCTGCTGCTGAAGAGGCCCTTCAAAATCTAGGTTTGAGGATAGACGCATACCAAGCAAACCAAGTTCTTAAGCAGATGAATGACTATGGAAATGCTCTTGGTTTCTTCTACTGGTTAAAAAGGCAACCTGGGTTTAAGCATGATGGGCATACTTATACCACTATGGTTGGTAATCTCGGTCGTGCTAAGCAATTTGGTGCAATAAACAAGCTCCTCGATGAGATGGTTAGAGATGGATGTCAGCCAAACACAGTTACATATAACCGACTTATCCACAGCTATGGCCGTGCCAATTACCTGAACGAAGCTATGAATGTGTTCAATCAAATGCAAGAGGCTGGATGCAAACCTGACCGTGTAACTTACTGTACCCTTATAGACATTCATGCTAAAGCTGGATTTCTTGACATTGCCATGGATATGTACCAGAGAATGCAGGCAGGAGGTCTTTCTCCGGATACTTTCACTTACAGTGTCATAATAAACTGTCTTGGAAAAGCTGGACATTTACCCGCTGCACACAAGCTCTTTTGTGAGATGGTTGATCAAGGTTGTACCCCTAACTTGGTCACATACAACATCATGATGGACTTGCATGCCAAAGCGAGAAACTATCAGAATGCGTTGAAGCTTTACCGTGACATGCAAAACGCTGGGTTTGAGCCTGACAAAGTGACATACAGCATTGTGATGGAGGTGCTTGGACACTGTGGATATCTCGAGGAAGCAGAGGCTGTTTTCACCGAGATGCAACAGAAAAATTGGATTCCTGATGAGCCAGTTTATGGTCTTTTGGTGGATTTGTGGGGAAAAGCAGGTAATGTGGAAAAGGCGTGGCAATGGTATCAAGCAATGCTTCATGCTGGTCTGCGACCTAATGTTCCTACATGCAACTCCCTTCTTAGTACCTTCCTTAGGGTTAACAAGATAGCTGAAGCTTATGAGTTATTACAAAACATGCTGGCGCTTGGTCTACGCCCCTCTTTGCAGACATACACGTTACTCTTGAGCTGTTGCACGGATGGTCGGTCAAAACTTGATATGGGTTTCTGTGGCCAGTTGATGGCAAGCACAGGTCATCCAGCACATATGTTTCTCCTCAAGATGCCAGCTGCGGGTCCGGATGGCGAAAACGTGCGCAACCATGCGAACAATTTCCTGGATCTTATGCATAGCGAGGACAGGGAGAGCAAGCGAGGACTCGTGGATGCGGTGGTTGACTTTCTACATAAGTCCGGGCAAAAAGAAGAGGCCGGATCTGTCTGGGAAGTTGCTGCACAAAAGAATGTGTTTCCTGATGCATTAAGGGAGAAAAGCTGCAGCTACTGGCTTATCAATCTCCATGTAATGTCAGAGGGAACTGCAGTCACCGCGCTGTCTAGGACGCTTGCTTGGTTCCGTAAGCAGATGTTAGCTTCAGGAACTTGCCCTTCTCGGATTGATATAGTAACTGGTTGGGGAAGACGTAGTAGAGTCACCGGTACATCAATGGTGAGACAAGCAGTTGAGGAGCTGCTGAACATCTTTGGTTCACCGTTTTTCACGGAGAGTGGAAACTCAGGTTGTTTCGTTGGAAGCGGAGAGCCTCTTAACAGATGGTTGCTGCAGTCTCATGTTGAGAGGATGCATTTGCTGTGAGTTTTTGTATCACAATATAGGCTTTTTATATTTATTTATTTTATCTTTTGGCCGATTGTGTCTTATGAAATTGTTTTAGCTAGTAAGTCATAAGTTAAGGTTAGAGCTAGACAGGATGGAGTGTCTCTCCAGTCTTTTGTCCTCAGCTTCTCAGTTGTATCTTCCTCTCGTAATAATTTGAGATTACTTGAAACGATCGAGGTGTAAACAATTATCTAGATTTAATAATATGTAGAGTATTTTTTTTCATACAAAATCAAATGCTTCCAAAAAGAAAAGAAAAACTTGTTAAAAGATTTGCAGATGTACAAAGAAGAAAACAAAGAAGGAAAATTGGAGAAGGAACTAGAAAAGTCTGGTGTTGTAGGAGGCACAAGAAGAACACTTGTGATAGAGCCAATGGTAAGGAGCATTCCCCTTTCTTCCACAGTCATTACACAGTATTACCTGCATCCATTTATCCATATGCTTAAGTTAAATTTAGACAATGGAACTGATAATTTGCATTAAGTATCAGTGTGTGAGAACGAAAGATGAACCTGAGTTTGGTTTAAGTATTCATCTGGCATCTTTTGTTCTGCAAGCAGTGCGTCTAACATTCTAAAGTAAACCTGCGTGAGAGAAGACAGTTCTTTGATTAGTGAATCACCTCAGTGTTTGATCATCACTGTATACGTTGAGATTTTTCTTTTTAGGAGCATTTGATAAAATGCTCCCATTAGCTATCTTTTACGCGACTATTATTAGTAATTGTTTAATGAGAGAACCAGACTTTGGAGTATCTAACCTGCATATCCCCGAGCGACTTGCTGCAAATAGGGCATGTGTAATGCGAACATGTGTACTCCTACAACCATAAACATCACACCCTTAAGTAACATTCTTAGCAAATGTGTATCAAGTGTTTCATCATTGCATATAACAAACCGAGAAAGTAAAGCACCTGAAAGCATGTTGAATGCATCACGTGACCGCATGGAAGAGCCTTCACCGGAGAATTTGAGGTAAATATGTATTCATGACAAATCGGACAATTATCTTCTAAGCACTTTTCTCTGCATACATGTTCTACTATGAGTCGCGACATACAAGCATTACATTTCATGCAATGAAAGTAGTCTATGCTCAGTCCTTTTCCTAGCCGGCAGAGATTGCAGTATGGACAATGATAGATTTCCCTGCAAAGAAAACCTTTAGCCGTCAAAAACTACTCCAGTTTTGACCAGACATCAGAAATGAATTGCCTTATGAAATAGTCGTAGAAGATTTACCTATCATCGTCAAACAACTTGCATATTTTACAGTAATATTTTCCCATTGATGAACTACATGAAATATTTGAGCAACTAGCACCTACTGGCTGAATTATCATGCATTTCATGCACATCATCTTTGTGATCTGTTTTCTGCACAAGTATTTAAGAAACTTAAAGACAGATCAAGGTGTAACAAAAGTTGCTGATGTTTGATACAAGAAAATGAAGCACCTACCTATCCAATAAGTGATCAACCTCTTCATCATGGCATCGTATACATGTGTAGAGCTTGTTGCAACAAGGAGCAAGAAGTTTGCAACTTCTCTTGTAGTGTTTGCAACCAAAGATCAGTTTGTGAGGATCTCGATAAGATGGATTCTGCCCCGGAACTGCTTCCCTATTGCTTGAGAGAATGGATGGTTCAAGATTATATATCCGTTGTGTAGCAATCCAACGGCTGAAAAATTACACAACCTAGTGTAAGTCAAAACAAAGAACATAGACAAAGTGCTTTGTAAAGATGATTCTTGCAACATCTACTTAGCACAGAGTTATTTAGAAAGTATATTTTTTTTCTAAACACATGTGTACTTACCTCATTAACAAGTTTTGAATGATATACGATTTCTTCTGAGGATCCAGGGAAGAATCTCGAGATATTCTTCGAATTGTAGCTTCCACATCCTCTTGACTCATTGATAACAGACACTCATATCTACTGTCTTGGCCAGATTGGCTAGTATTATGCGACATCTGAAAAGCTTGCGCGTTGCTGTCAGTTTGTTCTTTGTACTTCGTTTCATCAGCTCCTGTACACACCTTTTTACTTCCTGAGATCTCAAGATGATTCTCCTCTTTGTTTCCAAATTCTACCTTGTTATTAGGAGCAGCCTTTCCAAGAGGCTTATTCATGATACCTTTTAACTCTGTCTCTTCCAGAGGTTTGCTGCAAATGCTCCCTTTGTACTCATCAGCAGCTCCTTCAAAGAGATAACTCCAGACAACGTCTAATGGATCTGAATTCTCAGATGGATCCTTATTTGCTTCCTCTGTTTCCTCCTCGACAGCATGAGAATTGTACCATTCTGTTAGCCATTCACCAAACATAGTTTTCCTTGTTGCTTGTCTCCACAAGGACATCACAGCATGTTGTTCATCAGGGATCAAAGATTCCATTAGCCATGGAATCATATCTTGCAATATTTCTCCACTTATTCTTCCAAGCATGCATGCTATGATCTTTTCTTGTTCTTCAATAGTGAAGCAGTCTCTGAATAAACACCAAAGCTCAGTTTCTTCTCGGTGGAGATGCTCAGACAATAGCTTGTGAATGGATTTGCATATATCCTGGAGGCTCATACACAACTTCTCATACTTCACATTCTTGTGGTCTAGTACCAGCATGTTCAATTCTGCCAACTCATTCAAAAGGAATGATACTTTATTGAGGTGCTCAACTTCGAGTTCGTGATCGATACTGTATGACTGACTAATGTTTTGTAGTTTACCCTTTGCCTCCAAAGCTGGAAATGCAATCTCATCTTCTGCATCTGAATGTATCTGATACAAGAACTTTATAAGATGAAACCGCTGTTGAAATTCTCCAAGGAAGCTATAATCTGTTGCGAGCCGAGCTGAACCACGTACAAGGTAGTCTAGATCTTTCTTCATTGCCTTGTGGAAGTAGAAAATCAGATCGATTGGTTTCAAGTCCATAGTTAAGTGTTCACCAATAGTCTTGTCACCAAAAAGATCAGGAAGATGCAGAAGTGGCCTGAGCTTTCCTGGGATAAGTATTTGCTGATTCATCGCACTTGAGTAAGGTGTCTCATTCATGTAACCAGCAGGTGGATCCATAGAATAGGGATCGGATACTTTGAATAGTTTCTGCGGTGATTGTTGAAAGAAAGATCCAGAAGCTTCTTCAGTGAGTTCCTCTTCAAAAGAACATCTTGGTTTGAACATAAAGGACAGCTCATTCCAGAAACTTTCAACTGGTGTTTTGCCTGAATAACCGAAGCGAAACCACTGCAACAAGAGGTGCGCAAAAGGTTTGTTGGGAAAGGAATCTTCAGAGCTTAAGTAGTGAATAATTGATTGACATTCATCTTCTGGTAACTGAGCAGAGAACCACATTATGACACACTTAAGCAATCCAAGAGGCAGGAAATGGATGCTTCTATATAGTAGTTGCCTCTGCATTTCAATGTTGCAGTTCTTGCTGATGATCGGGAATACCTGGAGAAGAACAATGAGTAAATACTTTAAATGTAATCTCTGAAGCTAAATATGTCAAAGTGACTAGTCTTCAAAAACATGCAATTCTATTTTAGACAAAATCCAAATAATAAATCAGCTCACCTCTGTTTCCTCTATAGAGAACTGCTTAGCTACTGTCAATATAAGAGACTCCAGTTTCTCCTGAAGGGTTATGACAAAATTGTCACTCCCTGCTCTAGTTTCAAGGTCTAGTGACTTCTTGAAGTTTTCCACATGTCCATCTATGGTGAATTGTTTGGAAGAGGAAGAGTGTTGTTGATCCACCATATCTTCAAACACTGGGTAAAAGAACGTCTTAAATGCATTGCTGAAATGAAGTACGTCACCAGTTTCTCAGAGAAAAGGAACAAGACAAGTCCAAGAGACTACACACCATGTCAAAGTGAAAGAAACAAAATCAAAGTTCCCCAAATTATTACCTATAAAAGATAAGGACATCAGCAAGGAAGTTTAGCCGAACCACCAGAACATTGAGGTCCAATGAAAGGCTTGGAAATGTCAATTGGCATAGTCCTTTTTGAATGTCTACCAAATCTTTTCTAATTGCATTATGCCAAAGATGGATACCATGAACCAAAATGTGTCCTGTATTTGGACTAGAAAAAGACATTTTTTTACTCCACTGCCAAAAACGTTGAAACACACCACTTGATGATGAATTTGTCTGAGAGTTGGTCATATTTTCAGACACTTCTACAGACTGAACTCCTTTCATAATCTTTGTAAGAGCCGTCAAAGAAGATTGACTGTCATCAATCAGCCAAGAGTTTATGACCTTCAGAAATAATTTAGTCTTGTCACAATAACAAAAAATGAAAGAGACTAAAGCCATATCTCAGTATTGAATATACCATACCAGTTGCAAAGAGAGTTCATTTGGGACAACTTCTTTGAAGCAAGTCTCAACTTCAGATTTCTCCTTGGGAGAGAGTAAAGACGTCATCCATGGGAAAATCTCTTCCAGCACCATCACTGGAACACTACAAATGAATTGCCACACTAACGATGCCTGTTCTTCAAAGGAGAAGTTCTCAATCATCAAAGGAAACACCTGCATCACAGAGTATGGTAGCAGAAGGAGCTATAAGATAGTTTCTGAGTCATATGCAAAAGAATGTGTAATTGTGACAAGCAAAACCTGTATATACCTGTCGTTCTTCTTTAAGCATATGTTGACATATGGATGACTGAATGGTTCCAATGCATAAAACAACTTCACGAAGTACATCGGCTCTGTTCCCTTGTTCCTCTTCAAGAACATTCAGCCAATGAAAAACTGAAGTGAAAAGATCATCTGTGGCATCATGTTCAAGCGAGTAATTAAAAACAATGTTCTTCACACGAGTGTCCAACGCTGAAAATATAACCTGCCAGTTAAACAAACATTAAGTAAGGGATTAGGAAAACTAAATCAGAATGATTCAAGTTCTTGATCTTATAAACTATGTGAACTCACTCGTTGACTTTTTAGCTCTATGTAAGATGGTTTAATCTTTTGTTTTGCCAATTTTGACAACAAAGACAAGCAGAGAATTTCCAGAATCTAATCTACTAGCAAAAAAGATTACATCTATTTAACTCTTTATTGTCCTAATATGAATCATCAGTACCTAAAATGCATTTTTTTTGCTAATTTCTACAACAACAAAAGTTAACCGTTTTGTATTATTTCCGACAATACTCGCTAGAAACTGGTGAATTAGAGAGTATATCCTATGTTTTACTAAAACGATTTTTTGTTTTTTTTTAATCTCCATGTTAAGTTCTTTAGTGACTTTTAGTAGCTCAAGATCTAACCTCATCTTCAGCTGCGGAATGATACTTATATACAAGCTTAAGAAACTCAAACTTAGAGCGGAGCTCCACGGCCAGATCAGAACCGGACCGGACTGTATCACCGGCCAGAAACTGGAGCTCCGCTAGCTGCGCACGGAAAGCCTTATGGAAATAAACAAACAAAAGAATCGGAGCATCGGACAACCGAGCATTATTCACCGCCGAAGCGGAGGAGGAGGAAGTCGACGCAATATCCGGCGGTTTATTAACCTCCCGACGGTTCTTTTCCGGCGGAAGTGGAAGAGGATCTCCGACTCCCATCCACCATGAACAGGAGAGGAGGTGGTGGAGTTGGAAGACAAGAGAAAAACGAGGAAAGAAGAAGAAGGAAACGCGTTGACGAGAAGAGAAGGTTATTTAAAGGGTCGATCATATTCATCGTCGTCAAGCTCTTCTCTTCTCTAACTTGTCTCGGATTTGTTAATTAATTTTTGAGGGGTTTTAGAGGTTTTTTATTATAATAAAAGAGTGATGGAGACGTTATTAAACGTAACAACAACAACCAAGAAGGCTTTTATCATACATTGGCGGGATTTATTTACTTCTTGTCCCCATGTGATCCCCCATTTTTCTATTTGTCCTTTACTATTTTTCTTTCTTCCAATTGTAAATTTATCTCCGACATAAACATTATTTTATTTTTAATCCAGTGTATGGATCCAATTTGCCCCAACAACAAAAAAAATGTTATGAATAAAGATGGATGCCCATTATAAGGCCCATCATCTAAGCCCATCATCTAGATGTTTCTAGGGTTTTACCCTTTTTCTTGTACTCCTATATAAAGAACCCTTTATCTCAATGGAATAACACACTCATTTCTTCTATCTCTTTCTCTGTTTATAACACGTTATCAGCACGCTCTAAAA
>Ga0041059_1000874_pt1 | contig 23831 bp, 13 predicted proteins | sample AraColnosormetaG_FD_56232 | JGI IMG/M metagenome (GOLD analysis project Ga0041059, IMG submission 56232) | Arabidopsis roots microbial communities from North Carolina, USA - Col MF nosort | ecosystem: Host-associated > Plants > Roots > Unclassified | place: USA: North Carolina | collected... | reverse complement strand
ACACTAAGAGAAAGCAATTGTAGAGTATCAGGAAGAAGTACAGTTCTTGCATTCTAGATTTTTTTTTTTTCTTTCTTTTTTTTTGGTAAACAAAATTGTTTGCTAAGAGGAGTCTTCCATTATAATTCTTACAACCAATCGGGAAATCGAAGTTCTAACTACAAGTATAATACTAGTAGATGAACACTTGAGAGATTCCCTATCTTTTGTTTCTCTCTTGCAAGCAATCGGGTATCTTATATTTTTCTTTTAGCAAACGTTTTGTTACGAGCTAGTCAAATGCACTTTCTGTAGTACGTTGAAAAGAATATGATCTAGTTTTAGTAAAATGTGGGTAGTATTTGGGAAGCTTCAGTTTTGTTATTTCTTAGAAATTAAGACAAACAACAAGAAAAATAACAATGAACAATTCCAATAAGATAGTACTAATTAATTGAGAAACAACATTATTATTTAGCATAAATAAAAGATTAACGACAACATAAATAAAAAATACGAACAATCCTTATAAGACCAGTACCACTTAAGAGACAACATTATTATTTAAAATAACTAAAGATTAACGACAGTAGAAATTTAGATTAACAATCCCACTAAGACTTGAAAGACAGAACAACCAACTCTTATTCTTCACATAAGCCAAGTACTATCAATATGATTCAAGAAGATTTGAATATTATGATAAGAAGAATGATTCAACGGAGGAAGATCCTTAAACAACTCCTCAAGCGTAAATCTTCTGAGATTCTTCGTGTTCTTATTGTAATACAACACAATGGGTGATTCGTCAACAAAATAGCGTGCTATGAAAACAAGTTCTCCTGTTCCAATGGTACCTTTGAAATGATACGTGCAATTATTGGTAGTTTCTTTCCAACGAGGAATCGTAATGATTTCGCTTAACCATTCTCCCATGTCATCTAGAACCCACATTTGCAAATCTCCAGTGTCGACGTCAACATTCTTCGCTACGGCAATTTTACCATTGTAATTAACCAAGTTCCAACCACGACAAAAGTTAACTTGCTGATTAGGTAATTTAATGACACTAAACTCTTCTGACCTCACATTAAACCTCATTAATAGAGATTTGCGACTAATGGACTGAGCTCCATAGTACAAATTTCCTTCTTTACATAGTACTTCAGTAGATGGATAATGACGTTTCCTACATTTGAACCGTCTCCAAGAATTTTTACCGGACCCCATCGTGTAAACATGGCATTTCCTAGAGGGCTTAAACCCGCGGGGCCCTGTTATACATAACACCTTGAATACTTCCGTAACTCCATCGTATCCGAAAAAAGTTTTTTTGAAACTTAATGATGGAGCTTTGATCTTCGGTAAAGTCTGAATATTTTTGTACCCGGATTGTGAATGACAACCTCACTACCATTTCGAAGACAGATCAAACCTAGGATTGGTTGAGAAGCAATAAAACGTGGTGCATTGTTGGTGATACGCATAGGTTGTTGATGACAAGATGACAACAATGGTTCCTCCTCTTGATACAAAGTGTGAAACACCAATGACTTCTCACCTGTGCTTTCATTGGCAACGATCAACACACGAGGCCTTGTCATTGATCGGCGCATGTAAAGAGCTTTGAATTCTTCCCCACGGATAATAGATGCACATTTCTTTGAGACGAGGGTGAATTTCACCAAGGATTTTGGAGACAACCATAACAAAATCTCCTTTTGTAGATCTTCAGGAAGTGTTTCGAAATTTGAATTATCCATTTTGTTTTTCTCTGATGATATTATATTATGTGTTTGAGATAGATGAGGACTAGCAAACACACACAATTGATGATATTTATAGAGAATCTTCAGAGTTTGTTTCTAACGTGTTGAGTCATAAAACGCGTATATCCTTGAATTATACTTCACGCTTTACATCTAAAAACCAAAAGAAGAAATTTTAATTAGTTCCACACGTTAAAAACTTACTAAAATTATTGGCCAATTACCACAGAGATTATTGGATACCATGCATGAAAGTGACAGATTGTCTTTCGTCGTCGTACTCGTTTTTAATATTTTTATTTTCTTCGAATACAATTGAATCTTACGTCAAAATATAGATAACAAGTTAACCATTTTTTTAAAGGATTTCATCAGAGGCAACCGTGACATAATGTTCAATTGAATATTTTCAGGAAGTGTTTCGAAACATTAATTTTTTCGAAATTATATATCTCCATTTTCTTTCTTCTCTAATGGTATTATTATGTGTCTGAGACAAAAACATAGATGTGATATATATTGTGTGGAAAGCAGAGTTGTTACCAACGTTGTGACTTGTGACTTTAGTTTAACTTTTTGAGTTGTAAAACGTATACATTTTTAGTTTACTTGAATTTAGTTTCATGCTTACATCTAAAAGCAAAAATAAAAATTTTGACAACCACAAATATGTTAAAAACTTACTAAAATTGTTGGCCAATTAGCATAGAGATTATTGGATACCAAGTATGACATTGACAGATTTTGACAGATTTTCTATTATCATACACGTTTTAGTAAACAAAATTGTAAAAATGGCTCCCACTTTACTTATGTGTAATTGCATGAACAAATTTTTTTTGTCAAACTCTCTGATATTTATGACAGCAAAGAAATTTGGTGCCAAAAGTGACTTTCATAGTATACTTCTAGTCCTCAATCCACAAGATTAGTTTAACTATAGAAACACTTTTTCATCTTTTTAAAGGTTTGAACATAATTTTGTTGACCTAAAAAATGTAATGTTATTGTATTATTATTAAATATACTGTTAAAGTACTTCACAGCTCGAGTTACAAAGTTTAGCCAAACTATAAAGAACAATAAACAAAAGAAGAAGAAAAAGATTGATCACAGCAAAAAAGCAACGTTAGCAATTGTAAATCCGAAGCTTAATTTAGCCGCACTCTGTTTTCTGTTACCGAAAATTTTTAGGATCTCCAAAACCATGTTTAGAAGAAACTCTTATGACCGCATGGTTTGTTACAAAATCAATTCAAATATAGAGAATATCATACACATCTAGTAGTCAATCGACAACGTTAACCCACAAAATCAATTCAAATATACAGACACGTTTTAACTTTTTAAAAGGTTTTCACTTTTCAGTTTTCACTTAAGTAATTTGTACACAATTACAGGGAGGTTTAACGTATACGCATTAAACTTATTTGTCGATTCTTTTTAAACCTCTATTTTTCATCTTGTTTATCGTTGAGGAATGTTTGGTTTATGTCGGTATGTAAATTTGAAATAAAATGAATGTAATGTTATTATCAAGAAGTATACTTATCAGAGTGGTACAATTAGTTTACGTACTTGCAAAGTTACAAAAGTTCAGCCTAACAGTAACAGAACAATGAATAAAAGCAGAGGAAGATGACCAATCGCAACAGAAAGCGATACAGCCAACCACAAAATTCAAACAGCCACCTATCCATTTAGTTGCCGCTCTTTCGAGAACCAGTCCTCTGTTTTATTACAACCACCATAAGACTACTCATTTGCAAACCTTTAGCCGCACTTAGTATTCTATTTATACACCATTACCTTTACCATTTTAGCTTCTTCAAAACCGTGTTTATAAGAAACTCTTGTGACCTCCCGGTTTGTAATTGAGGCTGAGGTCACGGGTAGTAATCTTGATAGTGCTACTTTAGATGTCTCGGTATGAAAAGATTTAGAGAAATCAAGTTTAGAGTATTATAAGTTGATGGCTAATACTTTGTTGGGTGTTTAGAAGATATAATTATAGTACACTTTTGACAAATTGGGAAACCATTAGATTGTTGGAGTTCGAGTCTCGGTCTTTTTGTTCGATGTTTGAGGTTAAGCCTCAACGGTTTTCTGTGGTCTTAATTGCTTTTGATATCACAGAACCAATATGTAAGTAAAGAGAAAGATAAACAGAGTTCCATCATTTTTGTTTGGAAAGAAATATATAGTACCTATTGGCAGCTACATTGATATGCTTTACGTTTTCCAGAGACTTGTATCCAGATGCAGAGGAGGAGGGTGTTTCCGAAGCATGAGATGGCTATGAGTAGACCAAGAAGCACATTAGGTTTAGAATGTGACACACACAATGCAACAATCAACAAATTCAAGGACCTTCTTCCTTGCGGAATCAAGATCCAGAGCCCGATCACAAGCGTCTATCGTCTTTAGCAGAACATCCTCTGGCAGTTGGTTCCCTTTTGTGGTTAAAGCAGTAACTAAAAGAACCATGATCATAGCAGATGGAAGAAGGCCTTCAAGATCAACAAGTTTTAAATCCATCTCATTGCCAATTCTTTTCACAACACGAGCATAATCGATTGGGTGAGGAACAAGCAACTCAAGCTCTTGAAACTTAACTCTATACTTGTCACGGATAAAGTTTTGGACGATGACTATTTCATTCTCAATATCAACTAAGAGCTGCTTGCAGTCCACGATTAGCTTCTTGTACTCTAATACAGATCCTTCAAGAGCCTCTTCCACTTGCTGCATTATATCAGCATATCTCCGACTTTTTTGTAGCTTTGAAACACTATCGAGATCATCGTAGGTAAGGGTATTTAATTCTGTCATGTCCATACCAATATCTTCAAGAGTTGCCTACAACAAAACAGATCCAACGTATTTAGTTTGCAAGTTTCAAGCACAGACCAAAGCAGAGAGGATTTAAACAAATACAACGAAAAAAGGAAGAAGCAATATCTAATTATCTCCGAAACCCTATAATTGAAATTGACGATGAAACTTAAGAGTCAAGACAATGGCATATCAAAACAACTGGTGAAGAAACTACGATTAATGAATGAAATAGACAACTTCAGAGAGGTGTTTGGTTAATGAAACGCTTACCGTAGCTTCTTCAATTTGGAACGCAAAAGTTTAGTGATTCTCTTGCAGTTAGATTAAATGGAAATAGAAATCATCATCGTTCGGCAAATCCCTAATATATAGAGAAGTCAATAAGTCGGCAATCACAATTGGGCCAATTTAGGTGGGCCTTTTCGTATTTAACTTGGTAAATGGGCCTCTGCAAATTCCCGTTTAGGAATCATATCATCTTACTATTACTTTTCTAGAAATATTCTATTTACAATAGTTACTCTTTTGAGTTCCTTTACTTATTTTGATAAATACATTTATATAAAGAAAATTCTAAATCAACTACTTTTAAATAGCAAAAAGTTAATAATTTTTTTTGCAACAACAAAAAAAAGAAGCTAATCTAAAACGAATAGTCACTACAATTTCGTTCTAGGTAATAGATGGGACAATGATACCGTATAGAAGTTTTTATGTAATAAAATTGTAATGATCAATGGCTTCAATGCCAAGAAGTTTTAACAATTAACATACACATATAATCTGGAAAAAGAGAGAAAGAAGGAAAGTTCAAATCTTCGTTCAAACATCAATTAGACAAATATAGAAGTTTCAAACGTTGGTTACAGCTTTATTGTTTGAGCTTTTGAAATAGAAGCAGCAAAGTTGAAGTTTTGAATTAACAAAAAGAAATCAAAGAAGTTGGAGAGGAATCATCAACATGAGAGAATGAAGAAAGATGAGTCAAAGTGTCTTTTTTTATCTCAAAAGAGTTTTATATGTTCCGGTAGCTTTCTTTCTTAAGAGAAGGCAAAAGCAGGAGTGGTCTTGAAATCGAGCTCCCAGAGATCAAACGTTCCTTTGACGAAATTGTAGTGACCTCCTCTTATTGCAAGTGTGTTCTTCACCACCTCAGCTCTCACGAATGGGTACGAAAGCAAGTTTCCAAGCGATACGTTCACAGCTTCCTGCACAAGATAACACATTTATTGATAAGCCATTTCTCAAGAACATAAGTAAACAGAGCAAAGATAGTTATTATTACCTTCTCACACTTGTTGCATTGATCATCGTAGCTCAAGTCTTTATGTTCCTCCTTGATCTTGTTCCTCGCTGATGCGCCTATCTTCACCCAATTTTCAATGAAGTCACTGCCATTGTTTAGAGGATTTCCATCGTGTTAGAGATCGATTAATCTTATCATCTCAAAGACTCAAACTTATCCCACAAGAAAGTCATATATCGAACAATCTTGATTCACAACTCAGGCTAAATCAAGATTAATGAGTTAGTAATTACCTTTGAGTTGGGGCAGCATCATCTTCAATGGACATGAGTCCCTTAATACCACCACAGCAGCTATGGCCTATCACCAAAATGTTCTCCACCTACAAATAAATTGATACTATTAAAAAAAGTGAACTGTTGACTCTGAATAAAAAAGTAGTTGCAAGTTGATGCATTAAGACCCATTTCTAATATCGAACATTATCCAAAAATGATTCAAAAAAGATAATCCTAGTGGCTAAAAGGAAAAGGAGAACAGGGTTTAGGTGGATGAAATGGGTCCAAATAACAGAGTGACTAGACATCAACTTTTAGTAAGAACCATGTGCAAGCAAAAATGCATAACAACGACTTAAAATAATGAGCACTATGAAAAGAGCCAAACTTTGGATGATTACTGATAAGTGATAACTTATAAGAATACTAACAAAGTTTGCTTATTTATTAATTCAATCTAAGTGTCTATCCTTAAAAATAGGTATATTTTGTTCATGTACCTTGAGATGTACAACTGCGTATTCAACGGCGGCGCCAACTCCAGAGTGTCTCTTCTGATAAATTATCAAAACCACTTTGGTGTTAGTTATTTGATCTCAGACAAGAACAAGAGTGAAATGGCTTGGTAATGAACCTGGTCAAAAGGTGGAACCATATTGGCTATGTTTCTGACAACAAAAGCCTCACCAGGTTGGAAATTCAAGATGTGAGATGGACAAACTCGAGAATCAGAGCAAGCAAACACCAGAAACTGCCATAATCAAAAAAAAAAAATCAACATCATTTTCAAATTCATTAACTCTATAATAAGAAAGTGGACCATCTTTGGTTCCAATAATTGTTTTTGCTAATTCATAAAGTCAAACATCATCGTTGGATTATTAAAAAGCTTGTCACACTCTTTTGTTCGTATTAACCTATTTTTTAGGTATTAGTCAAAGAAGAAAATAAGTAAATGAACAGAGAAAAAGAGAGAGATTTGAGAAAAGCTAAAACCTTTGGGGTCTGAGTCTTGGCAAGATGATTGAACAAAGTACTATTCTTCCTGAAAAAAATTATGAACAGAGAGATTTCATCAAAATCCATGAATCAACCTTAAAAAAAATTCAGAATTTCTTTTTAAAAAACCACCTTTTTATGTTTCTGTTATTGCATATACTAATTGGAATATACCTTCTTAATACAATTTAATTAGCTTTTAATCACCTTTTTTTAGCACTATCACATGAATAAAAACAGTAATGCTAAGTGAATAAGAAAAAATAAAGGTAGGTTTATCATTAATGGACCACTCCACCGTCATGAAAATTCTTCTTTACAGAACAAAAACGAATTTAATTATATTCTTTTCCTTAAATAACGTTAAAAAGTTTAGTAATTTAAATACTTACAAATATTTCTCGGTTTTGAATTGAGTAAAACCGGTCTTGATTCGTTCAATTGCGTCTGAATTGCTTGAGTCAAGCTCCTTTAGCTCCGCCGTCAACGCTTTGATCTTCGCGGCGGCGACGTTTCCGAGATCCGCTTTCGTACTGTAAAAAAAACGCGGAAATGTGAAACTTTTTTCCCAAGGTAAGTTGATCCAACGGTCAGGATCTGTCGTACGTGTACGGATTCCAAAATGTTTGGTCATGAAGAAAACACAAACGCGCAAATCAAAAGAAAACAAAAAACTCTGATTTTTTTTTCCGATTCAACGCTTTGATTTTGGCGTTGATTATGGAGAAATTGTGGGAGGAAAAAAAAGAGGAATATGCCGACACTTTCTAATGATGGTACTATGAGTCAGAGAGAGTGTGTACCTGAGAAGATCATTGAGTCCTTTAATGGCGGCTTCGTACGATTCCGTTGCCATTTCGTCTTTTTCCTAATGAATACAAACAACAACAAGTAATTTTAATCGGTGAAATTTGACGATGTTGAAACATGAAAATTGGATCTGATGAGAGAAACCTTAAAGGATCACAAAAGCAGAGGAGGTTTTTTTTTTCTTTCTCTGGAGAGTAAAATCCTTATCGAAGAATGTGAAATCAGTTAATGCAGTAGTAGTAGAGATGGATATTGGTATTTATAGGCCTAGAGCTCTATTATGCCATTTGGTTCTACTCTTACATTTTCTTTTTTACAAGGGAAAAAAAAAAGAAACTCCACAAAAATGGGAAGGTTTATATTATATTAAAAAATCTTTTTGTGGGATGGTGATTTGATAAAACTATTTTAAAATTTTGGGGTGAAATGGTTTTGATTGAGGAGGAATAATTAAGCATGTGGCTGTATGTCTCGGTACTGATTAAAATGAAATTATAAACCCATTTGAATTTCCAAGTACATTTTTTTTATAAATGCAAATTTCATTCGAATGTCTACATTGACTAGAATAGTTTTTTTCTACCTCATTTGACCAAATAAATGATCTCGACTTGAAAAGTAAACGCAGGGCAAAAAGCATATGGTAGTAAGTAGTAATTTTTATTTTGGTGAAGGCAAATTGGTCTGCGTCTTTTCCGATAGGCCGGTGGCCAATGACAAAGCAGGATAAGTCAACCAAGGCAAGCCTTACAGGCTGACACGGTCATGTTTTTAACGGACTTGCCAGTTGGCATCTACGCGTCACCAGTTTACTTAATTATTACTTTCTCTATATACATTTCGTCACTTTATATACATACTATAATCTAATAATCCTCTCGAAGTTTCAAAAATAGCTTGAGTATTTTTCTCATAAGCAAATTTGAGTTGTTGCTGGGACTTACCGGGGAGGTTTTAGCGCAGCAGAACATGAAACATTTTCCGAATGCAGGAGCCATTATAAATGATCTCTTCCTTTGCTTCTCCTACCAACCTGTCCAGTCCAAACCCGTAATCTTATTATTACAAATACATCTAAAAATAAAGTATAGGAGTTTTCTCATTGTTACTTACAATCGACTACATTATTAACTACTCACGTCGGCATTCAATTTATTAAATTCATAACTGAATTATAATTTTATTATATTCTGAAGACTAATAATGCGATGGCTGAATCACAACAAATTAAAATAGATGGATGATCTAAATCCGGAATGGTTCTCTGACTCTTTAGTTCCATATATAAAATATTCCTTTATACATATTTTCAAACTTTTTTGGGGCTTAAAAATGCTCAAGTAACGCAAGCTGGCTTTTCATTGGACCGTAAGGTTCATTTCCATCAACCATTATTGTATATGACTATACTCATTGCCATGAATAATTCAAGTTTTATTCTATCATATTAAGTTCTAACGTATTTTGGGAAAAAAATGCTCATTAATTGTCAACAAACAAACCATACACTTCTTAGTTTTTCAAACATGAACTTGAAATGAAGTTTTTGTGTTCTCCTTTTAGTGTGGAAAAATGGATTCAGTTTTTTAGTATAAAAAAGGGTTTTGGTAATCGACAATAATTAAATTAAAAAGAAGATAAATTACGAATGAAATACCTAAATGTTAGGGGAAGAAGAAGCTCTTGGTAAGGCTCTTCCTAGCTCTTCGACAACCCTATGGACGTGGTAACAGTTTGAAGATGATGAGGCAGAGGATTTTGGGAATTGAAATAAGTAAACAAATAAATAAATAAAAATCTTAATTTATATGGGAAGAAGATTGGATATGGGTTTTTGGATTTTCGAGGTTTCAAGGAATTATGACGACCGTTCGAGCAATGTGGGGGTTTCTGTTATGGGATAGAGAAAGCGAAAGGTGAGTGAAGCTGGACTTCTTCTTCTTCTTCTTCTTCCATGTTTTTTCTTTTTATTTGTTTCTGCTGTTTATTTAGTAAAAATCATAATAAGACCTGTAAATATTTATTGACATTATGAGAAAACACTAAAACTATGCTAGAAGATAATCTCATGAGATTTTATTCTTTTTATATGCTTTCATATTTATTATAACTTGTTCTACTATTTAAAGTAAATTCACTAATATAACAAAAGTTAAAATCAAATTTCTATAACAGACCATTTATTACTTTTAATAATTATTTGTCAACAGTTCTACTAATTATATAAATTTTGTATATCTTTTGGATCTAAACTAATGTATGAACGAAGTAGTGATGAAATTATTATCCAAGACCTGAAATCTGTTTCGCTTCGAAAATTAGACTATATAAATTCAGATCAGGATAGCATAAATTTATGGTAATGTTGTAATTTCATGACTAGCCGTTAATAGGGCTTGCAAGTTGCACCTCTCATTCATGTAATGGACTATTAGATTTAAAACAACCCAAACCAAAGATAACTTTAGCGACACTACAAATTTTCATGTAATGGGCTATTAGATTTAAAACAACCAAAATTGCTAATTTTCACAACCAGTACTTTTTCTTGGGCTTGATGTTTCAATTCATGCCCCATTCATCAGCATAAACTCTCACTTGACTTCAAATACCTTTCGATGATGAATGGGGCATGACTATTTCTGAATGGTGTTAGTCACCTGGACCCGAATTATAGGCCTATCATTCTTACTTTGGCCCAAATATTTATCTGGCCCTCTTACATATAATATAAGCACTTTTAAAGCTATAGCTGTATGTACTCTTGTATTAGGAGGCATATTGAGTTTGGTGTGATGTATAATGTGTAATGTGTTGTCACTTGTCACTACCAATACAGGTTTGTACTTTTACTATGTTTAAATAATTTGATACCTAACTTAATAGTGTCGGTAAACAGAAGTTGTAAAAACTAAGCTATCAAAAATAAATGCCTCAGGAAATCATTTATAGCCATCTCTAAAAATGTGTGTTTACATATCTGCGGCCATCGTTAATCAATTAGATAGAGATAATATATTGCCTAAAAGAACAAGTTTTACTTTATTCCAGTAAAAAATTAATTCCTACTTTCAAAATAAAAAAAATAAAAAAATTAACGTGCGGACAAATTTTGATATACCAAAATATATTATTGACAAACTTAAATTCCAAAAAAGATCGATGAATCTTTTCTCTACTACTTTCAAAATCAAAAAATACTTTACATCAAAGAAGAAAAAAAACTAATCAAATGATACAAACGAAAAGTTAATAAGTAAAGTTTCACTTTTACTTACAAAAAGAAGGTTTTATAATACACAGAAACCAAAAAAAAGGTTAGATATATACAAAAGGCAAAGATTTGTCGGTAGAGATTTTGGTACGACAGATCGGTTTAATCAATAGGGATGAACATTTCTGGTTAAACCATTAACATTAGTGAAGAACCCAACATGTTTATACGGAAGATACGATCTTCGTTTCCCTTCTTCTCTCATTGCTCTGTTTCTCATATACAATTTCTCATGTGCCGATTTCGTTCTCATCTTATCCTTCTTCTTATCCGTCTTCGTTTTCTCTTTCCCTTTCTCCGACGACTTCACCACACCACTCAATCTCGCCGCCGTAGACGACGTCGACGATGTAGATGAAGAGCCGTTGCTTAAAAACACAAACGCATCTTTTCCATCACTGTTACTTCTCAAAACAAGATCTCTAAATCTCCATAGCTTTGAGAACCCTGTTGAGTTACTTTTCCGACAAGTCTCTGGTGATGCTTGCTCCACCGTACGATTTGTCCATGAACAATATGGACCCACCGTATCTGACTCTTCTTCTTCTTCTTCTGTGGTTGTGGATTCAACGAAGAGTTTCTTGAGAGGTGAACGTAAAGTTTTTTCCTCTGGATCATCGAAGAAAATATTCCGGTTAAACAGAGGATAAACCGGTCGGATCTGACCGTCTTCGAATGCTTCATCTGCGGTTATCGGTGAATTATCTGCGTTTACACTTGCGAATGAGAAATCTTCTTCTCTTCCTTCATCATCTTTATCAGTTCCGTTCTGATTCCACCATGAATCATCATCTCTGTTTTCTTCCTCTTTAGAACTAATCTTCAGTTTAGAGCCAAAATCGTCGTTTAGTTCGCCGTAAACTTCTGAAAATCTCTCTTTTCCGGCGAATCTCGGCGCCGGAGACGAAGGAGAAATAACTTGCATCTTTTTTATCAATCAGATCTTAAAACACATAAACACAAAAAGTTTCTCTCTGTTTTTGTCTGAAAAGTCTGAAATAAGAGAGAGTATTTTTGTTGAGGTTTGATAAAAATAGGTGAAGCTTTGCTCTCTTTTATATATGGTTGGATATTTTAGCTTCCCAATCTCTCAACACCTCTCCTTTTCTTACTATTTTTTTAATAAATTATTTTGTTTATGAAAAACTTAAATTAGTTGACAAAATATCCGTCATTTTTGGTTAGTTGATAATAAATTACTGAAATGAATTTTATCCATATCTATAAAAAAAATAATCTGAATACGTTTTTTTTTTGCGTTTAATAAATTTAGATTCTAGAATAACAAGGTTGTTTTCAAATTATTATCAAACATTCAAACTCTACTGCAACGGTATCTTTAGAAATTACGAACTAAAAAAGTCTAAAATTGTTTGCATGTATACTTTTTGACCAGAAGAAATAGAGAAAAAAATACATATGATTGGACCGTAAACTTTTGAATAAACTTTCAGATTTTCCTCCAATCTAGTCACACAAATATGAATACAAAAGACACACACACAAATTAGATTATTTTCTTCTCTCCCAATTATTACAAAAACATTTCACCAATTTGACCAAGAGAGCAAACAAAACTTTTCTAAGCATTTCTCGGTTGAAGTAAAAACGCGTTATGCCGTGATGGGCAATGAACATGAAAAGAAGCTGACGATAGAATCATAGTTATCTTTTAGTTGTTAGAGAAACCACTTGTTCGAGAAGCAAAAACCGGACTTGTTCAATGCCCTGACATGTGTAATGACGTGGAAGGTTGCTTAAGGTCCACGTGTTGACCTTGGAGATATATGAAGTCTTCGAGAAGCTCACTAGGTTTTCTTGTGTAATGTGTTGTGTGAAGTTGACCTAAATCAATATTATGCCTTTGGGTGAATCTTGACCAATGTGGCTATGGTCAACGCGATTAGCAGACTTTCACTTCCCCTTACGTATGGAGTTATTTGGCCAGGGTCATGGACTAATGGTTTTACGATGTTAACTTTGTATACGGTTCTCAAATTGGTAAGATATATCATGTAAGATATCTTGTAGAAAATTTCGATATTTATTTTGTTGATATTTTTTAAATTTCGTAACATAGATATCTTTTAGATATTTTGTAGGCTTAGGATTTTCGGTCCACACTGATTTTGTCTGGTTCAAAGATAGTTGTGATAATGTATGTGGTAGACCGTGATCTACTAAAACGTACGTTACTTTTTAGAATCGAAGGTTGTATTTTACTTGGATCTAATAAAATCGAAACAAATAAATTAAACCCACCTCATGTTAATACAATATTTAACTTATAAGTCATAAACTTGGAAAAAATAGATTAGAGAGCAACCACATGAAGTGATATGTAGTTTCTTCTAGTTTTCGATGTTTATGTTATTTTAAATAATAATATTTAGTGATCTGAATCCCAAATATCATATCGTAGTTGTCTGATAATCAACTAATTCGAGTGAAGATTTTACTTTTCTTACTAAAATTTTTATTGGAGATTACAAAATTGAAATTAAAAATGTAAACTAATTTCCTTATAAAACAAAATTACAAGATATTGATTTATAATAAAAAGATTATACAATAGCCTTGGAAAAAACCAAGATCACTAAATAAATAAATAAAACAAAAATTGAACATCAGGAAAAAAAGATTAAAATAGTATGAACAGTTACTATTTCGGTTGGCGGAAACATATAATTTATTTATGATCTTATGGTTTTGGGATGTGAGCAAATTTCATAATATTATCCTCCCATCAAATTAGCCACATGTTCGGTCATTAAGTATCCACGTAAATACGAACATACCGACCAAGAGTTATGAGAAGGAAGTGGCAAATAGTGTTAGGCAGTGTATTGTTCCATTTATGGTGGTGTGGCATAAATGGAATTTGGTCGCTGTTGGTTAGTTGGTGACTCACTCTCGATCGTGCACTGTATTAGTATTTTAAAATATAAACAAACTGATAAAGTAGTATCATATAATAGTGTTTTACTTACTATCCGTAGAAATTGGAACGCATTATCGCATAAAAAGTGATTCGTAATTGGTTAAAAGGGACATTTAACTTTACCATAGGTAACTATATTAGAATCCTCTGTCCACCATAGAAGAGATTATTCTATTTTGATCCTCATCAATAATTGAAGTAAATTAGTTATGTACACATTAGTTTCTCTTATAATCCGCGTGATTACTTATGGATGACAATGATAATTTCACATAAATAATCAAGTGAATATGATTACGTAGCAATTAACAAAGGTGTTAGATTTTTTACTTCATAGAACAAAATACGATAGTTTACAAGTAATGTAAGTACTTGTAGTCATAGAGAATAATGCTTGTGTCCAAATTTAGAAATGGTTACTTGTTGATGCAGAAGATAGTTCAAACGTGGACATCAAGGATATAATGTCACATCGCCCGAATTAATTTAAACCGCGAAAATTATTCACATATTGATGGTCCCAAGTGATTAATTAATACAACAACTGAATTTGCATGCATACAATAATGAATACAAATTTTTTTTAAAAAAAAGTTTAGAAGAAAAACAAAAATTAGATTCTCATATGTAAGAAAATAGATTAATCAAAATTTTGTGTAAGTTCAACTAAATGGTTAATATGGTACGTAGATATGATTATATGAAGCCATAAGAAACTTCATTTTCTTGAATAGACCATATATCTTAATTAAATGGTATTATACATCATCATATCACGAAATTGATAGATAATCTTATCCGAAATTATAATGACAAATCGAGAAAAGCTTGTCCCCACACATGTGGCTTAAATAAAAGTCCATAATCCGACAGAACTTATACAATAACTTGTTTCGTTTGTTTGTATTTGGTTGAATTGAAACGATAGATCATTTGATATTCAAAAGGCCAAAGCTGCCGCAAATGCTTAACAACAATGCTAAATGTCTTTTGGCTTTTTTTTTCATTCGGTGTCGTTTTGGTATTTGGTCTATACATCTTTTCTGATGAAAGATCACAAAGATTCACGACAATTTATAACGAATAATTTTTCTCTGTTTCCGTTTTAGAATTTGACCCTTAGTTAATTTACTTCTTAGATCTTAGTTCTCAAGAGTCGGTCAATAGGATCTAGGAAATCATTTGACTTTTTTTCTGTCAACGATAATCGACTTTTTTTTATATGCGTGAGAACCAAGCATTACATGAGCCTTAATCAATTTTATATGAGTCAGAATTTACCTATGCAACTTCTCTGTGCAGTTGGACATTTTCCCACACTATTTGGTCTATAGAGTGTCAAAAAAGGCTTGTATATCGTCGCCAAAACTTTATTTTTATAAGAAAAATAGATTTCATACAAAAATCTTCATCATTTGTTTACATAACTTTCAAAGCTGAATAACAGTGGATCTATTTCGGAAAATGAACTCAAATTTGGGATTGTTTAGGTTAGTGAAGATCTACTTTGGCTCGATTTGAGAAAGTTTAAATTCATTTTGACTTCTCTTTTTGTTCCTTATATATTATTGATCGTTATTAGATATCAAATGTCACTATGCATGTTAGCTAAACATTCTTTGTGGGTCGTGTCGTGGCTGATCAGATGCTTATCGTGGACTTTGAAATCATAATAGACAAGACAAATGAACGGTTGAACCGGCTTTACATACCTGGTTTCTAGCTAAACCAAACACAAGCTCGGTTTATCATTTTTGAACATTAAGAATCACGTAACAGAGCGTGTGTGCCTTCTAAAGAAAGGCTTTGTCTAGTTTTCTTCCTAAGACATGACAGAAAGTTTGGAAAGGCAACATGTTTGTGCAAAATATCAAAGGAAAAAGTTTCTGAGCTTCCTATCAAAGCTTTATGCAAAGGCCTAGAGGATTAAAATTCATGCCTGCCAAAGATCAGAACAGTCATGAGGAGAGTCTCAAATGGGCCTTAGTAAGTAGCTGATAGATTACATCAGCAAGGCTTCAAAAGAAGATACGAAAACATCAACAACCATTTGTTTTCCTCATGTTCAAAATGGCTTTATCTACATAAACCATTAATACAGGAAGAAGTCCATCGGTTCGTCTCTTCGATTATATGAAAAAACACAAATACATTTCATCAGTTTAAAGAGAAACAAAACAATTATATTTGATGAAGTGGTCAATGAATGGGTAAATATAAATCTTATTATATCTTTATGCTTAAGTTTTCTATATTTAGACAAAACAAAAAAAAAATTCAATAAAAACTGTAAAAAGAAAAAAAAATCTCTATATTTTTAATAAGTACCATTTTAACACTGTTATCCAAAATAATAAACTTATAAAGGTTTGTTATTTTACAGAGAGGAAAAAATTCATAGAGAAAATCGGCATTAGTTTAATATTTCCTCAAAAGGGCAAAATAATAACTGAAAAAGAGAGAAAAAATCAGAAGAGGACGAAAAGAGAGGATCCAATTAAAAATCGGATTAGATTTTTACTAAATCAAGACATTGTCTGGTCAAAATCACCAAAAAGAAAAAAAAGTTAGCCATAACAAAAAACTTGGATCCTTCACCAACTCATCATCATTTTACATTGTGTTGTAAGATCTTCCTCCTATCTTTTTTCCTATGGACGATAGATTCGAATCTAACTTTCTCACCTTCATCACAAGATCCTCGTCCTCTTTCTCGTAGCCTCCTCCTTCTACCTTCTACGCCACCTTTAAACCCAAACCAAATCTTTAATCATAACTCAAAACATTTTGCTCTCAACAACAACGACAACAACAACCCACACAGGTTCTGTTTTTTCCCCTGCATTTGTGCCTCGTGTCAAAATCGTTTGGTGTTAGTTTTGGTTATTTATCGAAGTTTGTGTAGGAATTAGAGAATGGCTGGTTCATCAACGAAACGATTTCCTCTATATGCTAAAGATTATGAGCTCTTTGAAGAGGTAGGAGAAGGTGTTAGTGCTACTGTGTATAGAGCTCGTTGCATTGCTCTTAACGAGATTGTCGCTGTTAAAATCTTGGATCTCGAAAAATGCAGGAATGATTTGGTTTGTCTTCTTAATCTTTTTGACATATGATTTGTATGAAAGTTACATTTGTGTTTATACAAGAAACAAAATCATTTTTTTTTCATGTAGGAAACAATACGCAAGGAAGTTCATATAATGAGTTTGATTGATCATCCGAATTTATTGAAAGCGCATTGTTCGTTTATCGACAGTAGTAGTTTGTGGATTGTAATGCCTTATATGTCGGGTGGTTCTTGTTTTCATTTAATGAAATCTGTATATCCGGAAGGTCTTGAGCAACCTATAATTGCTACTTTGTTGAGGGAAGTGCTTAAAGCTCTTGTTTATCTTCATAGACAAGGTCACATCCATAGAGATGTTAAGGTACTTTACTGTCTTGTGTTTTGAATAGAGATCGTTGGTTTGTTGTTTACATGGTTCGTTTTTTAGGCTGGGAATATATTGATTCACTCAAAAGGCGTAGTTAAACTTGGAGACTTTGGAGTTTCAGCATGTATGTTTGATAGTGGAGAAAGAATGCAAACAAGGAATACATTCGTTGGGACTCCTTGTTGGTACGTTTTGGCTTATCTCTGTATATGTTTTGTTATTTGGTTGGTTTGTTTTAGCCAATGTGTTTCTACAGGATGGCACCTGAGGTTATGCAGCAACTAGATGGATATGATTTCAAGTATGTATGCACTTTTCTAGTCTATCTGCATAGCAATCATTGAGCGAGTAGGTTATTGATTCTAACACTTTTCTGTTTGGCATTATAGAGCTGATTATGGTCGTTTGGTATAACTGCCTTGGAGCTTGCTCATGGTCATGCCCCATTTTCCAAATATCCACCTATGAAGGTGCTACTAATGACATTACAAAATGCACCTCCTCGTCTAGACTATGACAGAGATAAGAAATTCTCAAAGGTAAGTGGTATTTAGTGATAACACAAACATACAAAAGTTAGATTCTATATCTATCACTTAAACTGTAACGTGTTCGCAGTCATTTAGAGAGTTAATCGCAGCGTGCTTAGTTAAAGATCCGAAAAAGCGTCCAACTGCAGCAAAACTTCTGAAACATCCTTTCTTCAAACATGCTCGGTCTACAGATTATTTGTCCCGTAAAATTCTTCATGGTCTTTCTCCACTTGGTGAACGTTTTAAAAAGCTCAAGGTGGAGTTCAAAGAATTTCCTTATCTGTTTGGAACTTCGAATTTTCATTACTTACCTTTTATATATTAGTAGGTGTGACTTAAGGTCTGCATTTTCTCTTATGTTTGCTCTACAGGAGGCAGAGGCTGAGTTGTTCAAAGGCATAAATGGTGACAAAGAACAGTTGTCTCAGCATGAGTATATGAGAGGAATTAGTGCTTGGAACTTTGATCTTGAAGCATTGAGAAGGCAGGCATCACTTGTAATTGTAAGTAAGGTCATATCTTAGAGTAAACGTAAAACTAGTTTTTTTTCGTACCTTCTCAATGCTTCAGTGTTCTGTTATCAGATTCCAAATGAAGAAATCTATAATTCAGAGATACAGGAACTGAACAGAAATGGAGATGTACCAAAAGGAAAACCAGTGATACAAAGGTCACAGACTATGCCTTTGGAATATTTCTCAGAAAAGGCAAGTGTTTTTTTTTGTCATATGAAGGCATATCTCTGCGTGCCTGTCTTGACATATCATGGTCCAACAACTTACAGGATATGGTGAGTGAGAGTAGCAGTCAATTAACCGGTTCATTACTTCCTTCGTTTCATCGCAAATTCCTCCCGGCTCTTGGGTACTCTTATAACATTTCTCTTCTCTATACAAACTTGATATCTCATTAGTTTGCTTACACAACTTTGAAATAAACATATTGAACCAGATATCAAGTTGGTATCATTTCTAATGAAAGCAATGCATGTAACTCGAGCGATAGAGCAGCAGAGAAGCTCGCTTTTGAAGAGCCACGTCAAGTACTACACCCATTAGCGGATACAAAGAAAATTAGAAAAGCAGGAAGTGATCAGCAGGTAGTATTGGATTGCTGTGAATATAATAATGTCATGCGGTTCTTAGAATGTGATTCCTTACCGTAATGGTACTACTCACATTTTCAAACAATGTTCCTTATCAGGAGAAACCAAAAAATGGTTACGCAGATAGTCCTGTGAACCGTGAATCTTCCACATTATCAAAGGAACCATTAGCGGATACAAAGCAAGTTAGAAAACCAGGAAATGAGCAGGTAATTTTTGTTTACTTTGAATATAATAATGTCATGCGGTTCTTAGTTTGTGATTCCTTGGTACTCACATTTGAAAACAATGTTCCTTATCAGGAGAAACCAAAAAACGGCTATATAGTTAGTCATGTGAACCGTGAATCTTCCACATCAGAGGAAATCCTCCCACTGTTGCAGAGTCTCCTGGTTCAGAATGACATTCAAAGGGTTTGTGTGTTGTCTGTTTCAACCGCTTCTTGTGGATACACTTCTCCTAAGTGGTTATTAAGATTTGGCTTCTGAACATTTTTACACTGTATTTGTTTTCTTGGCAGGCGCAAGTAATCAGGTTAATTAGATTTTTTGATCGAACTGCGAAAACGGAAAATCCAATCTCAAAAACCGAAGGAGTGCAGGTAAGTTCTTATTCTCATGTGATGCCTTAAATACTTAGAAATCACAGAACTAATAGCATAAAGACCCACAGATATATCCATCAAAGGAGAAAGATCTGCAATCTCAAGTTCAGTTTTTGGAGCAAAGGTAATGACATAACTTCTTCATTTGTTTGTTTGTTTTGGATTAAGAATTAATTAGAAAGTTGAGATAAGGTGTTTAATGTGTGTTTTCAGTGTTGAGAAGCTTGTAGAGGAAGTTCAGAGAAGAAAAGATATAAATAGTCAGGTAAAAAGGGTAAAACCAAAATGTAGAAGTAAAAGTCATACTTATAAAAACATTTACAATAGTGATCAATCTAAAATCTTTTATATGTTTGCAGCTAGAGCAACAGATCAGCTCTCTGATTAGCAGCAACAACATCTCTTAAGTTTAATGGAGGAAGATTATTCTTTTATGTATTCATTATCTATAGTGACTCTCTCTTTTTTTTTAACATAAATCCATTAGAGACAAAAGCAAGCAATGGGCATTGGGCTTTTAACCAAGTGTCTTTTTGTATTACTAACGTAAAAATCTGGTTTGATACAACTAACACACAAAAACAAACAAACAAAAAGAAAAAAAAAGTATACTTTTTTGTTGTGATTTCCAGAGTCATTCCATTACAACAAATCAACAATCTACTATATTCTATATATATATCCTATGTGTGAAAATGTGTGTTTCTTCTTGTTTCAAACCTACTCCATTACGTATCATCAGCTGCTGTTGAACTTTGGCTAATTCAGGTAAATCTGTAACGTCCTCTGCCAAGAAAAAAAAACAAAAGTGTGATCAATACTCATCTGACTTATTCTACAAGTCTAAAAGAAAAAGATTCTTTTCATAAACCTATTAATGTATATATTTCATCTTCACAAGAAAAGTATTAGACCTTGCTCTATAAGAAAAACATTTAATTATGTGTAAGTCATCTGATTATGAAAAACAAATCTTGTTAAAGTAGACTTACCCTATACAGTTTTTAACGCCTCTGATTCTTGAGTATCTTGAAAAGAAGATTGTCTCCAACCACTTCCCTAATCTTCCTAACTAGCTGCTCTCTCCTCAGTTTCCGTTTCTACACAAAGAAACAAGAATTAAAATCAGAGAGAGACCATCACATTTACTAATGGATTTGAATAGAAATAACTCCATACCCTAAAATCATCATAACTAGTCAAAATCAAGTTCATTCTTGCAGCGTCAAGTGACTTTGAAAGAATTGACATAAGAACAGAGAAGCTAACACATGGTGACCTTGCTCTTCCAATTAGACCTGAAAAACAAAAACACACCAACATTAATTTCTCCCTCATAACCACAAAACACAGAATCTTGAAGAAGTTGTATATTGTTGTTACCTCTGAGAAGATGAGATTTGAAACTGACGATATAAGTTGGAAGAATGTAAGAATTCATGTTACAACTCCAAATCACATATTTTCTCGGATTCTCAAGATTATCAACACCAGAATCAAATTGGTTTGAACTTGGGTAAGATTGTTTAGAACCGGTCACAATTTGTTCCGGTTTACCAAGAATCACACGGCATAAGAGAATATTCTTGATCCCTTCTTCATCACCTTCACCAACTAAAGCCCTGAAACCATCATCAATTTTCACTTTTTCATCATCAAAATCACAAACTAAGAACTTAGACAACTGAGAAAAAACATAACACTTACGCAGCGAGAGAGTAACGATGATGAACAAGATGAATTCCAACACCGTGAGATCCGACGTCGTTTTCGACTTTCTTGATCTCTCTATTACTAAACCCATACGTAATAACACGATCGATCTCTTCTTTAGAACCAGAGTACCAACCGTACCTAATATTCGCGTAACCGTTGTTCTTCCTCTTCATAGCTTCTGTGAAAAGCTTGAACACAGCGAATTTAGCTTTCGTTGTGATTAATCTCTGCGTTAAGATTTTTCGTACGGTGACGATTGTTGTTTCGGTGGCGAATGAGCCCATTCCGGAGAGGAAACAGTTTTTGATGAGGTTGTGTTCGAAGGTGGCTTCACGGAGAAGAATCGTTGCATCGCCGGAGAAGTTAGGTGCGTTGTCGGAGATGGGGTTGATGATTTCGCCGTTGTCTAAATTCGTGACGGATTCTTGATCTTCGATCTCGACTTGTGCCGCCATTAGAAAAGAAGAAAGAGAGTTTCTTGAGAAAAGAGAAAGTGGAGAAAGGTTTGTTTTCAATGGCGGTTTTAGGGATTTGCAGTTATAAAAGGTGAGAGAGAGAGAGAGTGGCGGTGTGGTGATTTGTTCGTACTACGTTTAAAGCGAAAACTTGGACAGCAAGTTTTCTGATTTCTACTTCTATTTTTATTCAATTACTATTTTACCCTTTTAGACTATATTTAGAAATGAGAAAACCCAACGTTATTTGAAAAAAAAAAAACACATTCAATGTGTAATGATAAAATTTGAATTTGAAATTATGTGATTATGGTTTGTGACTAAGCTATTAGTCTATTTAAAAAATTTGGGCAAGGGTACTAAAACTTAGAAAAATAAATATAAACCAAGTAAATAAATGCGACAAAAAGGAAAAAGGTTACGTATTTCAATGTCGGTTACATGTATTATTATAGTAGTGTTCGAATTCTCCTCTACGTATTTTTTTCTTTATCTGTTCCTTAAGGTTAAGTTGTTAACTTGTGAAATTGGGTGTTAATAGAAGATTCTTCCATTAGGTTCCTTCCACATCACATAATTCTGTTTTTTCATTCATGTATAATAAATTAATAATACAAGAATATCAAAGAAGAAATATTTAATAAATTATTTTTTGAAATAACATAATTTCAATGCAAGTAGATATATCTCTCTATTTTTTTCAAATTGAAATCTTGTCCGAATGCCCCATGCTTAAAGACGTATATATATATATATATATAATTATATTGTTAATTACTGATGATAGAAAAATATGAAATGGTATGGAAAACATTCCAAAATTTCTATCATTTGAAAACCAGTAGAAATCAAAAGGCCCAAAATATTTAAAAGCCTGGTTCAGGCCTGAAGCCGCATCAAAATCATGCATCAATTTTTCTGGCACAAACGGGTCGGGTCAGAGAATAAGAGTTCCAAATAATAATTCAAAAACAAATCCATCAATTTAGCGCGGTAACCCGGATATTCTAAAAAATGAAAGTGAGCAAAAAAGAAATCAAATGTTCAAAACAAATCATATATATGAAAGTTGGCCAACTCTCTCCATATGATTGACACATCATCACTTTAGCATTTGACATGTGTCTATTAATTATTTAAGCTTTTCAACTTCTAATTTATAGGTTAATGATATATTTCTTATTCAATTTTATTTTACATATTTAATTATACTATTACTAAATTTATTTTTATTTTATATGATTTTTCAATAAAACTATTTTAATAGTTTTCTCATATTCGAAGATTTTTTTTTGTAATCAAAACTCAAAGTATGAATGTATAATAGTCGTGGATTACTTAATGATTTGAGTAAGTTATTCTCTTAAATTGATATTTATATTCTCTTATGATATTTATATAATAAATCACTGAGACTGAAGAATAAGTAAGGAACTCTATCATCAAATGCTTAGGTTTCTAGAATCCAACACTACCTTCTCTTAAACTGGTTTAAGACAAACGTTGTTTATGAATTATATGTATGATGCATTGTTGAAAATGTTGTTAGAAAAAAATATTTTTAATATTAAAAGTAATTGCTTATTGCACGAGTGAATGATTAAATAAATAAAAATTAAATTTAAATTAAATAATACAAAAAAATCCGAAAAAACCGCGGGGCGGGTGAACATCTAGTAAACATAATAATTAGAGAGAGCCGCATTTTTGGATCAAACGCCCACACGAAGACGTGCCTACAATTAACTCTTATCATCGATCACTAAATTCTAAACTAGATCATGGCGACTTTTTTTTTTTTTTTTTTAAAACCTTGACATCGTCAATTTAAACTAGTTGGCTCTTTAAAC
>Ga0041059_1000873_pt1 | contig 23835 bp, 13 predicted proteins | sample AraColnosormetaG_FD_56232 | JGI IMG/M metagenome (GOLD analysis project Ga0041059, IMG submission 56232) | Arabidopsis roots microbial communities from North Carolina, USA - Col MF nosort | ecosystem: Host-associated > Plants > Roots > Unclassified | place: USA: North Carolina | collected... | reverse complement strand
CTGAAGTGATGCAAACTAATACAAATTTGTATCAATTTGATTAAACTGACACTAAACAAACTAATTAACAAATCACTTATTAGAATTGATGTTGAATTATTAAACTTTTTTTGTAGTGATGTTTCTCTACAATCACTTGCATGTTGTCCTCAATCTTGTAGACTATGGAACGGAATGTTCGTCTCTCCTTCAGTTCCAAGAATGTTAGCTTGCAGTCATCATGCAAAACCATTTCCGGTGCTACGTAAGCCTGTTATTGTATCGATACACACAACATCACATTTTTTTGGAGAAAAAGCTCAAAACAGAATTGGATATTTAATTTTATCATCTCTATAGAATTGTTAACATCACATGTATGAGAAGCTAATAAACGTAGCTTCCACGACATTTTATAAAGATCATCTATATTACAACAATTTAGACTTCATTAGGAAACGACCAAGTACCACATAAATCGACCAATGGATCGATTGCCATTGACCAAAACATTCAACGATCAAACACATGAAATACATCTCTAGATCTAACGAGACAAAAGCGTAATCAAAAGGGATATAGTCCCAAACAAAACCAAGTAAGGGAAAAAAGCAAGCTAACTTAAAACTGAGACCGAGAAAATAGTTTCAGCTATAACTTAAAACTGAATATAGCTGAATCAAACCGATATTGGCGCATAAATTTTCTGGTGAAATGAAGAAGACGAAAAAACGATGGAGTATGAATATGACTTTGTTTTTCTTATCCGTTTCTTCTTTTTTAAAAGTTATTTATAGGGTATCCCAATAATTTTTGTATGGAAATTTGTTTCATTTGTTTATTTGTTTCTTTATATTTGGTTATTATCATTAATATATGGATAAGAATAATCAATTATAATAAAGTATTTTTTTTTTGATTAAATAAAAGTTTAAGAAAATATTTATCTCAGATTATTTCCCACTTTTCTCATTTACTCATGTTAAAAAAAATATAAGATATTGTCCTACAAAGAATGAAAATGTCATTAGTTAAGTGATAAATTCATGGATAAGAGCATCTCTATTTGTGGGTTCTCTATGAGATACCCTCATTAAAGATAAATCAAAGATAAAAAGAAATTAACTTTTAAATCAAAATAGCTTAGAAAAGTTTCTCATTTGAGAAACTTTGGGAAACCCTCTAGAGACATTTTCTCTCATACACTTGTCACTCTAAGATTGATTAACAAATTATTCTAAAAATTAATTACTCTATGATTTATAATATCAACTAAATAGTTTATAGGTTACTATTTTTTTTACAATTATTAAAATAAAATAATATATATATATATATATATCAAGCTCCATTATAAAAATGTTAAAATAAATATTAATATTATTTTGATTGATATTAATTGAGGTTAATATACATATAAATTGCTATTTTTGGTTGATACAATACTATAATATTAGAGTAAAGATGAGATTTTATTAACTTAAAGAAATATTTTTGTTAACATTTAGTATTTTGATAAATAATGTGTTATTTATTGTCATTATTTACAAAATATCTATTTTAATTAAAATATATTTGATAAAATAATGTGTAATTTTAGTCATATTTTTTTAACAAAATATCAAATATAATTAAAATATAACTAAGATGTAAAATTATATATTAACTTTTTGAGTATCTCACTAATGAAGGTAAAATTTTATGATGAGTTTATCTGAATCAAAACAATAAAAAATAGTATTATAGGGATGAGATAACCTATGAAGATGCTCAAGTTTAGAGAATGTGTTTATAACCAAGGATTTTAAATGATGTTTATTTTTTTATTTTTTTTTTGGGTATCAGTATATGTTAAGTGTGAATCAAAATCTCCATTACAGCTACCACTATATTCTAAATGGACTTTTATTAGGCTCGTCTGTTTTTAAACTCGACCGATCCGAGCGGATTAGATGTGGCACATTTGTAAGAGTGTTGTACGGAATAGAATGATATTAATTTGATGTTTTTAAATAGAATGATATTAATCTATTTGATGATTAGATATCCATACTATATGTTTTGAGTCTTAAATCATGCATCTCCTTTAGATAGCCTAATGTTCTAGATTAATATCATTCTATTTCTACGATTCAGAGAAGCAACACTAAACTCAAGTGGCACCAAAGATAACACAAGGAGGAAAATATGAAAATGAAAAATTGAAGAACAAAGAAGAAAAAGAAGAAGATATATAAAAATAAAGCACTGAAAAAAAAACCCTAATCGCGATCATTAGCTAAGAGTGTAGAGACATCTTAGCTGTTGATTAGTTTTATTATCAAAGGTCTATACAAAATACATATCCACATCAGAATGTATAAGTGCAGGATCAATGACGTGTCGCTGGTGTTGACCTTACTTGACCCGGTCCAGCTAAGAATATTGAGTAATTGAGATTCTGTCTGATTTGACCCCGTTTAGCAGTTTAGTTGATTCTCCTAATATTTGTGTTTGGTTTAAGTTAGTGAATTGAACCGGATTGGCTAATATATCAAGCTAAATTTCCGCCATTAATTTAGCGTCACATGTTTTATCAAGCTATTTTTTTTTTTTGGGTATCAGTATATGTTAAGTGTGAATCAAAATCTCCATTACGGCCACCACTATATTCTAAATGGGCTTTTATTAGGTTCGTTTGCTTTTAAACTCGACCGATTCGAGCAGATCAGATGTGGTCCATTTGTAAGAGTGTTGTACGGAATAATCTATTTGATGATTAGATATCCATACTATATGTTTTGAGTCTTAAATCATGCATCTCGTTTAGGTAGCCTAAGTTCTAGATTAATATCATTCTATTTCTACAATTGAGAGAAGCAACACTAAACTCAAGTGGCACCAAACATAACCCAAGGAGGAAACGATGGAAATGAAAAATTGAAGAACATAGAAAAAAAAAAAAAGATCTAAAAAAATAAAACACTGAAAAAAGAAACCCTAATCGCGATCATTAGCTAAGAGTTTAGAGACATCTTAGTTGTTGATTAGTTTTATTATCTACGGTCTATAAAAAGATACATATCCACGTCCGAATGTATAAGTGCAAGATCAATGACGTGTTATTGGTGTTGACCTTACTTGACCCGGTTCAGTTAAGAATATTGAGTAGTTGGGATTCTGTCTGATTTGATCCCGTTTAACAGTTTAGCTAGTTCCCCTAATATTTGTGTTTCGATTTAAGTTAGTGAATTGAACCGGATTGGCTAATATATCAAGCTAAATTTCCGTCATTAATTTCGCTGCAAACGTTTTATCAAGCTATTTTTTGTTTTTTTTTACTTAAATCAAGCTAGACTTTATTTTGAATCAAAATCTAGAAAATTAAACCACTTGTTCATTTTTTTTTTTCTTTTTTCTTTTGAATATATTGAGTGGCTCTTGAGTTATGAGCAACATAGGTTTCAAGCTCGACCATTTATTTACTATTTTAGCATTACATAGAGAGTAGAGAGGGCTCTATACAATGAAAATCAGTACATGTTATTGAAAGTGAGAACTCTAAACACTCTCACATGGAGTATTCAAAATCTAAACCATTTAAGGAGATGCTTGATATAGGACTCCAAACATATACGAATAAATTATCAGATAGATAACTGAGACAAGGCTTGAAGCCTAGCAACAATCTGATTTCAAGTATTGTACATGTAAAACTAATTGAAAACCATCACAAGGCACACATAACACATCAAAGACATACAATAATACCAAGTAGAATGAAGTTGAAGGTGTTAAAAAGTTTTCATAACAGTCAGAGGAAACATATTCACTCCAGAAACCAAACTTATTCAAATGCCCTTACAGGGTTTTGTTTTACTTAGTTGGTGCGGCTTTTGAAAACATCAAGACCCATTTCTGTTGGATCAGTAGCTTGAAGTTCCACTTGAATTCCATCTAGTTCTCTCTTGAACCTATCTTTAGAGCTCGCGTAAATCATCTTGTCTCTCACTTTGGCAGTGTCCGGAGACCTTTGGCACAACAACAAACACACATTGATGACCATAATCTAAACAGATCAAAAGACATGAGTGACAATATCTTGCTTTTACCATGCAATGAAGAAGATCTTGCTCTTCTGGCAGTTCTCCGCAGTGACAAAGTCGAAATCGTAAATGCAATATCGGCAATCATCAGCTGGAAGACTAGCTGCAAAGTCATCATATGATTGTTCAGGTTCACCGAGTTTCTCTACAATCACTTGCTTATCCTCAATCTTGTAGACTATGGTACGGAATGTTCTTTTCGCCTTCAGTTCCATAAATTTCAGCTTGCAATCATCATGCACAGCCATTCCCGATGCCGCGTTTGCCTGTTATCATATCAATACACATAACAAAACACTGAGAAGATGCACATCTCTTCAAAAACACATTTTCTAAAACAAAGATCACAACTTAACACAGAAATTGGATAATATTATCATCATCTCTAACATTGTTAACATCACAAGGAAGAGAAGCTAAGTAGCTCCTCACAACTTTGTAGAACGATTTTGACTTCAATTTTGACACATCAAGAGGCAAGAAGCACAACATAGATCGAACAATTGACAAACACTGATGAAAAAGTCAAAAATTCGTAGAATTTAACACTTGATTTGAACTTGAAGTGAAAAACAGCAGATTCTTCCTGATTTCAGATAAGCTAGCGAAGAAGCAGAACAACAAAGTTACGAGTTCTTTAATCGGATCTCTAATCCGATCACACACTACAACTACCAAAGATCGAGTATCTGAAATCATCTCCAGATCTATCTAAACGAGCGAGAATCGTTATCCAAAAGAGAAGCAAACGGATTTGAACTCGAAATCGACTAGCAAGCAATCGAAATTTTCGAGAAGAAAGCTTCAAAATCGAAAAACTTAAAACAGAAACAAGAGAAAATTGAGCTCACCATGGCTAAATCAAACCGATTTCAAATAAAAGTTCCTGGTGAAATGAAGAAGAAGACGGCAAGAAGATATTTTCTCCGGTCGGCAAAAATCAAATGGAGAAAATGAAAATGACCTTCTTTTTTTTCTTCTTCACTGTTTCTTTTTTTGTCAGCGTTATTTGCAAGCTATCCGAATTATATGAATGAAACGAATTTCATTTGTTTATATGTTTCTATACATTTTGGTTTATTATAATAATATATGGATAAGACTATTTCCCAAAGTTAAATTTTTATTTCTGTTAATCATCATAATATAAGAATTTATTTGATTGCCCAACCTATATTGAAAATGTCATGGATTAGGTGATATAACTTGGTGGATAAGTTCACAAGTTTAGAAATAGTGTAATCATGATCTGTGTTTATTAAATGATATGGTACCACTTCATGTTGGGGCTATACAAATGTGGTCAACACAAGCAATTTCTTTGGAAACAAACATAAGAATGAATGGTCAAAACGACCAATCCAATCATAATCAGTGGACCAAATAAAAAAACTGAAGATCAATCTTGTCCTATAGACAGTTGTTTCATACAAATGTGAGAGAAACTTTTAATCATCCATTTCATCAATGATATACCTAAAAGGGTTCATCTTCAATAGACGATTTGGGGTCCTTACACACCATTTTAAAACCAAAGACAACATCGAACACAAGACCGAAACACCGATAGAATGAAGTTGTTTATAGGTTCATAACTTCACAACACAATGTAAAAACATAATCAAGTACCAGTACCATCACTCAAAAATAACAGAATAAGAGAATAGATCTTTCAAGGGGATGATGATAATAAACTTTGGTTTTTACTTTTTAGTTGGCACGGCTCCTGAAAACATCGAGATCCATCTCTGTTGGATCAGTTGCCTGTAGCTCTACTTGAATCCCATCTAGTTCCCTCTTGAACCTGTCCTTGGAGCTCGCGTAGATCATCTTGCTTCTCACCTTAGCAATATCCGGACACCTTAGCAAAACAACGAAGTTGCATCATATAAGTACGTTGAAAACCTTTGGAAGATAACAATAAAACGAGACACAGATTTAATGGCAGATTATGTGACTAGCTACCACGCGATGAAGAAGATCTTGCTCTTCTGGCAATTCTCAGCAGTTACAAAGTCAAAATCGTAAATGGCGTAACGGCATTCATCAGCTGGAAGACATGCTGCAAACTCCTCGTAAGTTTGGATCGGTTGACCAACTTTCTCAACAACAACTTGCTTCTGCTTCTCCTCAATCTTGTAAACTATGAAACGGTGTGTCCTTTTAGCCTTCAGTTCCAGAAATCTCAGCTTGCAATCATCATGCACAGCCATTCCAGATGCCGCGTTCGCCTGTTAAACCAAACAACACTCATATTCAAATCTTTTCACATAACACAATCCAAAAACCTCTATTGTTCTCAAACCTCTAGAGTGATTATCAATTACATGAAACTGATGAATCAAACATCAAGGATAATGGATCAAACAACCAAATGTTATCGAAATTGATATATAACTTTGAAATTTTTTGCAATAACAGGAAGCCGTAAATACTCTTCTGATTTCAAATTTTAGATAGAGGAATCGAAAGAGCCACAGTGAACTCAACAGAGAAGCTCTCTCGCACAGTTTTGATTCTAAATCAGTCACAAAACGATCACATAAACACCAAATCTTAGAGATCTAAAACCAAAATCTGTATACAGATCTAGCGAAACAACAAAATGAGCCAGAATCGCGTAAACAGAAGATTTGTATATAAGACGAAACCAAAATCGAGAGAAGCACACTACAGATCGAGATAACAAGTGGAAAATTGAGCTTACCATGGCTAGAGAAACACTAATATCAGAGCAAATTCGTGGTTAAACGAGAGAGGAGAAGATATTTCTTCGGGCGGCTACAATCGACGGAGAATACGGTCACCTTTTTTTCTTTTTTCTTCTCAATTTCTTTTCTCTTTCTTTCTTCAACTTTATTCGGGAGTCCACCATATTATAGAGACGAAAAAAAACTATTATTATTTGGTATGTATTTCAAATTTTCAATAATATTGTTGAATTATGAATTCAATACTATAATTAATTTTATGTTTTTGATTCATTATTTTGGTAGGTGTTTCAATAATAACACTGATTTTTCTTGTTATATAAATAAACTGAATTTTTAATTTATATTTTTAAACTATCTATAAAATTAGTAAGTAATAACATTTTTGAATTTCGTCGTACCATTGATTCGATAAAAAGTTTGTTGGTTTGAGAACTTGATTCAACTTTTAAGAAGTAAAAAATATTGATGTGTAACACCACAACAACTACAAAAAATATACTTCATTTTCACAATAAGTTCGGCGTCTCCAAAAAAAAGATAACTAAGATTTATGAAAAACGATGATAGGAAAAAAATTCAAATACTGATTAAATAAATGGTAAAACACATATCTATTTTATAATATATTTTTAACATCACAAGTTCAAAAAGCAAATCACTCAAAAATGTACAAAATTAAAATATAAAATTATTGTTAATTTTTTTTGGGTCAAAAGGTAGTAATTATTGTTATTTTGTTCTAAATCATAATCTACTGCATAATTATGCATTGCAGACTTTGCAGTTGACCATAAACTACATTATAAAATAGTTCGCAAGGTTTTGGGTTCTTCTTTAATTGACCGTTTTCAAAAATATTGTTGTCTAAACGATTTAAGAAGATGGCCACTCTTCATAATTTATTAACATATAGGAGTATCTTGAATGAACTTGGTACCTCATGTATCGGTTTCAAATTTTTAATATTCTAGTTGGTATGTCCTTAATGTAACAAAGAAAAAGGGAAATAATACTATTCTTTTCCTACATAGAAAAAGAAATGCCACTAAGATTGGCGTCGAATATATTTATTAGCCACGATCTTTTGTTTAACGCAGCGGCAACGGGAGAAAAGAAGAAAATCAATTATGCAGAAAGAAGAAAATGAGAAAAACTGTCACAGCCGATGAACATCGATGAAGATTAAGGTGCCGCTGTTAAATTTGAGCGACTCATTTGATGCTGTTGCGACTCATCGTCCGTCATCAGCGAATCATCTAAATCTGTTATTTTCAAGTTTTGGTGTCGTTTTAAATTGTTATTTTTCATAATACGTCGTTTTACTCAGACGTTACCGTTGCTACCGCTGCCGCAGCGTGAACTAAAAGAACATGCTAATTATCTTTTGAAATATCGAAACTAAATGAAAGGTACATGAATCAATGGGGCTCTTTTAGCTCCAATTTTCCGCTGAAACTTTGATTATAGCGGTGATGGGAACCAGCTGAGTGACGCTGGTTACAACCAATCGTTTATAGACACGTGGAGAGTTAGGAGTTTGCTTTGTGCGACAGGTTTCCTACCGGCATGTGACTCTAGAGCCTGGCCGCATATAACATTGAAGCCCGTTAACTCAATAGGCCCAATAATGTTATTTTAAGAAAAGAGGCCCAGAATCAGCTCAAGAGTACAGACAGTGTCAAAGATTTTTCTACAAACTAGACTAGAGTCTAGTCACTAGACTACAAATTGCATACAGCTTTAGAGTTTGTAACATGGAACTCATGATCTTAGATCAATTTTGTAGACAAATCTACATGATGACAACAGTGAGTGTGAGATGCCTGAATTACCCGCGGTCCTCGGCTTTATTACTGTTAATACCCGCTCTCACTTCCTCTGCGTTCTTGGCTACTTCAACAAATATTAGTCTACCATCTACAATCTGACACAAACAAAATAACCCAATACAACTTCAATACATTTCTAAAGAAGCAAAACAACGTTATTAGTCACAATGAGAGGAACAAAATCGATATAGCTTCAGACCCTAATTGGCATTTCTACAATGAATTTAGAGCCCTATGGAACTTATGGATATGTTAATGATTCATTACAGAACAAATTTCTTAAGCTAATCTCTTATTAGCGTACATTAAACAAGAAAGCTAGAAACCTATTGAAGTGTTGTTAATGGAGAAATTCAATTGTATTTTTTTACTCACCTTCCCATCTAAGCTTTTCAATGCCTTTCGTGCATCATCTTCAGAATCGAAGGTGATAAAGCCGAATCCTTTAGGTCTCTGTGTTTCTGAATCTCTAATAAGCCGAGCTAAACAACCCCACAAACACAAATTTAGTTCATAACCGAGCCTTAAACAAATTCAATTTCAGGTTTTTACCTTCTTTGATTTGACCAAAAGGAGAGAACAATTGCCTCAGAGATTGATCTGTGGTATAAGCAGATAACCCTGCAAGAGAACAATTTCAGAAACCAGAGCAAGTAAAAAGAGCAAGAGACTAAAATCAGAAAGAAGAAACCATTCTCGTACTGCTTACGAAGAGTTGAGCTGAGATTCTCTTAGCCATCTTTAACAGTAATCCAAACGGATTTCGGAAATGACTCAAAAATAAAGCTTTTCTAGGTTAAATGCTCGAGCGGACGACGCCGTTTTCAGAAGAAACACAGATACCCAACGAAACGACGACGTTTTTAAATGCTGCGAGAGGCTAATTCAACAACCGATTCATTTGCAGTGAAGAAGAGATAATTTAGCAGACGTTTCAGCAAAAGATTTTACTTGATAGATTTGATTTAAGAAAGAAATCGGATCCGATTTGATTAACATCGCAACAAGAAAACGAAACAGAAATCGATCAAAGAGTCAACAACAACCATCAAATCTAAAAAACCCTAATTTTACAAACATCGATTTCAACAAGATCCACAATTCAAGAGCTAGTAAACTTAGTCACCGCCTTAGTTCCTTCAGAAACAGCATGTTTCGCAAGCTCACCAGGAAGAACAAGTCTAACAGCAGTCTGAATCTCCCGAGAAGTAATCGTCGGCTTCTTATTATACCTCGCGAGCTTCGACGATTCCGATGCCAATTTCTCAAAGATGTCGTTGATGAAACTGTTCATAATCCCCATAGCTTTGCTTGAAATACCAATATCTGGATGAACTTGTTTCAGAACCTTGAAGATGTAGATCTTGTACGTCTCAACACTCTTCTTCTTCATCTTCTTCTTCTTATCGCCGCCGGCACCGGCTTCCTTCGGGAGTTTCTTGCCGGCTTTTGGTTTCTTCTCTGCAGGAGCTTTCTCGGCTTTTGATTTCTCCTCTACTGGTTTCTTCTCTGCCGGCTTCTTCTCTGCCTTTGGTGCCATTTTCTTCACACGAAAAAAGTTTCAAAGAAAGATTCTGAATTTTAGAAGATGGAGTCGTGAGATCAAGTTTTGTGTTTGTTGTTTAGACGATTCGGTAGCTCATGTATATATATGACCATGAATTAGATACAGATTGGTTAATTCTCGTTTCACGAGGATTGATGACGTGGAATATATTACGTACCGTTAGATTAGAATAAATCCGTCGTTGGCAGTGAACGGCTAAGCATCTCTCACCTTTTTAAATGGGCCATTAAGCAGCGAATCAAAATTAATTTCGAGTTTTATCTTTTAACGGGCTAAAATGGGCTTAATACCTAAATAATAATCTGTTAGTCCTAGACGTGAATCAGTTAAGAGAATGCCATCAATGTTGATACAAAGTCCATGTTTGGTTACAAATGGGCCTAATTATGTATCAATAATGGGCCTAGTTATGTATTTATAATGGGCTTAGTTATACATGAATCTGTCCCGTGAAAGCGATAAAAGCGAAAACCCTAAAAATAGTTCCGTCTTCTGTTTAATCTCTTTTTCAAGGCCAAGCGAGCAAGAGACGTCGGAGCGGCGGCTACTACTTAGGTTTCAGGTTAGTAATCGCCGGAATCTCCATCTCTCCTCTAATCCGATGAACTGCTTTATTGTTTTGTTGGAACACCGGCTTAGTTAATCTCCCCAATTTGATGTTTCTCCAGAGAATCTAGATTCCAATGTCATTTTCAGAGTGTGTAATTTTTAGGGAATCGAATTCGTTCCCTCTGTAGATGTTTTTATGTACATGTCAATAAGATTCGTGAAGCTGTTGATTTATGTTTTTGCAGTTTTTGAAATTTTGAAGAATGGTGAGAATCAGTGTGCTCAATGATGGTCTTAAGAGTATGTACAATGCAGAGAAGAGAGGAAAGAGGCAGGTTATGATCAGGCCTTCTTCTAAAGTTATCATCAAGTTCCTTATCGTCATGCAAAAGCACGGTATGCTAGTAACTTTGCAGAGCTAGCGTTTGATTCCTGTATACAGTTTTCAAGTGTAATGATGCTTCTTGGTTTTTAGGTTACATTGGCGAGTTTGAGTATGTTGATGACCACAGGTCTGGTAAGATTGTTGTTGAGCTTAATGGAAGGCTGAACAAGTGTGGAGTTATCAGTCCTCGTTTCGATGTCGGTGTTAAGGAGATTGAAGGATGGACTGCTCGTCTACTTCCTTCCAGACAGGTTAGTCTAGAGACTATATAGTAGTGGTACCAATCAATGTTTTAGCTATTGATCTGCTGCCTTACTTTGCTGTTCCTATTATGGTTTAATTGGATGTTTAGTGTCATTACTTTGCCTTACTTTATCTTTCAATGTTACAACTTCATTGAACACTTCTCTATGTGCAGTTTGGTTTCATTGTTCTGACGACCTCAGCGGGAATCATGGATCATGAAGAAGCTAGGAGAAAGAACGTTGGTGGCAAAGTTCTTGGGTTCTTTTACTGAAGCAGGGTCTCGAGATCTATCTTATCGGGTTATAGTTTGGTTCTCTGTAAGTCGATTGACCTCACTGTCAAAGTAGTAGTTTTATATGTTGTGGTCACTCGGATACGTAAAAACTTGGAGATGAGTAGACTAATTAATTTCAGTTTTTGAATTCGTTAGACTTGCGATTTATGAAATCAAAATCATCTTTCTTGACTTATCGTTATATGTGGCATTTACTCATTTTAGTCTCGTGCTCTTCTTGTTTGTTTTCTTAAAACATTTTAATATGTTTTTCATTTACAATGTTCATCAAAATACAAACAAATCTCTGAGGGAACTGTGAAAATTCGAAAAAGATTTTAGAAATACTGACAAAATAAGTTAAAATTCTAAGAAACAAAATTTAATAGTTTTCCTTCCAACAAGGTTTCTATGCTACATAGGTATAATTTTAGGTATTCTTCGTTAATAAATTTGAAGGAAATAACTAATAACGCACAAAAACCCTAAATCAAAAACCTAAGAAGACGTTTACCAGAAACAAAAAAACTAAGAAGACAATGACGACGAAAGAGAAGAATAAATCATCAAACTCACCGCCTCCGACGTCGTTTTCTTCGTTACCGGACGACATCGTTCTCAACTGTTTGGCTCGTGTCTCCAGATTCCATTATCCAACTCTATCCCTAGTCTGCAAGGGTTTCCGATCACTCCTAGACTCCCGTGAGCTCCACGCAACACGATCTTGCATCGGAAAAACCGAGAGTTTCCTCTACGTCTGCTTAGACCTGCATAGGAATTGCTATCCAGACTGTCCTCCACGATGGTTTATAGTTTCCCCGATTACCAAACAGAAACTGAAACCTATCCCTTCGGTTACTTGTCAATCCTCAACCGTTGTATCAATCGGTTCAAAGATTTACATAATCGGAGGCTTCGTTGATGGACATAGTAGCAGGAGATTGATAGTACTCGATTGTCCATCTCATGGATGGCGTAGACTCCCCGAGATGCGTGTACCTCGACAAAACGCAGCAGCTGATGTAATCAACGATAAGATCTACGTGATTGGAGGCTCTAGTTCCAACAATATCGAGGATTGGGGAGAGGTTTATGACCCAAAGACCCAAACTTGGGAGCCAGTATTGCCCACAACACTAGATCTTACTGTTCAAATGAGTGTGGTTCCAGGTAGCTTGGTAATGAGTGGGAAAGTTTATGACATGAATGGATTGAAGCTTAACTTTCAGAAGAATATTTGCTTGGTGGAGATAGAGAACATGATGTGCCAAACAAAGGTTTGTGAAGGGGTGTTAGTTTGGTGTGAACCAGAGGAAGATCGTGGGTGGTGTCCGGTTGATGGACTTGAAGGACTTCCCAATAGGCCAACTTCTCCTGGTTATCTTACCTCGGTGGCACATTCCGACCGAGGAAGAAGAGTAACAGTTTGGTGGGAGTCGGCTGTGTTACATCGTCTAGGTCCCAAATGGACTAAGGAATGTAAAACAGAGATTTGGTGTGCAGAGATTTCGTTTGAGAGACGCGGTGTTGGAAAGGTTTGTGGATTTGTTGAATGGTCTAAGAATGTCTTTACTAAGGATGACTACAAAACTTATAAGTTACCTGCTTCTCTTTCTGATTTCTTCTTGAATTCTACCATTGTGACATATTGATCAATGGAAGTTTATGTTAATTTTTGAGAGAGTTTTAAATTCTTTTGTGGGGATTTTGTTTAGAACATCTTGAGTATAGATTTTATGATAATGAACGAAAATACTGGTGGTGTTTATGTATCTCTAATAAATATGCAGTTGCGTAAGAACATAAACATCAACACACTTCTTATGAAAGAGTTATATATTGTTGAAAAGTATAGTTGTATAGTAGTAGTATATATTTCCAAAGATGACTTCAGATTACATTAGTATACAGTAGTAGTATTTGATACCAAATATAAAAATAAAAATTACTATAGCATTGTTTTAGTCCAGCTAATTGATTTTAAAGTAATTAATAAAAGGCCCATAAGGCTTCGTGCCTTCTTCTTTCTATATAGGCCCTTCAAAAAAGAATCCTTCTCTCTTTTTCTGCGCACTCCTTCGTTTCCAACTAACGTGCGCAGTGTATCCTATCGTGCACGCGAAGCAGACGAAGAAGAAGTAAAATAGAAGAAGCCGGGAAACAAAAGCTAAATCGGGAACTGGCGCATTTTAGTCGTCCGCCATAACCTTCGCTCTCTGATTCTTCCGATTACATCGGTTTTCTTCTCTCTCCGGTACATGATCTTCTTCTTTCCCGCAGCCGATTCATTCGATTTCTCCCTCTTTTGTTTGATCTAATTCGATTTCGATGAAACTCAGATTTTGATCTTTGAGTTTTTGTTTCCTTTAGATTCAATGGCTGCTCCACCTGCTAGAGCCAGAGCTGATTACGATTATCTCATTAAGCTTCTTTTGATTGGAGATAGCGGTACGTTGATCTGAAACCTCTCCGATGTTTTTATCGTCGATCCGTTGAAATTTGTTGAATCTGTTTGATTTCCATTGAATCGATCTATTCCACTGTGATTTTTGTTTGTGATTAGATCGTTGTGTGGATCGGTGTTTGTATTGAGAGATCTCTGTAACCTAAGGTTTTTTTTTTTTGTTGCAGGTGTTGGTAAAAGTTGTCTTCTTCTACGTTTCTCTGATGGATCTTTCACCACTAGCTTCATTACCACCATTGGGTTTGTGTTTTCTCTTTGCTTATGGAGATAAATTGAATTCTGTGATGTTTGTTTTGGATTCTGTTTTTACAGAGTCTTGTTTCTCTATTTTGCTTTGATGTAGCATTGACTTTAAGATAAGAACGATTGAGCTTGACGGTAAACGTATCAAGCTTCAGATTTGGGATACCGCTGGTCAAGAGCGGTTTCGGACTATCACCACTGGTGAGTTCATCTTTTTCATAAGAATTGCTTGCTGGATTAGTACTTAGAGCATTCACAACATCAGTAATGAATCAGATTAGATAGATTCTCGAGGAGATGAACACTTACATGTGCTATGATCTCTTGTACAATGCCACTTGACTGATTTATTTTGTTTGGCTGATTACTTTACTTGGTCTTGTATAGTTGATGTTTATGGGCTATTTTCGACACTTCATAGTTCATCTTTTCGTATAAATGTACTCACTGATCACTTTGCTTAGCATTCACCATCACAATAGAAGTCAAGTTAGAAAGATTGTCAAGATGAGATTGATGACAAACGCCTATAAGTAGTCTAAGATAGCCACTTATAGTTCTAGGTAAAGGGGATGCATTTGTGCAATGCCAATTTACTGATTTGCTCTTTTTGGCTGGTTACTTTTGTAGGTACTGTCTAGTTGATATTATTAGGATATTTAGGCAGTTTATACTGATCTGTTTCTGTTGTTTCAACACCATTTTGACGATTCTTTTTCTCTCGCATTTTCGCAGCTTATTACCGTGGGGCAATGGGCATTTTGCTGGTGTATGATGTCACAGACGAGTCATCCTTCAACAGTAAAACTCCCACCATCAAGTCTTTCACTTACTGGTTTCTATAAATCTCCTTAACCAAAATGAACATCTCTTTTACTAACACGATTCTTGACGTTATTGCAGACATTAGGAACTGGATTCGTAATATCGAACAGCATGCTTCGGATAATGTTAACAAGATCTTGGTAGGGAACAAGGCTGACATGGATGAAAGCAAGAGGGTATGAAGCACACCACCTTTATCCCTGTTCCTTATTCACGACTGATCCTAATAATAATAGCTTCTTGGTCCTGTCAAAATTTTCAGGCAGTACCTACAGCAAAGGGTCAGGCTCTTGCTGATGAGTACGGAATTAAGTTCTTCGAAACAGTAAGTCTAACAATGCTCTCAATCTTCGAAACTAGATGGGTAGTGTTTACATTGCTTACACATCTAGCTATATATGTGTTGTTGTTGCAGAGTGCCAAGACAAACCTAAACGTGGAAGAAGTTTTCTTCTCAATAGGGAGGGACATTAAGCAGAGGCTTTCAGACACCGACTCGAGGGCAGAGGTTTGTTACATCTCTCTCTTTCACATCTTTGCGTTGTTAGGTCTGAAAACGCATTGATCATTCATGTTACGTGGTCAATTGCAGCCTGCAACGATCAAGATAAGCCAAACGGACCAAGCAGCTGGAGCAGGGCAGGCCACACAGAAATCTGCATGCTGTGGAACTTAAAAAAGTTTTAAAAGTGAAGTTTAAGTCGAAAAAAGTTTGGGGGTGAAGTGAAAAACTAAGATATCGTTGGGTGCTTATGTAATTTTTTGTTTTATGCCAACAATTCTGATTCGTTCTTCTAAATTGTCCTTCCTATTTGTACGAAGGTTTAATCGAAACTTGTATTTTTCTTTTCTATTACTGATTTTTTATGACGGTGACTGAATTGTTTATGTTGGTCATCACTTCTCTCTATATATCCTCTGTTCTTAATTTTTCTCTTGCTTCCTCTTTTATCAAGTCTTTAAACATTACTTCTAATACTCGTAAACTCATCTTTGACACAACCATAAGCAATACAAAACCATAATATGTACACTGCCTGATTTATGAGTCGTAAACGTATAATTGTGTTAGCAATCCAGTGATGAAGAAACTTATCATGTTTTAGTTGCACTACAGTTACTATAGCTGACACTTATATTGTAGTTTCAACACCAGTTAAACCATTCTCATAGTTCAACAACATTCTAGGGTTAATAAAACGTGAAACCAAAATTTAGCGAACAAGAAAATAAATCTTGAATAGTATATCAGATTGTATTCAGATCATGTATTCACATCGAATAGTAAGATAAATGGATCAACAAAGACTAAAACCATGTAAAAAGTACTACTCTATGTAAGATTATCAATAAAACTAAAACCCTAACGAACATGAAAAATCAGTACATCGTTCTTCCCAACTCCAATTCCGTGTTGACAAAGCTCTCCACCGAAGTTAAGTCGAAATCCAAACACGCCACTCTCTTCCCACTACTCGATTTCTTCAAAGTCGTCACCGTTGTCGTCTCCGGCATGAAAGAATGCGTAACCAATACGTTAGAAGCCTTTTCTCGTTCTTTCTCGTTCCTATGTTTCCTCATGTGACCACCAAGAGCTTGTCCCATCGGAAACTCCAAGCCACAAATCGGACAAGTATGAGCCGTCGTCGTAGTCGTAGTTTTAGGCTTCTTCTTTGGTGATCCAGGAAGTGATTTATCGTCACTGTTGGTTAGTTTCGAGTGGCTTGCACGGTGGCCTCCTAAAGCTTGGAACGAATCGAAGTCTCTCTCACAAGTCTTGCATCGGAAAACACGTTTCTTTCTTCCGTCGTGTTCTCCAATTCCTGATAACAACATCAGACAGCTCGCCGCCGTATCCACCGTCAGATCACGATTATCACTTTCAGCAACCATGATTTTAGTTTCGAATCGAGCGAGTGACTTTCTAGGGTTTTGTTTTATGCTTGTGTGTGTTGACTCACTCCTCTTATATATAGGAGACTGGATTGAGTAAAGACGGTTTTAATTGACGAAAATACCCTCTCAAGACTTGCTGCCTAAGTTAGTAAAAATTGAAGCTGCGGTGTAAAGATGTACATGTAGAAAATCAGAGTCACCGCTTTAACACTAAAAACTCGGAAAAATGGAAATATTCATTTGTGAAAGAATATATTCTTATTGCTTTCCTCCACTAATTAGACAAATATTGAAAGACGTACTATAACCAGTTTTAATTATTTTTATAAAAAAAACAAGTTTTAATTAATATATAAATATGTATATTATATATAAAAAATATTGTAATTATCTTAATAAATATTTTATTCTAACGCGGTCTCTTCGGGTTCGTGTTCCTTCTTAAGCCGCCTTTTACTATTTGAGATTGGGCAAATCTACTTGGTACGTAACTTATCCGTATTCATTTATCACCAAGAAAAAGAAAAAAACTTATTCATAGTCGACATACTTCTAGAACTTTTTGTTGGTTCGATAGTCAATATTTATGTTCAGTTTATTTGTGAAACTCATGTCCTAGTAATTACACTTACACGCATATTATTCATTTGTATATACTTCGGAATCTTCTGACCTACGTCTTTTTATTCGCAATGATCAATAGAACTCAAGACTTGAGAAGATCATCGTGTCATTATCTAACTAAGATTTTGTCACAGTAACGTACGTAAATGAGGGACAAGTAGAGGTGTGTGGCTCTCGCACGAGTCACCGAGAAGGGAACGAATAAAAAGTGTGAAAATAGTGGTTGTACGGAAACTAGAGGGAAACTATTAGAAGCAAAGCAGAAGAAAAAAAGAAAATGAGAGAGTGGTTTGATGCGACATTTTTGATACACTTCCACGCGGTTTCTTCTTACCACAAATCTCTTCACATGTTTTTATTCACAAATTAGGTTTATCTCTCATATTCATCTCCCACTAAATAAGCAAATAGAGACAAGGATGTTATATCTGTAAGCATTTAGCTAATATCTAATATAAGAATACATATAAAATTAAAATTAATAGAAACATTTTATTGTTGAAGTTTACTACACACAGACTTCTCTAAGCATCTTACCTATTTATTTTATGTGCTAGTTTGACTGTTTAAATTAATTTTAACTTCATTATTTATATTCGACACATTATTCAAATCTCAATGCAATGATTCAATCTCTAGTTTGACGATTAAAAATTTGAATAGTTGATAATTCTTTTAATATTAGTCTATAATCTAAAGATAACGGGTGCCAAAAAAAAAAACTGAAAACAAGAAAAACTTTGAGAACATTTAGGAATCATAACTACTTATTAGAACGATCCAAACTTGAAGATTAACTAATTTGAACCTTTTTTTAACAATTTCTTCCCTTGGATGTGCGATTCTTGTAAGAGAGAGTGGAGAGAGGTTGGTTAGCTTAGTCTTGTCTCTGGTTATACTTGTTTCAATTGTTTTCTTGTTGTTGAAGTTGACCACACATATAATGGTTTCAAGTTTCAACACTACTTAAACCATTCATAGATCAAACTTCAAGGGCTAATTTAAAGAAAACAAGAAAATTAGTGTACATTGAATGTAAACTCCAATAGTGTATATCAAAATAATATTCACATCGATCGGTAAGATAAATGGATCTACAAAGATTACAATATGAAACTGTATGAAAATATGTTAAAACCCTATAACGAATATGAAGAAATAAAACGAATCAAGAAATCGTTCTTCCCAACTCCAACTTCCAATTGACTAAACTCTCCATCGAATCTAAGTCCAAACAAGCCACTCTCTTCCCACTACTCGATTTTTTCAAAGTCGTCACCGTCGTCGTCTCCGGTAAAAAAGAACGTGTAACCAACGTGCCTGGTGAGGCTTTCTCACTCCTATGTCTCCTCATGTGACCACCAAGAGCTTGCCCCATCGGAAACTCCACGCCACATATCGGACAAGGATGAGACGTCGCCGTTTTAGTTTTCTTGTTAGACAAGGATCCAAGAAGTGATGGATCGCTACTGTTAATGAGTTTCTTGTGGCTTGCACGATGACCTCCCAAAGCTTGAAACGACGAAAACTCTTTAAGACAAGTCTTGCATCGGAAAACTCGTTTCTCTCCTCCTCCGCCGCATTCTCCAACTCTTGATAACAACATCAAACATTTCGCCGCCGTATCTTCCACTATCTCAACTTCCTCACTTCTCGCAACCATTTTGAATCAACTTAGTGACTTCAAGGGTTTTGTTTTTTTATTCTATGATCGAGTTTTTAGTTTGTGTGTGTTGTGTCTCATATTTATACTAGAAATTAGTTTAATAATTTTAATTGACGAAAATACCCATTTGTGACTTGCTGCGTAAGGATTAGGATATATTATAAGCGTCACCGCGTCACGGGTTGCGTCACGCGTAACACTTATGAGACTAAGAAAAATGAAATCAGCAGTCGTTATACGTTAGTTAAGGAAAAAGGAATGTTCTTGGTGCTTTCCTCCACAAAAAAATACAATATTTTGAAGTTTAGAAGAACAAATTAAATTAGTTGGAAAAAAAGAAAAAGAATAACAAGTTATTAATTATTATCTTCTTTTTTTGGTCGTTAAAGTTATTAAATTCTTGTCTAGAAGTTTACTCTTCAACGATAATTTACTTGCTAACTTATCCACAGTCTACATCTATAGAACTTTTCCTAGGTTGGATAGTCAATATTTTTATTCGTTAAACTTATCTACTAATTTAGTTACTAGTCATAGATTATTCATTTTTATATAATTAGAGCATCTCCAATATTAAAATATCATTATTTTAGTTTAATTTAATTGTATAACTAAAATTTAATTTTAAAACAAGTGATACACAAATGAGAGAGTGACAAATGTCAATAAGAGTTTTTGTTTAGATATCAAAGGTTATCAAAGAAGAACTCTTTCTCATTTCTCTTTCCAATTTTTTTTATTATTTTTACATGAAATATCTTGTTTGCATACTCCCATTGTAGATGTTCTTACAATTTCTATACGTAACTCGATTTTTTTTTTCATATTATATGCTTATAATATTTTATTATTTATCATCTTATGTGGTAACTCGGGCAGCAACTCGATTAATCTGTAGATAGAAAAATTTGTAGGTACAAATTTAAACACATTAAACTAAAGATTTGAAGTAAAATCGAGAGATAAATAATCCAACAGAAGTAAAAATTTAACTAGAAGAGGAACAAATTTTACACATTGCTATTAGTCAGCTACCACCTCTCCACCACCGCTGAATATATATTTAGAAAACGTCGTACTCTTTGTATATAGAAAACGTCATACTCCACCAAACTATGGTATAGGAGGGAATTTTATCTGGACTATTTAAGACAACGAAATTACCTACAACTTCATATATATGCTGTTATATCTCCAGATCACCGATTGAATTACGACTGAACAAAGAAAATAACTATGGTGTACATATTTTCTAAGGGTGGCCACGGGACGTGTACTTTTGAATTTTGAGGTATCCTTTATTTAATACGATCTTTATGGGTACTAATTGTTTTTACTTTTACTTTATCCGTAAATTACAGATACTCGGTAAAAATAGTGATACCCGACCCTTTACCTTTGTACATCTATTTTGTGCTAATTCATGTGTAATGTTTTTCGTAGATGCATAATCATTTCATATACAAAGACATATATGCAACATACAATTCTAAAAGATATAAAATTACAAACATAGATTTTAACTTTCATTTTAGAAAGTATTTATAAAATTTTAGTAATATTGTAAAACACTAATAAAACGGGTAACTATGAGTGATCTCGTAGTAAAGCGGGTAACATGACAGATAATTAAAAAGAAATTAATATCCGATACACGATCCTTATCCACGAGTAATAGATTTATAACACATTACCGAACTGAAGGTTACAGTTACCCTTTTTGTGAAACGGGTAAAAGATCGAATACGGGTATCAACTATCAAGTATCAGTGTCAGCCCTAATATATTCTAGACTACATATTTTTTTTTTTTTTTACTACGATTGTGAGTTATCTCGAGATAAGTTTGTTGAAAAAGAAAGGTGACTGCAACTTGAAAATGCTGAATTGCGCTAGACTTTTAGCTCTAGAAGCCATTCACTGGAGGTCCGAGGATGGGCCGTCCACGGCAGAAACTCAAAGTCCCCGATCACATACTCCTTATACACACACCTTATAATCTTTCTCATAGGTTAGCTACTTACCTGTATAGTTTATTCAGATCGTCTCATTCTAAAAAACCAATATAAGATTTTCTCACAGTAACGTACATGAGGGACAAGTAGAGATATGTGGCTCTCGCACGAGTCGCCGAGAAGGGAACGAATAGAAAGTGTGAAAAGAGTGGTTATATGGAAACTAGAGAGAAACTTTAAGAAGCAAAGCAGAAGAAAATAAGAAAATGAGAGAGTGATTTGATGCGACATTTTTGATACACTTCCATGCGGTTTCTTCTTACCACACACATCTTCACAAGATTAAATCCACAAAGTTTTATCTCTCATATTCATCTCCCATTAGATAAATATGTATAGCAATTATCATACCATCCATATAAGATTATATATATATATATATATATATATATATAATTAACAAAAATATTATGTATAAAACATTTGGTTGTTGAAGTTTACTACATAAGTTTACCTGATTATTTATATGTGCTAGCTCGACTGTTCAATTTTAAACTTCATTATTTCTACACTATTGGAATCTCAATCCAATGATTCAATATGTAGTTTGACGATTACAGATTTGAATAATTGGTAATTCTTTTAATATTAGTACTAGATAACCTTAAGATAACGGGTGCCAAAAAACTGAAAAAAAAGAAAAACCGTAGACAACATTTAGGAATCATAACTACTTATATTAGAATGATCCAAACTAAGTTCAGCTTATAGAACAATTTCTTAGTTGCATTTCTTCCCTTGGATATGCGATTCTTGTAAGAGAGCAAGGGAGGTTGGATAGCTTAATCTCGTCTCTGGTTATACTTCTTCAATGAGTTCTTGTTTTTCTAGTTGACCACACTAATGATATAGTTCTTACACTACTTAAAACCATTGATATAGCTCAACCTTCAAGGGTTAATTTAAAGAAACCAAAAAAATTAGTAAACCGTAAAAGAAATTTCGGATATTGTATCAAAATAATATTCACATCGATCGGTACGATAATTGGATCAACAAAGATTACAAAATCATGTGAAACTGTATACAACCCAAAAACTTAACTCCAAGAAATCGTTCTTCCCAACTCCAACTTCCAATTGACCAAACTCTCCATCGAATCTAAGTCCAAATCCAAACAAGCCACTCTCTTCCCACTACTAAATTTCTTCAAAGCCGTCACCGTCGTCGTCTCCGGTAGAAAAGAACGTGTAACCAACGAGCCTGAGACTTTCTCGTTCCTATGTCTCCTCATGTGACCACCAAGAGCTTGTCCCATCGGAAACTTCACTCCACATATCGGACAAGGATGAGACGTTTTAGTTTTCTTGTTGGACAAGGATCCAAGAAGTGATGGATTGTCACTGTTGATAAGTTTCTTGTGGCTTGCACGATGACCTCCCAAAGCTTGAAACGATGAGAACTCTTTAAGACAAGTCTTGCATCGGAAAACACGTTCATCTCCCCCGCAGCCGCCGCCGCATTCTCCGACTCTTGATAACAACATCAAACATTTCGCAGTCGTATCTTCTTCCACTATCACAATTTCCTCACTTCTCGCAACCATTTTGAATCGACTTAGTGACTTCTAGGGTTTTGATTTTTTTTTTCCTTTCTATGATCGGTTTTTTAGTTTGTGTGTGTTGTGTGATGAGTACTCCTATTTATATACTAGAATCTAGTTTAGTTAATATTAATTGACGAAAATACCCATTGTGCTTGCTGCGTAAGTAAGCTAAAGTGTAAGGAAATATGATTATTAGCGTCACCGCGTCACGCGTAACACTTAGGAGACTCAGAAAAATGAAAAAGTCAAGTGTTACGAAAAGGAATGTTCTTGGTGCTTTCCTCCACAAAATACAATATTTGAAGACTACTAGAACAACTTATTATCTTTCTCATTGGTCGTCGAAGTTATTAAAATCTGGTTCGTGCATATTTTTTTTTTGACGTCGGTTCATGCATTTTTAAGCCGTCTTCTAGATTTTTTTTTTGTGAACTTAAATCTTCTATATGGATAGAGCAAATGAATGTATTTGCTGACTTATCCATACACAGTCTTGATGCATCTAGAATATTCTTGGTTGGATAGTCGATATTATTCGTTAAGTTTATCAACGAATAATTTAATAACTCATCAAAAATCGAACTAGGTGTCTCTATAACCTCATTTTTTTGGAAGGATAAGAGATTCCCCCACTAGATCAAATCCCCACTTGGTGTTTTATGTGTTGCTGTTTTTTTCGGAGGCATTTTTGGAATGTTTTGGCTGGGACCATCTTGTGATAAATACATCATACACTCTCCAACAAAAGACCAAACTAGGGTATAGAACGCAATATTATCTGGACAAATTAAGACTAACGAAACTACCTACAACTTTATATGTGTTGTTATGTTTATTATCTCCATATGATCACCGATTGAAATACGACTGTTTGGATACCATATATATATATATATATATATATATATATATATATCTTTATTTATGTA
>Ga0041059_1000872_pt1 | contig 23846 bp, 24 predicted proteins | sample AraColnosormetaG_FD_56232 | JGI IMG/M metagenome (GOLD analysis project Ga0041059, IMG submission 56232) | Arabidopsis roots microbial communities from North Carolina, USA - Col MF nosort | ecosystem: Host-associated > Plants > Roots > Unclassified | place: USA: North Carolina | collected... | reverse complement strand
AATTTTTTTTTTTTTTTTTTCAATTCATTCTAGATTATTTACACTTATCCTTTGTTGGTTTTGAATCTTTGCAGTTTGTGCTTGAAGATGGTGAATATCTCATGAACATAGATGGCTACTACGATAAGATCTTCGGAGTTGAGGAACCAATAATTGTATGTCTTCAGTTTAAGACCAACAAAAGGGAGTCAATGCCGTTTGGAATGGATTCTGGTAAGAAGTTCTCGCTTGGAGAGGAAGGCCACAAGATCGTTGGATTCCATGGACAAGCTAGTGATGTTGTTCACAGCATCGGAGTCACTATCGTGCCCATCACCACCACCGAGTGAAAACCAGTTAGTCATATATACTACATGAAACTTCCAATAAGATTGGAGTGTGTGTGTGTGTGTGTTCTCTTTACTATGTTACTTTTAATACGTGGTTGTAAGTTCAAGTAACTTACTGTGTGCTAATAATTCCAATAAGATTGGCTTGTGATTTCTTGTTATTTACTGCCAAAAAATTAATCTGGTTCTAAAAATCTACATGCCTATTAATTTCAATAAATCCCCTAATCAATTCTAGTTATTTTATTAGTTAGCATAAATAGAAAAAAAATACCACATTATTATTACAAATCACTAAGATTTATTAGTCCACATTATATTTTACTGATAATTATCAAAGCATGGTACTATTTAAAACCTCAAACAAGTTAGCAATTAAAAATCTCACAGAGACTGATTATCTTATTTGTTTTAATTAAGAGAAAGGCAAAAACAAAATTGAGTAATGCTTGCTTACCAAAATATACAGCTAAAAAAGACAATTTTAGGCCCACAATAAAAAACAATCAAAAAGGCCCGCTCCTTCAAAAAGATTTAAAAAGTGAACGGACTCAATTTCCCATATTACCCTTCATTGCTACTCGAATTTACGGAGAAACCCTGTTTCTCTGTCCTTACGCCTTTCTCTCTCCGTTACACTGCCGCCGTAACGCTTTCTTCCTTCTTGTAAAAAAAGTCTCTCCGTTTAACTAAACGCCGTAAAAAAACTCAGCTTTGATAATATCGGTTTTGATTTTTGATTGAGTTTCCCTCCATATCTCCTCGATTTCCGATTTTGAGGAATCAATCTCTCTGTTTATACGGTAAACTTCATAACTCCATCGATTTTTTGGTTTCTCTATTTTGAATTTCAAACAAAAAAACTGTTACTGATCCATATTTGTATTTGATTGATCGTAAATCCTCTGAAAATTTTCTTCTTTGTTTTCTTCGCCACTGAGAGACTCAGGTTCGATGCTCTGCTTCGTTTTTTAAGGTTTTTTTAGTGGAAAGGTTTAAAGGGTAGTTATGTCTTTTTGACTTGTGTTACGACTCACTTCGATGTTTATGGATCTGTCAGAAAAGCTCTGACATTTTCTTCATTTTGATCGTAATTTGTGGCGATCTTGATCTTGTTTTCTATTTTTAAACCATTATATCTAAATCTTCAAAGCTAAAAATAAAGATGCTCTTGAATTATTCTCATCGAGCAAGTGTTTAAGTAAGACTTCACTTTAGAACACTCTCTGCTCTGTTAAACCTTTGTGTTTCATGATTACTGTCTCTAATCAATGTCCCTTTCTATGCGCTGTTTTGCCTTTTGTTTTTTGAACAAAGAAGAAACCTTTTTCTTATTTTGCTTCTTTATAATTTTGATTCCAGCTGCACAACTCTAGTGAACCTTTGTTACCAATGAAGAAGCTTTTCTTTTTCAAGTCATCATCTGGTAATGGAACTGATCATAATAAACAGCTTCACAAGCAAAAAGATGATCACTTTCAACGATATTTGAATAGTCCAAAGGGTCTTAACAAGTCTCAGAGTGAAGTATCTGGAGCTGCTCTTAGACGAAGCCGTTCTTTGTCCTCTGCTGCTTTTGTCATTGATGGAACTTCTTCAAATCAGCATCGACTGCGGAATCATTCGTCACGGTAATAAATAAACTCTTCTTTCTATGACATTGTTGTTGTTGTTGTTATATTAAGTTGTTAATTTGTATGTTTCATCAGATGTTTAACTCCGGAAAGACAATTTAAAGAATATGGAAGTATGTCAACATGTTCTAGCAATGTCTCGAGTCAAGTCTTGGATCGTTACATTGATGGAGAAGAGCATTTAGAACGGAGTAAGCAAAAGAGCGGTTCTTTGCATAGTAGTAGTCTCTCTGGGAGTAGAAGGAGGCTTCCACCGCGAGCTCAATCTCCTTCACCGTTATCAGAGAGTGGCAAAGATAAACGGAAGTCTAAAGGTTTGAGGGATGCATCAGCTCGTTCACTTGCAAGAAGTGTTATTGAAAGACTCTCTCATAATACTCAGGGCAAGTCGAAGGCTTTGAGTTATGAGCCCATCAGAATACAAGATGTTTGCGGTAAAATTCTTGACTCAAACTCGGATGTTTTGGCTAATGTTGTTGTTCCTTTGACTGAAGAATATGAACCTGTGAATGAATATTATCCGGACGACCAAACAGAGCTGCAGTACCAACAGTTTTTCTTACATGGGAAGGACATGTGTAAGGAAGACGATGTTAGTTCAGAGCTGGAAAAGAGATATAAAGAAGCTGAGAAGAGAGTGAAGTTGCTTTCTGAAGAAATGGAGGAGAAGAAGTTTCTTTCAGATTGTGATTTCGATATTTCATCTTTGGTTGGAGATATTAGACAAATGGAAGAAGAGAGGGTAGGCTTAGCTTTTGAGGTTTTAAGTCTTTTACGGTCACAAATGGATGAGAGGGCTTCTACTAGGGAAGATATCAGACGGGTAAAGAATGATTGGGACTTGCTTTTAAAGCGACTAGAAAAAGAGAAGACTGAGTTACAAGTTCAGTTAGAGACAGAGCTTGATAGAAGGTCAAGTGAGTGGACTTCGAAGGTCGAGAGTTTCAAGGTGGAGGAGAAAAGGCTGAGGGAACGTGTCAGAGAGCTTGCTGAGCATAATGTCTCACTCCAGAGAGAAATATCGACCTTTCATGAAAAGGAAACTGAGCGTATCGATATGATAAGACATTTGGATGAAACAGTTACGGAGTTGAGTGCAACAGCAGAGGAAATGCGTGAAGAAAATTTGTTTCTTATGCAAAATCTCTCCAAGTTACAAGAGAGTTACACTGGTAGTACCGATGATCTTGATTACGTAAGAAGAAACTTTGAAGAGAAAGACATGGAATGCAAGGAGTTACATAAATCTGTTACAAGACTTCTAAGAACTTGCAAAGAACAAGAGAAGACAATCCAGGGACTTAGAGATGGTTTCTCCGAGGAAATTAAGAAGCAACCTTCAGAGCATGTGGACAAGAAGCTTCAAATGGAACAACTAAGGTTGGTAGGAGTTGAATTGTCACTGAGAAAGGAGGTAGAATCAATGAAGCTCGAAGCTGAATCTCTTCGTCGTGAGAATAACTGTCTGCTGAATCGTGTAAAAGGAAATGGAGAAGAAGCTGACATTATGACGACCTTCAAGCTAGATAATGAAATGAAGATGCGTGTATGTCACTTGCAAGACCAAGGTATATCAATGTTAAATGAGAGTACTCAGCTATGTTACAAGTTTCTGAAAATCATCAAAGAGAAATCAGTGAATAGTGGTTGGAGTGAGCAGTTTCTGATTGAATCTGAGATGAGGGTTCATGGAATAAGACGTGGAACTGAAAGCCTGAAGAGGAGTTTGCAGACAGTAACAAGTTTATTGCTTGAAAAATCCAATGAGATGGCATCAAATTCAGAATCATCTTGCTCAAGTGCTGCTAGGCCTAGCAGCCGCTCAGTGGAAGTAAGTTTTTTTTTCTTCAATATCTGTTCATTACATGTTTATCTGTTCTGTGTGCTGAATGATTTACCTTTTTTTTTTATCTAATTTAGAAATCCCTGAGAGCTGAACTGAGAGCAGAAACTCTAGTCACGAGTTTATTAAGAGAGAAATTGTATTCCAAGGAACAAGAAATCGAACAGCTGCATGCAGAAGTAGCCGCAGGGGTACGGGGTAACGAAGTTCTTCAATGTGAAATTCAAAACGTATTAGACAACCTATCACTAAACAACCATCAACTAAAAGACCTCAAGCTGCAGGTATTTCAGACTTTACATTTTTGTTACTCATAACGAATTAAAGCTCCTCGAGTGTGTTCTGATGATTGATTTAACACCAGATGGTGAAGAAGGACGAGAACATAAACCGGATGGAAATCAATCTTCAAGAAGCTGCTAAAGAATTGCTTACATTACCAAAAGTGTTGGAGGAAAGAGAAGAGATGTGGAAGGAAGTGAAGGAATGCAGAAAGAGAAACATGGATTTGGAGTCAGAGAAGGAGATGTTGAAGAAAAAGGTAGAGAAACTTGAAGAGGACACACTCTTTAAGGAAGGTCAGATCACGATACTAAAAGACACGCTTGGAAGCAGACATTTTGATCTTCTTCTCTCCAGTCCTGAGTTCTCATATAATGATTTCTTAGTCCAATAATAAAGACAACACAATTAACAAATGTATATACAGGTGTCTGTTTCTCGTTCTTGTTTCTATCTTTGTTGCGGTTTGGTGCTTCATTTCCCGGATGAATGAACATATGAACTCAACCTAGCTATCCTATAAGGCGACGAAATCCTTCACTTGAACCGGCTTCGTCATTGACTCTGATCGGCAAAGATTGTAGACATGCGTGGCGATATTATCTGCTTCTAGAGTTGTATAACGGAGGGTCTTTTTCAACGTTGTAGGAGACAATATATAGTTTCGTGACCAGCTATCACTTTCTTTGACGGCTTCAACGTCCGTCACCGTGAGAAGATAAAACTAAACGCTAATGTGGCCATGGCTGCTTATGAGATTGATTCATGAGTATGGCTCGGCTCTATCTGCGAGAGCCACGTCTTTTTCTTCCCTAAGCACTTCTCGGGCAGTCCATCGCATGAGGTAGCGGTGATGACGTGGAAAGCGGAAGCAATCTATTTCCGTACGTTTGTTTTAATGTTCTTGAGAAAATGCTTACATTTTTCAAATAGCCGTACGTAATCCGCGTGCATTCATTCGAACATAATCCGCACGTTGAAGTGGAAGCAAGTGCATTACTTGCAGAGAACTGATGCCATTTTCGGCAGCCACAAAGTCTATAAGAGTAACTCTAGAATTCTACATAGACAACTTCATAGAAATAAGCAAAACAGACAATCAACAATTCTTCTTACCAGAGATGGGTTTTTTGGGGAATTGACTTATTTCCTTTGGCCTTTGACCTGATGTTGACTCTGCCTAATTTTGCTGAAACATGAATCTGACCGGGACCATTGGGTATGCTAGTGATACCAGAAGTCAGAGGCATAATCCATGTGCATATTTAAACGAATCATTTTACAGTTAATATTGAATGCATATGAGTAAAGATGATTGAACCAAACAAAGCTAATCAGAAGTAGACTTTTTGTTTGATAATTTGAAACTGCGGTGTATGAATAAAGAATGTTTGTTCCATATGTTGGAAATACGTATTCATCGTTTATACAATACACTCATTATAAGGCTTTAATCTCAACCAAGACTATGTTGCACACTCTATATTGTGTTGGAAAAGTGCAAAGCAAAATCATCTACATATTCTCAAACTACTTAAATGTTGCAGCATTCAAGTTTTGTGCTCTTGTACAGGCGATGACTGAGACCCTTTCCATCAATACATAAATCCAAATGCAGGTCAAAGCAAAACAAAACCAATAGATGAATTACTACTACTAATACTACTTCATTAGTACTTTCCATATCTTCCTCATATAAACGGCTAAAGACCAAACAGATAGTCCTGCTGATACATAAAGCAAGCCAGCACCTGAAGCTACGAGCCATCCAACATTGCTATCTCGGCTTGCAAGAAGTATGGTTAGTGCTGTCATCTGCGTGGCGGTTTTCCACTTGCCCAAGTTATTTACAGCAACTGCCTGCAAGCATCAATCAACGCCATTTCATGATTCAAAAAGAAGAGAAACAATAAGAAAGCTCTTAGACACCACAATATCAGAGATGAGATGTTGGTGATTTACCTCTAAAAGCTTTCCATTTTGAGATGCAGCCCATTCTCTTACTGCGGACATAGTAATCTACAAACGTATTTTATACAGTTAAGGACATGTTTACTTATTCTGCAAGTGAATGGTATTAAGGAATTACAATCAATTATGCTATAAATCTTACCTCCCTACCAATGATTGCAATAGAAGGTACGGTCAATAACCATGGAAGTGGTCCTAATTCAGCAACTTGGATAGGTTTTGTACACAGTAAAATCAATGTAGCTGCAACCATAAGCTGAAAAGCCAAGACATAGATAAATCAGAGATATGTGTATCTAGTCTACATAGATCACTTTTTCAACTATATAAAGCTTTGGTGTTAAAAAGCTTAAAGGAAGACAAGTCTGCACACCTTATCAGCAACTGGATCCAAAAAGGCACCAAACGCAGAACCTAACCTCATCTGAAATTTGTACATGATCAGACCCGTTAAGATTGCAATGTGAAATGCGGTCGAAGACACAGATGATGGTAAAAAGAAAGAACCTTGCGGGCAAGATAGCCGTCAAGCCAGTCTGTAATGGCTGCTGCAATGAAAATGCTTGTTGTAGCAGTTGTTCCCCACCAACTATCAACGTAAAAGGCTATGAGCAAAAACAAACGAATGAACAATTTTACATAAGATACAATCCAAAAAAACTAGATTAGAACTTAAAGTAGTGGAAACTAGACGTTCGATAAAACGAACAGAAAAGCTTAGAATCCACATTAGCCAAAGATTAAGTGTATCTGTGTTTAATGTTGTTTTCAAGCAAAACCAAAAAGTTGAGCTCAGGAAACCCAGAATGGATCATGATAACTTATTAGTTCAAATACTGTGACACATTCGAATCCAAAACAATTGGAGGTAACAAAGTAACGTACTTGCGACGAGAAGCGGGACGGCGGCGACACGACCAAGTGTTAATACGGTAGGCAATGTAAGAACTTTGGAAGATGATTGCGACGGAGGCGGTGAAGAATTATCATCACTATCAAGCTGACCGTGACCACTGAAACTGTTTCGGGAAGAGGAAGTTGGTCTGCTTTGCTCCGACGAAGAGGATGAAGAAAAGTAGGATAGACGGTGTTGGTGGCGAGATATTTGAATCGGAAACCTTAGAGATGTACGGGAGGAGTAACGGGAAGTGATAATGCAACGGCTAAGATGCGCCGGAAAAGAAAAGGTTGGGGATGGACGTAACGTGCGCCGCAAATTGACATCGACGATTAACGAAGCCAGACCGGATCTGAGCATGGGCGAGCTTACTAATTTGGATCGCTTCGATTTCTGATTGCAAATTGAAAAAAATGGTAAAAATCGAAGAAGATGAAGTTTAAGGGTACCTGAAAAGTTCAAAGAAATTGGGAAAGACAGTGGCGACTTTGGTGGATTCTAAAGGGCAAAAGTGACTTTACCGTAAAAACTAAACAAGTGGATTTATAGTTCAGTTAGGCCCAAAACAAATTAATCCACGATTAACGACGACGGTGTGACGTGGACTCAATAGGGTATATAAATCCCTTTTAATCAAACATGAAACAAATGGGCTCTAGTTGATTTAGGCCCAAAATTATTAATTTCCAGTATAAGTTTATTTCAAAAGAAGGACAAAGGTTTCGAGTATTTGATGATAAGTATATAAATTAATTAAAGGATGCAATAACGTCCTCTACAATCTCGGACCTTTTTCTTCGTCTCTCTCTCCGACACTGTAGTAACTTTTCATCTTTTTTTTCAACTTCAGTCGCGTGTTGTAATGATGTTCAATTAGTAGTATTGCTTCTTGCTCCACCGGATCTTCTTCTTCTGCGCTCAGCCATCTCTTTCAACTATCACCGCCTCTATTCGGAGAGATCTCGTTCTCCAACTAAGGAATTATGATCGCCGACGCCGTTTCTAAGTCTGACCACAAAAGGTATCGCCTTTCGAGCTTCTCCATTGCTACATTGCTTATCTCGTTGTGTTTTTGTTTCTAATTTACTACATTTGATGGAATTTGTTTTTTGAAATTGCGGTTTCTCAGTTAATCTCTCTGCTCTCGATTTGCTGAGCAAAATGTTGTCTTTTTAGATCACTAGTTGAGAATCTAGTGATCATTGATCTTGATTTCATCTATATTCTTAGTACTTAGGGAAGTTAATGAGGTTGGTTTTATGAACAGGGATGCATATGGATTTTCTGTGAGGCCTCAGCATGTGCAAAGATACCGAGAATATGTTAATATCTACAAGGTTCTTTCTATCTCCATAACTTTTATTTTCTACTCGGAAAATTCTTTTACATGATTGAGTGCACACTGGCATTCTTAGGAAAAAAGGAAGGTTTGTCTAAAATTTGGTGATCCATTAAAGTAGCTTTGTTACAGCTGTGTGAAAGATTTCAGAAGTGGACTTAACTTAGAAGTTTACTTAGTGGTCTTGGTTTAATCAATATCGAAAGGCTTCATATATCATAAGTCATTTTTTGGTTCTTATATGGTTGACGCAGTCACTGTCACTCGATGTTTCACCTTAACATTCTAATGCTGTTTTTTACTGATAAACTGCAGGAGGAAGAAGTGGAGAGGTCGGCAAGGTGGAGCAATTTCCTGGAATTTCATGCAGAATCTGGCGTGTCACCTACGAATGGATCGTCTGAAAATACTCATGTCAATCCAAGTGAAAGTGACAAGAAAAAAGAAAAGGAATTAAACAAGGGTGCTGAAAGAAAAGATCTGAATGCTGACAAGCCAGGTTCTGATTTAACTCCTGGGAATGCGAGAGAGGAAGATGAAGTTCCCAATAGAGAGAAGAATGTGCACAAAGTTCAGTTATGGGCTGAGATCAGGCCATCTCTTCAAGCAATTGAGGACTTGATGAGTGTCCGTGTCAAAATGAAGGGGGATTCCACAAATGGCGAGCAAGAAGCTCAGAAATTGAATTCCTTAGCCTCAACTGATGAGACCGAGTCTTCAAAGGGAGTATGTGAGAATGATTCCGAAGACGAGTTCTATGATGCGGAGAGATCAGATCCAATTCAGGATGGTTCTTCAGATGGCACAAGTGTCTCCAGCATGTCTGCTGCTGCTGATGCAGCTTCCCTAGTATCTGCATGCCCCTGGAAAGACGAACTTGAAGTTCTTATTCATGGCGGTGCACCTATGGCTCTGAGGGGTGAGGTAATAAATCCTGTCATTCTCTTTTCTAGCATTCTCCTGCTATTGATAGTTAGTTCTTATTATCCTTATTTTCTGCTCAATAATCTGAAAATATATATACAAATATTCAGCTCTGGCAAGCATTTGCGGGAGTCAAGAAACGTCGGGTCAAGAATTATTACCAAAATCTATTAGCTGCAGATAGTCTAGGAAACGACATAGAGCAGGAGCTCATGCAGCATACAGATGAGAAAGGTTCAAGTACAGACCCCCTCTCTGTTGTGGAAAAATGGAAAGGTCAGATAGAAAAGGTTAGCAACTGTACATTACTTGGCATCCAGCATTTTCTAACTAATGGTGCAGTACTGGACTCCTGTTGATCTTGGTCATTTTTCTCAGCTGTTGCTTATTTCAATTACAGGATTTACCCCGGACATTTCCAGGTCATCCTGCCCTAGATGATGATTTCAGAAATGCTCTGAGGCGATTGCTAACTGCTTATGCCAGGCATAATCCCTCTGTTGGATACTGTCAGGTATTCGGTTATTTAATACTGTCACTTCTGTATCCTAGTATGGTTACATGCTCACAAAAATGAACATCTCAGTTATTTGTTATCTTGTATCAATAAATCATGTGCAGGCAATGAATTTCTTCGCTGCACTTTTATTACTTCTGATGCCCGAAGAGAATGCTTTTTGGTATGTTCGGAAACTACTCTCTAACTCCTAATATTGTATTATTGTTTGTCAATGAAAATCCAACTCTTTGGTTCTGTGTGAAGTTCGTGTATCTATGACTTCCTTTTCTTTTGGTTGAATATTAACTACTGTTAGCCCATTCCTCAAATCTCTTCTTAACAAACATGTAAGTTAACTAAATATTACTTCGGATTTTAAGGTCGCTTACAGGAATCATTGATGACTACTTCCATGATTATTATTCAGAAGAGATGCTCGAGTCCCAGGTAAAATAGTAATCTTTTTGTTACAGTATTTTCCTATCCTTTATGGCCGACTAGTAATCTCATCATAAAACATTTTACTTTCCCCAGGTTGACCAACGAGTTCTGGAGGAGTTACTTCGAGAGAGATTTCCTAAATTGGGTTAGTTTTTTCACAGTCTTGTTTCATCTTACCAAAAATTTGGAGTTGGTGCTAACACTACTTGTGATTTCTGTCCATCTGCAGTTCATCATCTAGATTATCTTGGAGTGCAGGTGGCTTGCGTTACAGGGCCATGGTTTCTTACCATCTTCATTAATATGCTTCCATGGGAAAGTGGTCAGGTTTTTAGAAATTGGAATTTTAAACTTTACTTTTAGAGGAAAATTGTTTATATACTCTTACGTTTTCTGAATGTCAGTCTCAAATATCTTCTTTGGTATAACAGTTCTCAGAGTGTGGGATGTGCTTCTATTTGAAGGAAATCGTGTTATGCTTTTCAGAACAGCACTCGCATTGATGGAATTTTATGGTACTCGGTTGAACCTAAGTATCCATATGATTTAAGTAATAATCAATGGAATTGCTCTATACTTTTTATGCTTGCCATATCAGGTCCTGCATTGGTTACAACCAAGGACATTGGAGATGCTGTTACTTTGCTACAATCAATGACTGGTTCAACATTTGATAGCAGCCAGCTCGTTTTCACTGCTTGCATGGGTTACCAAAATGTACATGAAAGTAAATTGCAGGAACTAAGAAGCAAACACAGGCCAGCAGTAATAGCTGCATTTGAGGAAAGATTAAAGGGTCTTCAAGCTTGGAGGGATTCAAAAGACACTGCAACCAAATTACATAATTCCAAGCAAGACCCAAATTCTGTTTTAGCTAGCAAAGCCTCATTGTCAAATGGGAGTTTATCTCGTTCTGAATCGGGATCCAGTTATGCAGACGACATCTTTATTAGCCTGACTGGGGATTGTGAGATAGATATTTTTCAAGATCTTCAAGGACAGGTAATTTGTGTCATCCTTTCTGTTGGGTTGGAGATGTTGCCCCTAGGAACTTGAAAGATAAATATGATGGGTAGTAACAATTAAGAAAGTTTCTTACATGAAATTTATCTGGACCAACTAATACCACTACTATGAATATAATTACGCATTAGTGCCAGTAATTGCAATGTCAACTTATAATAACAACATTTGCCCACAACGACTCGAGGTTCTCTGGTTGAAGGGTGAACTCCACAAGTTGCTTCAGGAGAAAAGATCTGCTTTACTAAGGTTAATCTCGTATCTTAGTATATGACTTTGGATATTGAAATCACTGGTGAACTTTTTTATATATCTCCTTATGATCCCTCCATCACTCCCTGTGTTATTATAGAGCTGAAGAGTTGGAGGTAGCTCTCATGGAGATGGTCAAACAAGACAATCGGCGTCAACTTAAGGCTAAGGTATTCCCATTTGTTATTTGAAACTCTGTTTCCTAATTTAGCATGTGGGTGTACGTTCAGTTGTTTCTTGATCTATGCTATCATGAATAAGGATGATGCTTGCTCCTTTGAGATAGCCTGACTTGTTTTATGCTACTGAACAAAGTTTTTGGGTAGATTGAGCAGTTAGAGCAAGGGGTGACAGAGCTTCGAAGACTTGTTTCTGATAAGAGGGAGCAAGAAAGTGCTATGATACAGGTTTGCATTTGCACTCTTCTATTGGAATTCAAAGTAAGGTAATTCTAAGACCACTTGAAATTTATGAAGGTCTTGATGCGGATGGAGCAAGAACATAAAGTAACAGAAGATGCACGGAGACTTGCTGAGCAGGATGCAGCAACGCAGAGATATGCTGCTGAAGTGCTTCAGGTTAGAAAGTTTGCATTGACTAATGACTACAACTATTGATGAAAGTGTGTTGCCTATCTGTTTAACCTCTATTTTGTGTGTGTGGTCAACTAAGTGTCTAATTTATCGACTGACTTATCTACTTGCTATAGAAATAGTTATGCCTATTGATTCCTTCCTAGAAATTTGGAGCTTACTGGTTCTTCTTTAGTATGATACCTTGTGGCATGTTTATATTATGAGGATGTCATCTTGTTAGAGTTTCTTTGTCTCAGTATACACTTATTCGAGGCGACACAAAAAGTTATCCTCAGTATGATAATGCTAATGGTGTAGGAAAAGTATGAAGAGGCTGTTGCAGCTCTCGCGGAGATGGAGGAGAGGGCAGTTATGGCAGAGTCCATGTTGGAGGCGACTTTGCAGTATCAATCTGGCCAAGTTAAAGCACAACCTTCACCACGGTCTGTTTCTTTGGCATATATCAAGTGAACTTGGTGTAGAAAACTAGATTTTCCATTGGGTGCATTAAGTCACCATTATTTTTCTGAAACTTTTCAGGCAACTGAAGCAAGATTTGCCGGTCATGGTCAGTCCCTAGAATCTTATCCAAGTCAGTCTTCTTCTTTCTCTCACTCTCATATACAGTATAGTCAAGAGTTCAGTGCATGTAACAATTGGAGTTTCTTTTCAAAACCAATTGTGAATATTACATCTGAATCTGGTGCTGAGCATTAACAAGGTCTCTCTGATCTGCGATTGCAGAAGACTACATATGAAAGACCTAAGGAGCAAGTTAACGACGAGAAGTCATCAACAGAAGGACAAACACAAACTTCATAGCAGAAGAACACGAAGCTCTAAGACACACTCCGTAAGGTATATAATTATACAAATTGCCGATTAGATTGTCGAGATAACTAGTAGATATATTGAATTACATAATTTCTTTGGTAAGCATATATAAACAATTCGTTGTAAGTCAAACCTCTGTTATGACAAAGAGTTTTCAACTATCTATAGTGGACCAGAAGCCACAAAGAAACTTCACTATATAATATATGCATCAAATAACCATAGTGGGACATGTATCTCTTTTATTGACTATCTTAAGCATATATGCACGAGGAGGATTACTCGAGCAAAGAATGTAGTACAAGTTGTTTGATTCAATCATAAAATGCAGAGAGAGATTAGGCTATTGCAGACTGTTTATCGTCTTCAAGGTGTAATGCCCTAAGGAGCCTTGCCCATGACTCTGGGATTCCACCGGGCAATTCAAATTCCAACAGCTTCCCGCGTTTCTTGTAGAATTCCTCCACTGGTTGAGTCTGTGAACGAGGAAAAACATATAAACATTGTTAATTCTACGAGAATTTGAATCATGGAAAAAGATCGAAGAAGTATTTTTACCATTTTGTTGTAAATCCTGAGTCTTTCCTTGACAACTTCTTCAGTGTCATCAGCTCGGCTTATAAGCTTCGATTCACAGTTTGGCGGAGGAAGAAGAGGAGGCATATACATTCTGGGAGTATCATCATCACCTTTGATATCAATGCAGGCAACGTTATAGTTTCCACCACACTCGCTGCAAATTCTTCTTCCTAAACATTTCGCAAGCAATGCCTCTTCTCGTAGCTTCAGGTTAATCACCAGATCGATATTAGTTACTCCCTCCAGTATTTCCTAGAAGACAAAAAAAGAAACAGAGCTGTCAAACGAAAGAGTCCTCCATTAGCCTGAAATCTACACAAGCAATAAATTGCTCACCGCTTGAGTCACGGTGCGTGGAAAACCATCAAGAATGTATCCAGATTCACCCTTGTCTTTGCCAGCTTGGAGACGCTTTGATAACAAACTTATTATGAATTCATCAGGAACTAGTTTTCCATGGTTAACAAGCTCCTTGAGCTACACCCAAAGCAGCAAACGATTAACAAGCATAAATAGGCGCTCAATGATTCAACCTCTGTTCTAGTTATAGACAAGAGATACAACCCCAAATTCGCTATCCATCATTGGATTCTATTTATACCAAAAAGAATTCTCATTTCAAAGGAAAAATCTGATCATGTTGGTGACATTAGTGACCTAGCAAACAAAATGCAACATTTACATCAAAAAAAGTTTCACTGAGACCAATTTTAGAAGCAGACTCAATTTTAAGATGATTGAACACACAATTAAAAATCTCAAAATTGATCTCTATGTCTTCTTCACTGAGCATCGTGATTTCAACAATCAACAGCTACAGAAAATGAATCGAGAATTGAGAATTGTAACCTGAGAGGAGAGGAGGCCAGAGGAGGAGAGCTCTTCACGAACGAGATCACCAGTGGCAATATGAGGAACGCCGAGGAGAGAAGAGAGACGAGAGGCATAGGTTCCTTTACCAACACCAGGACATCCAAGAAACACCCAGTGGAAATTTCTGCCTTTGTATGGAGACGTTGACGTAGACGAAGACTTCCCGAGCTGAGCCGCAGCCTCCTCCAGATCGATTTTGGGGTCTAGCGAGGACCCAGACGAAGAAGAAGAGAGAGACCTAATAAAGAGAGAAGAAAAAGTATTCTTTATCGTCGTCGTCGCCGGCCTGAGGAGACGGTGAGAAACCGCCATGGAGAGAAGAACACGGTGAAGAAGAAGAAATAATGATTGTTTTAGTAGGCTCGTGAGGAACACGTGTCATGTCTTTTATGTCACTGTCCCTCTCTTTGCTTCCATGGCTTTACCTATTCAGACATAGGTTCCTTTACCAACACGATGGGTTTTTTTTTCGGTTCCGGTTTGGTAATTATTTTGGTAACTGCTTAGTCCTGCCGGGTAAAACCCGTTGGTATTGGGTCTTTTTGACCCGTTTGGGCTTTTTCCCTCAATTCTCTTTTTGTGTTAATTGAAAAATTCCTTGGCCGGGTTCTATCATCTCTTTCTCCGGGAACACACTAAACCTAAGTCCGATCGAAAAAGCGATCACTTGACTCGAAATCACACGACTTTATCTCCCTGAACCCTAATGGATCATCCAGAAGATGAATCCCACAGCGAGAAACAAGACGACGAGGTTTGATTTCGAGATTACGGATTTGTCTTACTCGATGAAATTGAAACTATGATCTCATTCTTCAATTCGAAAATTGTTTTCTCTGGTTATCGCAGGAAGCTCTTGCTCGTCTTGAAGAGATTAAGAAGTCAATTGAAGCTAAACTGACTCTTCGTCAAAACAATCTCAATCCTGAACGACCTGGTTAGTTTTTGTTTTCATGGAATTGAGTATGTAGGATTTCCACAATGCTTCTGTTAGTAATCGAGTACCTATAATAGCCATTCAGGACTTGAGAGCACACGATTTTACAATAATTCTTTTCTAGTTTAGAATGTGTAGTTTTGAGTTGTTACTGATAGTGAGTCCTTCCACGTTACAGATTCAGCATATCTTAGGACTCTAGATTCTAGTATCAAGCGGAATACAGCAGTTATTAAGAAGTTAAAGCAGATCAATGAAGAGCAGCGAGAAGGGTTGATGGATGATCTGCGAGGTGTTAACCTTAGCAAATTCGTTAGTGAAGCTGTTACTGCCATTTGTGAGGCTAAGCTCAAAAGCTCAGATATACAAGCAGCTGTTCAGGTTATGTTTCCCTGTTTTGTTCTTTTGTATCTGTATTTACACCTTGTTTCTTATGTTTTTTCATGCGACTCTCGTCATCAACTTGTCACATTGAGATTTTCAGTAGTTGTTATCTTTATATTTAGATAGTTTCTTAATGCTTTCCACCACTTGGTATGGCAAATCCTCTACCACAGTTTAGGTTTCTGTTGAACGATATCTTTTCCTCTTAGTTTAGATGATATTTGGGTCTCTTTTCTGTTTGTATTTCTTATGGGGCATAGAAAGTAGCATACGACAATACTCTCTGTTCAGAATTTGTTTCTATGCTGATATCCATGTATTTTGACAGATTTGCTCGCTACTTCATCAGAGGTATAAAGAATTTTCTGCCAGTCTAACACAAGGGCTCTTGAAAGTCTTCTTTCCTGGAAAATCTGCCGAAGATTTAGAAGCTGATAAAAACTCAAAGGCCATGAAAAAGCGCAGTACCCTAAAACTTCTTCTGGAGCTCTACTATGTTGGAGTAATAGAAGATAGTAACATCTTTATCAATATTATTAAGGATCTTACCAGTGTTGAACAACTGAAAGACAGAGATACGACCCAAACAAATCTGACACTTCTCACCAGTTTTGCTCGGCAAGGAAGAATTTTTCTGGGGCTTCCTATCTCTGGACAAGACGAAGATGTAAGTAGGTTTCAAGATCAACTGAAGTTTTACTTCCATATTTGATGAGCTCTTGTCTGTGCCTTCCCCATATTTTCCGGTACGTAGCTAAATGTGACTAAGGTTTTCTCTAGTTTTTCAAGGGTCTCGACGTCACTGCAGATCAGAAAAAGAGTTTTAAGAAAGCTTTCAACACATATTATGATGCTCTTGCAGATCTCCTTCAGTCTGAGCACAAGGTTAGATCCTTAATTGTTTACCCATGAGCTTATGTGCAGGAATTTTGATTTTTCTTGCCTGAAAAATGAAACATTTCCTCTCCCTTTTCTTTTCTTTTCATTTTGCTAGTTTTCCCTTTCTGTAGTATCTTCGTAATAGTTTTTTTCTACAGTTACTTCTCCAAATGGAGAAAGAAAATGCAAAGCTGGTAAATGCTAAAGGAGAGCTTAGTGAAGACAGTGCATCTTCTTATGAAAAGCTGAGGAAATCATACGACCATCTCTATCGAAATATCTCATCGTAAGTTGACCATTCCTATAACTCAACATAGGTTTTCCTGTTCTTGTTGGGTCTAGCTGTTGTGGAGTTAATTGCACAAAGGAAACGTTTCATCAATGAGGATATTGGTAGCGTCGTAGCTTTCTTCTCACTGGCCATTAACTAAAATACCTATAACACATACTATTATTGAGCTCTCAATTCTTTCTTAATATGTTCCTGAAGTTGCTGTCATTGTAGTTTATACATATAGTTTCATTGCTTAGATCTTGGTCATGCATCAGTTCATTTGCAATAGTTTTATGATGATTGTGACATGTGTTTACCGATTCACTGGAACCCTATAATATTTATGAACTGAAGTTTGGAAGTGATTTTAGATATATGGCGTTTCTCCTTTCTTCCCACATCTTTGGCTGGAATGGATATCTGGCACAGGAATATCTACAGTAACAATATTCTCATCTAATTCATTAATTATGCAATTTTTGTGTCCTGTTGCAGTTTGGCCGAAGCACTTGATATGCAACCTCCTGTTATGCCAGAGGATGGTACAACTAGGCTCACAGCAGGGGACGAAGCTTCACCCTCTGGTACTGTAAAAGATACATCTGTCCCGGAACCTATTTGGGACGACGAAGACACCAAGACATTTTACGAGTGCTTGCCTGATCTGAGGTCAGCTTCTATTTATGTTCATAACAAACAAAGATATGGGAAAATGTGTAGTTTGCAAGTGGCATTCAGAAAGCATTTAATTTTCCTAGAAGAGTCTTGACTATCTAGTTCTGTATTGCGTCAACTTTTTTCTTTTAGTTTTCAATTGCTTATGTCAGATGCATTGTTTCTCTAGGGCATTTGTTCCAGCAGTATTGTTGGGAGAAGCAGAGCCTAAATCAAATGAGCAATCTGCTAAGGCAAAAGAGAAACTCTCTGTAAGTGGATTACATTCTACATTATATTCGTCACTTTGCTTTCTTAAGATATTGTTGGAAGACATTAATTGTTGTTGCTATGTGTGAACGTGCATGGTGTTCCTTTTTGATATGTACGATGAAGGACCCTTGGTCGGCAATCATCACTAAATTGTCTACCTTGGAATGACATAATTTGCTTGTTGACAGATTTCGTGCTGCGTATATGTGCATTGTGAAAAACGAACTTATTACTGGAGTTATCCCTCCAGCGAGAATTGCTTTCTTCCTTGCTTGTTATATAAAAAGCCTACACTTTTGATTTAATGCCTTGTTGTGATTGATCGTAGGAGTCTAGCTCTGAAGTTGTTGAAAATCAACAAACAACCGAAGATACAACAGAGGTTTCTGCTGATTCTGCTAGTATGGATGATCGATCAAATGCTGAGCAGCCAAAAGAGAAGGAAGAAGTAGAAAAGGAAAAGGCTAAGGATACTAAGAAGGAAAAAGGAAAAGAGAAGGATAGTGAGAAAAAGATGGAACATGAGAAGGAGAAAGGTAAGAGCCTTGACGTGGCAAACTTCGAAAGATTGTTACAGCGACTTCCGGGTTGTGTTAGCCGGGATCTTATTGACCAGTTAACGGTAAGAGTCCTTGAAATGGTTTTCTACTTGATGTTTTATTTGTTGAACCTCTTTTCTCCATTGTTTATATCTATACTTTGTATTTCCAGGTGGAATATTGTTATTTAAATTCCAAGACAAACAGAAAAAAACTTGTCAAAGCGTTATTTAATGTCCCTAGGACATCTCTGGAGTTGCTAGCATACTATTCGCGTATGGTTGCAACACTAGCATCGTGCATGAAGGACATCCCGTCTATGCTTGTGCAGATGTTGGAAGACGAGTTTAATTCTCTGGTCCATAAAAAGGTTAGTAATGAATTTTACCTTCAATACATTTGATTATGACTGCAGTTTTAACCTTTGAGCATACTGAAGTCAATTCACTCTACTGATGCGAATACCTATGTTCTCAGTTTCGCTCCCAACATTCCCTTATAAACGGTGTTCAAATGTAGTGATCCGTCTGATGTAGTTGCAAATTTAATTTCTTGCAGGACCAAATGAATATTGAAACAAAAATCCGAAACATCAGATTTATTGGAGAACTCTGCAAGTTTAAAATTGTACCTGCTGGTCTTGTATTCAGTTGTTTGAAGGTATAACCGCACAACCCAATATGCATTCTATAGAGATGTTTATTTTCTTGAATTTCTGAACTTATGCTAGGTGAGTTTCAATTAATAGGGTAAGTAACTTTCACTTGAATCCTCTTACCAGATATCAAAATGTAATTGTATGGGGACAGATTATATCCTCTCTGGTGAAACTTGAACCATCCAATTTTATAAAATGTTCACTTCCTAATTTTTTTTATTGCAGGCTTGCTTAGATGAATTTACTCACCATAACATTGATGTTGCTTGCAATCTTCTGGAGACATGTGGCCGTTTCCTTTATCGGTCTCCTGAAACCACACTCAGGATGACAAATATGCTGGACATATTGATGCGCCTGAAAAATGTCAAGAATTTAGATCCTCGTCAAAGCACTCTTGTGGAAAATGCCTACTACTTGTGTAAACCTCCTGAAAGATCAGCAAGAATTTCTAAAGTTCGTCCACCATTGCATCAGGTACTTACTAATCTCCAACTTCCATATCTTTTATGTTTCAATAATTTTCCATTGCGCAATTGTATTGAAATTTGTTATTCTTATACTTCTGTTCAAATTTCTGCAGTATGTTCGAAAATTGCTATTCTCTGATCTTGATAAAGATTCCATTGCAAACGTACTGAAGCAACTGCGGAAGCTGCCATGGAGTGAATGTGAGCAATACATCTTAAAGTGCTTTATGAAGGTTCACAAGGGAAAGTATGGTCAGATTCACTTAATTGCTTCCTTGACTTCTGGTTTGAGCCGCCATCATGATGAGTTTGTGGTGGCTGTTGTTGATGAGGTATGTTCCTTCCACTATATCTAATAGACTAATACATATGGCTTTTCATTTTTAGCTCTCTGGACCTGTAAATCCGTAAGTTCAGAAAAATCAAAAGTTTCCGGGTTTTACTGTAGAAAATTACTCTGGTCATGGGTTTTTGCGTACAGTTGGTTCCCAAAAGTTAGATAGCTATTACTTCAGATGGTGTTGCATAAATGGCTTCTCCCTGGCTCTCGGGAAAACTATTCTGATTTCCCCTCTCCAGTTTGAAGAATTGAATCATGTACAAAGTTTGATTGTTTTAAAGATATGTAGCTTGTTCTCTTCCCTGTGGAGTTATAACTAAAAGTAGTGCTAAATTTGTAGGCAATTGGTGATTTATTATGTGCAGTAGTGAAAAGGTCTAAGATGATAAACTTCCTTCTTTTAGTCAATAGAAATGAAAATTGCCGTCAAGTTGAAATGGTAATGTTTCTTATGTGAAGTCTAAAAGAAGCTTTCTGTTGAAAATGGTTAGAGAAACATGCCTATAGGTTTCGATTCCATGTTGTTTGAAATCAGAAAAGTGTATGGAAATATTCTAGCATCATAAAATTTGATGTTTGGTGTATTTTGTTTCTTGGTTATGCCGTCTCATGAATTTACATGCTTGACTTAAATTTTATGTATAGCTTTTGCAGACTTAATTCATCTCACACTTTCTTTGAAGGTATTGCATGTTGTCCAAGCTTAGTATCACATCTGTTTTCTGAAGTAACGTGGTACATTCTTTTCACTTGAAGGTACTGGAGGAGATAAGGGTTGGGCTTGAGTTGAATGAATATGGGGCACAACAGAAGCGGCTAGCCCATATGAGATTCTTAGGGGAGCTGTACAACTATGAGCACGTAGATTCATCTGTGATATTCGAGACACTTTATTTAACTCTTTTATATGGTCATGATACTTCAGAGGTACGTTAGCCTAACACTCTTCAAGAGCTAATCCTTTATTAAATTATAAATGGTCCTCTTTGTGTGGTTTAGCATAAAAATTATAATCATAAGTCTCTTCTCGTGTTTACCAAAAAAAATGTCTCTTCTCGTGTTACTTTCTTTTATACATTCCTCATGATATACAGATTTAGGATCATTGCTTTACGATTAATTCTCACTCCTTCTTTTCCACTGAATTGCTGTTGTATATACTTTTATGATGTTAGCAAGAGGTGCTGGATCCACCAGAAGATTTTTTCCGTGTCAGGATGGTTATCATTCTTCTGGAAACCTGTGGGCACTACTTTGATCGAGGTTCTTCAAAGAAAAGGCTTGATCAATTTTTAATACACTTCCAGAGATACATCCTGAGCAAGGGCCACCTTCCACTGGATATTGAATTTGACTTGCAGGTTAGTCTTGTGTTTTATTATAGTGGACATGAGATTGGATTTTTTTAGTAGAAATTATCCAATTTTCACTTAAGGGTTCAGTGTATCTGTAACAAATAATGTGTCTTAACTTCTTCTCAACGCAGGATCTATTTGCCAATTTGAGACCTAATATGACTCGTTACTCAACCATTGATGAGGTCAATGCCGCTATACTTCAGCTGGAAGAGCGTGAACATGCTTCTTCAGGAGACAAAGTCAGTATAGAAAGACACTCAGATACAAAGCCTTCAAACAAGTCGTCTTCTGATGTTATCTCTTCTAACGGGAAAAGTACTGCCAAAGATATTAGAGAGAATGGAGAAGCTCACGGAGAAGAAAGCGACAGCGATTCTGGTAGTGGCTCCGTGGTTCGTGATGGACAGAACGAAGAGTTGGATGATGGAAATCATGAGCGGGGATCTGAGAGTGGTGATGGGGATGATTATGATGATGGCGATGGACCTGGATCTGATGATGATAAATTTCGTGTAAGGCAAAAGGTGGTAACCGTAGATCTTGAGGAACAAGCGGACTTCGATCAAGAACTGAAGGCCTTACTTCAGGCAAGTTCAGAATCCGTCTTTTTTTGTTTATGTAGATTGATGCATCTATTTTCTCTAATTTAGTTTGGTGGAAAAACCAGTTTACACTGATGCAAGAGGGAAGTTATTTTTCGGAATTTGAACATGATTAAGTACTGATATGTTTTGTGGATGCAGGAGAGCATGGAGCAAAGGAAGCTAGAATTACGAGGTAGACCGGCATTGAACATGACAATACCGATGAGTGTTTTTGAAGGATCTGGAAAAGATCATCATCATTTTGGGCGGGTAGTAGGTGAAAACGGTGAAGAAGTGTTGGATGAAGAGAATGGAGAGCAAAGAGAGGTTCAAGTGAAGGTCCTAGTGAAGAGAGGAAACAAACAACAAACAAGGCAAATGCTAATCCCGAGTGATTGTGCTCTAGTGCAGAGCACAAAACAGAAAGAAGCTGCAGAATTGGAAGAGAAACAAGACATAAAGAGGTTAGTACTCGAGTACAATGAGAGGGATGAAGAGGAAGCAAATGGGTTAGGAACACAGATATTGAATTGGACTTCTGGAGGAAGCAGAGGATCCACTCGAACCGGGGAAGGCAGTGGGAAGAGTGGTGGGTCTCGTCACCGGTTTTATTATCATCAAGGAGGTGGTGGTTCGTATCATGCCCGACGAAAGTAACTTCATCCGGTTTAGGGGGAAAATTTGATAATCTTGCCTGTGTCAAAAGCGGTAATAGTTGGCTTTTTGCTACGGCTGAAAAGGACAATTCACAAGAAATCTCATGAGTTTCTGTGACAAAAGTTGATGTATTCGACTTCACATTCTGTAGTGTTGGTTAAGTAAATCTCTGTGTGTGACCCTTTTTGTCCAGCTTGGTTAAATCTTGCATTTAATGATTATTTAGCATCATTCTCATGTGAAAAAAAAAAAGAAGAAGAAGAAGAAGAAATTACTAAGTAAGGAAAGAGAATGATGACGAGAAGAAAACTTTTTAAGATTTGGTCTTACCATATACGGAAAGGCCAGATTTAGTGTGCAGAGGACGGATTAATAAAGATTCCTTAACAAATCTAGTTTTTGTACTTTCATCAAATCATGAGAAAATGGACGGTTGAGATATGCACACGAACTTATCATCCAACGTTTCTAAATTATTGATATCTAGGTGTCCATATAAACATGTACTTGGTGATTGCTGAATTGTTTATACAAACGAATGACATAATAAGTCACACTCTCTCTTCATTAAGGTTTCTAATTCTACCTCTCTCTCCCCTCCACATACAAAAGTGGTAGTTGGCTTTATTGGACCGACGCTTAGGTCCCCAACACGTTCCATTTCACTCCATTATTGTATTCATTGACATATCTATTCAAAAAGAGATTTTGTATGGTTTTTATTGTGGTGCAGAAAAATTGATACCCGATTTGGTCTACCAAAATAATTTTCCTCATAATGCATTCATGTTCGGGTGTCCCCACTCGTGATATAAATTCATAATTTTCTCAATCTGTAAGTAATATTCGAAAAGAGTAATAGTTTATACAAATTACATTGTGATAGTATTATTAGACTATTAGTAAAGAATATACACACACATATATACTATTCATATTCCCGTATATCAAATTTTCAGTAGTCATATATTCATACGAACGCGTACTTACTATTCAGACTATATATACACGAATCTCCGAATATCTTGAAAACGTATAAGACCGAGCTAGTAATAGATATTGGCTAAGATATATTTTGGGTAAGTCGTTCTTATATTTTTTCGAGATGTTCGGAAATTGGTTTATACACATGTTTAAATATAGGAAAAAGAAAAAAAATAACGCAATCAATAAATTAATAAATAGAGATGTCTGAAAAGTAGCCAAAAACTAATAAATCAGTGTGTAGACAATCGCACTGAACAACACGTCCCACGTTCTTTTTCTTCCCTGTTTTAGATAGACTCTTAGAGTCTCTCTAGAGTCACCGGAACAATCACAAAAGCGACGACATATTACTCATTCCTACAAATACTCATGTTGGACCTCAACCTCGGAATCTTGTCGACACACAACGAAGATGAAGATTGCAAAGTACCAACTTCCATCTTCATTCAAGAAGAAGATTCCATTAATCCCTCAAACGACAACTTGTCTTTGATTACATTTGGAATCCTTAAACGAAACGTCGAAATCCTTCCTCCTCCCCCTCCTCCTCCTCCTC
>Ga0041059_1000871_pt1 | contig 23855 bp, 19 predicted proteins | sample AraColnosormetaG_FD_56232 | JGI IMG/M metagenome (GOLD analysis project Ga0041059, IMG submission 56232) | Arabidopsis roots microbial communities from North Carolina, USA - Col MF nosort | ecosystem: Host-associated > Plants > Roots > Unclassified | place: USA: North Carolina | collected... | reverse complement strand
ACAATCTACTGCTTCAATTAAACATGAAAAACGACTCAAAGAGCTTAGCTTTACTAGTTTTAGTAAAATTTCTCGGCAACAAAGTCAAAACAGACATGAACACATAAAAAAGATACTAAAACAGAACTGTATATTCGACAAGAACAAGGACGATTTGCAATAATTAAACAGATTAGACTCACCAGTTGAAATCTAAAAGCATGAATCTAGTTGTGAGCTCTTCGTGTTTGCCCCCCTTTATTATCTTTCTTGACAAGCATATTCAACTAGTTCCTTAAACAAACAAATTTGGTTCAAATTCTATATGAACAAAAGGCTTCGTATATCCTCGATCATGAGATATATACTATAGTGTGTTCTCCATCTCTTCAGCGAGGTTAATGACCTTGATCCCCTTCTCATCAAAGGCCAGACATTTCTCCAACTGGGCAGAGACCATACGAAAGTTTATGTTGGCTGCATATCTCTTACTGCCATTCCCCTTGAGGAGGACTCCTAAGTCCGATGTTATCTTTTATCACTTTCCAACCCATTTCTATTTTTAGAATTTTAGTTTTTGTTGTTTGTTTTTGAACAACAAAGTTATGTTTAGTTAGATCACTTAGGGATGTTTTTACTCATGAATAATATTGTAAGATACTCATAGACATGATCTACAAAGAACAAGAATAAAGAAAAGGTGGAGTAATGGGTATCAGTCTCGATATGATGTCTAAATACAAGGAAAAAACAAATTAACCAATCAAATAAGAACGACGTCGTCTTGGATCAGTGACATTGATCTTCCAATGATAATCAGTGGAACCTCTAAGCCTTGCTTTCCTCCTCTCCCAGTTGATCTCCGTTCTCCTCTTTTTCGTCAGCCTGCAAAACTTTTGCAATGCATCGTCCATGGAGTCGTGCACTTTCCACCACCTAACGTGAGCCGCATCACTAGCGTACACCAACTGCTCGTCCACGTCGTAGTTGCAATCGTAGTCCCTATAGCAAAGCCATGGTTTCCAACCTAAGTAGTGGACCGCGTAGACCTGAGGCGGCTCCGCGGCGAAGAGGTTGTTCTTGATGTTTCTTTCTTTGGTTGTGTTCGACCAGAAGTTCTTCAGAAAGTTTACTCGTCGAGGCAATCGGTGCCACCACACAAATATCTCGTTTAGGTACCTGAAAATATATATTTTCTTTTTTTGTTAATATAATTGTTAAGTATAAAGTCTATAATGTAATACTAAAAGTGCTAATTAATCACCCTTGATCTCCACCGTTGTATGAAACGATCTCGCTTCGCTGGCTCATGATTGTAGTAAACGTACAATTAGAAGGCTCGATGACCATGATGCCTGAATTATATATCCATACATCATTTCCGGTGGCCGACATCTGAGGAAAATGGAAGAGAAGATCAAGGTTACGTAAGACGATGATGTCGGCATCAATGAAGATCACTTTGTCGTAATCTGTCAATTGCCAGAGTCGAAACTTGCTGTAGTTGTATTCATTGTACGAGTCCTTCTCCGCAAGTGGGTTTCTGATTCGAATGATCCGACGAAGCTTCCATCCTGCGGCGGCGAGAGCTCGAAGTTTGGTAATGGAGATGGAGTCATCGTGGAGAAGGATAAGATCGCGTTTGGTGTTTGTCTGAAGGAGGCTTTGAGCCAAAGTTATGGCACCACAGACATAAGACTCGGAAGAGTGAAGAACAGTTACGTAGGCTTCACGTTTTGGTCGTTTTGTCTCTGCTTCTATCTTCGTTAGGTCATACACTTTGTCTACACCTGCTTTTTGTTTTTGGATAAAAAAACTCATTAATTCATTTAGTAAGGCCATTGAAAAAACTTCTTCAACGATTATTATCAAATTTTAGTTATTGCTATATATGCATGGATAGGTTATCAAAAACTACTTCATCCATTGCATTTTCTTAAACCAGCAAAAATTGCATTTTTGTGATTAGAATTTGAATTATCGTATTTATAATATTCATATTTAGTAATCTTAATTAATTGACAAACAAATACATAGAGAGTTGAATGTTTTTCTAATATATTAGCATATAAGCTATCATTATTAACCTGCCGTAAAAAAAAAAGCTATCATTATTAACCTTATTCGATGATCATTCGTTTTCTTAAACCACAAGCTATTTAGCTAACTAACTCGATCTACCAATACGAATGCTATTTTGGAAAGAAATTAAGGGTTTAATATCTCCTTAAAAAGTGTAAGGTAGCTTGTATGACAATTCATATTTGGTGGTTAGCAAAACGACATACCTAAAACACAACCACTAACATATCTAACTAATTAACACACATCAATCAATTATAAGCAAAGTATAGAAACATATCGAGTTGTTTTATATTACACCATACAGTTGGTATCTTTCACATCAATTTCACTTAAGCAGGTCCTTTTATGTTACAATGTCTTAGTCACTTCATAGTTCATCTGACACATTTCCGACTATACACCTTTTTACGTTTGCGCCACAAAACACGGTTTCGATTTCAAGTTCAGTTCAACATATATTTTCTGTTTGTTTAGTTTAATTACTTGGAAAAAGTAACCAAATTCAAAAACAAAAGAGTGGTCAAAATAATTTGCTAATGGTACTCTAAGTATATTAAAAACAAAAAAAAAAGATTTTTGGTTTCATCATAATTAATTTAGTTACTTTTGCTAAAACTAAAAATATTTAGCAAGAAGATTAATTTGCATGAAAGTAATTTTACCTTGTGGTGCCCACAAAGGAAGAGCAAGATTGCAAGATCCGACTGGCAAACTGAGTCTCTGTTGTAACCTAACCACCTCAGGGCGATACAGCCACCAATCTGCCTCTCTCTTCTCCAAATCATCACACCGGAAAATCTCAATCATCGGTTGACATTTGCTCCAAAACAACACTTTGCTTTTCCATCTCCAATCCGTCTTCCCTTTCTTGGCTGCCAAGTTAGCCGCAACTAGGTTCACTTGCAACCTCAAAACCTCTCTTCTCCACCCTTCTTCAGGGTAATTACAAGGCAACTTCACTACTACCAAATCCAACTTCTCTAAGCTTTCGAAATCGGGCATAGGTATCTCAGGACATGTGGGAACCTCGGTTTCTTCCTCTTCATCTATCCACTCGGGGAACAAGTCTTGCCATTTGAAGAGCTTCGAGACACGCTCAAAATGTATGTGAACCGTTTCGCCATAACGTTTCCAATTAGTAAGATCACATTCTTCCATGTTCACCATCCCTATCTTTGTTTTTCCTAACCCTCTTGTTAAAATCTCTTCCATGAAGCTTGGCGCCTCCAGCTTTGTCTGGTTACTAGCGGTTAGCAAATCTTTCTTGTTTATTTCGTTCTCTTCAACGAGTTCTTGCATCTTCACTCCTCTCACCACCTGATCACATAGCAGTATAAAGATATCTATTAGTCTAAGTTTTGATATAAGATTTACTCTGCAAACAAAAATGTAAACTCACCTTACCTTGGGAGTGCAATCACGAAAAGAGCATCCAACAAAGGAAGCTCCGCTGCTGAAATAGACTGATGAAGAAGGGTGGAAGAAAATGGCAGTGTAGAGAAGAAAAGAGAAACCCAACAAGACTAGATTAAAGCGTATCAGTGCAGATTTGGAAGGAGCCATCTTCATTATCATCGTCATTATCGTCATCTCGTTTCTGAATGACAAACATTTATCTTTCATCTTATATATATACACTCCTAAATCAAAATGTTTAAAGGTTTCACGAGAAATATGTGTAGGAATATTCTTTGTATGCGAACCACGTGAAGGGTAGAGAAAAAAACAAAAACATGGTAATTAGTACTTTAAGTAGAGGTTGAGTTTTTTTGAGTAGGACAAAAAAAACGTCTAAAAGAGTTTACATTGGACGTGTCAAAGGATTTTCTTTACTCAAACACAAGCCTGATGTATTATTATTAAACAAAGATATGTCGCCAACGATTGTGGTTGGATAATGACATGAGTTTGCGATACGTATGCCTTAAGATACGTATTTGCTCTCACCTCCAAACATGGGACCAAAATTACAATATTGTAAGGGATCCTTTTTATTTACTACATATATCACTTTATCTCATCCAATGCAAAACCCAAAAGGGATTTCATTAAAAGTTATCTACCGTCATTTGAAGGTTCTACTATTAATGGTGCTCCAGGACATTGACTTTTGTTACCACTTTATCTATTCACAAATCTTGGTAAATAATGAGACAAATTGTGAATGCTTGCTGTTACATAAGTTCGGAGAACATGTAATCTCCGATAAAGACTATACAACAACTTAACACAATACAAAAATAAAATAAAGTAGTAGTTACAGCTCAATTGAATAAAGGAAAATGTCATCAAAAGTAGGATAATAAACTACATATTTCCGCCCAAAAAAAAAAAAATAAAAAAAAACTACATATTTCCACAATTTGATGATCTTTATCAGAAAACGATGCAATCTATGTTAGAAAATAAATTATGTTACAGATTTGTTCACAAAACCTCTACCAACTACAACTTTTGAAAAATTGGTACAAAAGACCATAGGCTACAATTGGTTGGAAGAATAAAGAAGAGAAAAAATGTTAGTAGGTGCAATATGCGACGACGGAGGAAGTCAAGCAAGCAACAAGTTTAGTTCTGCTGTCAACATCGCTTACTTACGCTTCAGGAAAGGATCAATGCTTTTGAAACAATCTCATCTCCTTTTCTTTTTCTTACTTCAACTTGTTTTTTTTAAGGCAGTAACAATTAGTAAGGATGAAAATAATCACATTATCATTAAGCTGAGATGTCAAAGCGATTATGATGAGAGGAAAAGAAAATGAAAATAAGTATTGGTAAGACATCTTAGTTTTAATAATCGTATATCAACCAAATTTGATCAATAATTAGCTTAAACCAACATATCATTTTAGAGGCCTCAACCTCCTTTGAATAATTAGGCTGATACTACATTCTAATGACAGATGAATAACGTACATCTCCACTTTTTAAAACAAACAAGATTATGTTATTTGATTTAGGTATCCGTATATGCCAAATATATTTTTCTGGATGTAAGAACCACGAGTAACATGTTGATGATGTGTTTAAGTGGTAAAAGGAGAGGAGAAAACTAAATTTTGGGACTGTGTTGAGCTCTTTGGGCAATTGATAATATTGCAAAATCTCAAAAGAGGCTGTTTTTTTTTTATCAAGTAAAAATACACACATTGTGTCTATTATGGTTTTACTCTTTGATCAAATCCTGCATGTGTTGTGCATAACTTCTTCCCGGTGGAATGAATATTACATCTTCCCAACCTGAATTCTTCTCGCTCATCTACATTGATTCAATTCAGATTTTTATTAGACTACCAGGTTTTCATACTTTAAGGTTTCTTTAAACAAAGAAGAAGCGTGAGTACCTCCATTTTCCTCAACACATCTTCCAGACTCCCAACCTGCAAAACAAAAAGATTAGTTCCATGGTGAAGATAAGAAAACTCTTAACAAAACCAATGCTGTGAAATTACTTTATATATTGATCTCTGATATGCAACTTTGATAACGATAAACCTTGGAATTCATTTTAACTCAGATATATGAAGGCATGTACAATCTGAATTCCGCTCTTTCTAAAGTTTTCTAAGACTTTTCCCTTTCCCTCGCTGTTCCTTTGAAAACATGGTGTTATATGTTTGCAGAACATGTAATCACAAAAAATGCTAGAAATTACATATGATGCCAACACAGCTACTAGCTACTCCCACTTGTTAGTAAACCATGTCTTTAGATCAAGGTGTTTGTTTCTATCTTACGTGGCCTATCGAAGATTCAAATACATAGAAGGTAGGTATGAATCATTACCATAATTTGTTGATCTCCTCTTGATGCTCTCGTATATTTAGAAAGTTCCCTCTCTATATCTTCCTGAAAGTGGTCACGCAGAACAGGAAAGTAAGAGTTATCTTCCTCTGTTTTGGCTTATGAGAGATCTATTAGTATTCTTTAACGTGGGAGAAGAAACTAACCAACCTTACTGAAATATACAGGGCAGTAACGTCTATTTTTTTTCCTCACAACAAGAAGCTCAGACTGTAGAGGCCAATAACAACAGATAGATATCAAGAGAAAACAAAGCAAAAACACCAAAACATAAGGAATCCATATTGGTATAATAGAAAAACACAGAAAATGAGTATATCAATTTACCTGAAAAACCGGAACTCCATCAAACCCATTCTTATTTCCTGAGGATTTGAGCTGAGACGCAAGAAAATATAGCTTATGGATAAGATTGAAATGCCAAATAAATGCTATAGACACATATAATTAAAAGTCTGTTTAGCATGAGCCAACCTCTAACGCATTCTTTATTTGGATTGGATCTGGCAAGAAGCGAAAGGAAATCCCTTCAACTTTTAGCAAGTACACCTGTAAACAACATCATCTTAACTTCTGGGAATGTAGCTACCACGATTACGCAAATAACATCAAAAAGTTCCCTAAACGTAGTTATAACTTATAAGTTCCAAGCCATTAGAGGGATTATAATCATGCCATCGTTGCATTCTTTCTTGTGACGATGTTGTCAACATTGCTACGTGCACAAGAACACAATCTCCCGTTCATTCAAACTGCCAACAGGTGTTCCTATTACCGTATAATATAAACAACTAAAATGAGGCCAGACATGAACAAGTCTACTTAGAATTTGAGCTCCTGAAATTTGTTTGTTTCATTTGATTTAACCAATGGCTTCTTCCACATTGATCTAATGCAGTGATCATAAGGAAAGGGAACTACCTGGTCCAGAGTAATGGGAACAACCTTCGCATTGGTTTTCAATTCTCTTCTCCGAAGTCGCGCCTAAAGGAGTATATTAGAGAATTATGAGCTCAGAAACTTCACATTTTTTTAAAAAAGTTCGGAGGAGAAAAATACAACAAAAAGCGAAACCTGAGCAAGAAAAGCTTCAGCATCCTCTTGTCGAAAACAGAGCAAACCGATAGACTTGCCTCCGGTAGGATCCGAGATAAGAACGAATTCGTTATTGGTGTTACTGACTGTAAACACCGACGTCCCAGCGAGAGCTTTAGCGACAAGAGATGGACTCAACGTCGTCGTCGGGGTTCCAGACTTGGATTGTGAGACGGAGGCGAAAGGCGGCGGAGTAGGAAGAGAGAAACGTCGAGTAGCTAGGGTTTCGGCGAATCGTTTCGTGTCTTCGATTCGGGCGGAGAGGTCGGAGCTGAAGCGGGTACACTGGTGGTGAATGAAAGAAGAGAAGGAGAGGAAAGGATTGGGTTTCACTGATGACTCCATTTTTGGATTTGCAGAGAGAAGAAAGAAGTAGAAGAAGAAGAAGCAATTTTTGATACTATGAAGAGAGTGAAGAAAAAGGCTTCAGAGCAATTCGTTTGGGCTTTTTTATTTGGGCTTTATTGGACTTGATTGGTTTTAGTTTACGTTTAATATGGCCCTTGATCAAAAGTTTGGTGACAAAGCATTTATTAACTTTCTAAACTCAACTTCCACACCATTCTAAACACATGACATGACTTACAAAAAGCTTTTGTCACTCAAAATTCATGTCGATGACATTTTTTTCCTCCAAATTTCTCCTCCTTATAAAATACTTACTAGATCAAGCAAACAACACACTAAAGAAAACAAAATTGTTAAAACTCTCGTTAACTGAAAAATATGAGGAACATTACTACTACAACCCGAAAAATGTTACTACTTGTGATTACGATTTTATTGGGGATTGCGTATCATGGAGAAGCCATAGCATGTCCGCAGGTAAACATGTACTTAGCACAATGTTTGCCTTATCTAAAAGCTGGAGGAAATCCGTCTCCAATGTGCTGCAACGGACTTAATAGTCTAAAAGCCGCAGCGCCTGAGAAAGCCGATAGACAAGTAGCTTGTAATTGCTTGAAGAGTGTAGCTAATACAATCCCTGGAATTAATGATGATTTTGCCAAACAACTCCCTGCTAAATGTGGTGTTAATATAGGAGTCCCTTTCTCTAAGACTGTGGACTGTAACAGGTAGCTACTGCAGTTTCTTTTTAATATTGCCGAAACATGTGTAGTTGTGAGAGCTTCTAACTACATAATCCTCTAATTGACCTATTTAATTTGTTTTGTGAACACTGAACAGCATAAACTGAAAAGAAGATTGACTACCAACGGCCATGCAGCTACAATAAAGTGGATATCCTAAAAGATCAAAACCATCATGAACAAATTATATGGATACTTAGTATTTATCTTCTGATCATATATGTTATAGATGTAATCATATAGTTCTTGGCAGATAAAATGTGATTATTTCCCACATTTACATATTCCCTCTTTCCTACTCTCACACGTAGCTCAACATCTTAAAATATGATCATCAGCATTTGCACACAATGTTTCACATTTATTTGACATACACGATCAAAACGAAGCAGTTTTGTAACAAGATAAAAATCGATTGGGTTAAAAGTGTAACGGGAGAAGTAAAAATGTAGTCATCACTCATCATAGTGACTGAATTCAAGGGAATATTATTCTTCGAAATACCTGAAAGATGGGAAATTTGAATTTCAGTAGTGAATGACGCCCAGACTCTTCAACCAAGGGAGCATCTCCTCCAATCCTTCCTTTAGGCTTCGAGGGTTATAACCAAGTTCCAGCTTAGCCTTATCACAAGAGTATGACCACTGATGTCTCAGCACTGTCACTGTCTGTTCATCACAAAATACTAAGAGTTGAGATTATTCTATACCTAATAAGATAATCTATAATATGTGGGCAACTAATGAATGCAATTGAAACTCACCGGAGGACTGATAAGTGGAAGCTTTCCTGTAACCCGAGAGATTAAAACAGATAACCATCCGTATGCGTTGATGGCCCATAATGGAATGCTAAAGTTTGGCTTTTTGGTTCCAGTAATCAGTGCAGCCATGTCAAAGACAAGCTTGAAAGAAGCATTTTCCCCAGTGAGTAAGTATCTTTCACCAAGCCTACCTTTTTCCATTGCAGCAACATGACCCTCCACAACATCATCAACATGGCTGAAGGAGTATCTATCCGTCCCAGAGCCAATATATCCAGGCAACCTCCCGTTAAAGCGCTCGATCAACTAGAAGAACAACATCATGTGATAATCAACCACATACTGTCAATGTACCACTACATCATCCCACCAATGCAACTCTAATCAGCAAAAGGAAGAATCATACCATTCTAGCAACCATATTGGCTGAAGTGAGCTTGCCTGGACCAAAAATAACACCAGGATACAGCAAAATTATCGGCACACCTTCAGAAGCAGCATTCAAAGCCATCTTATCAGCAACAGCCTTGGATCTCTCATACTCAGTGCAGAAGAACCTCTCATTATGAACCTTATCTCAAGACCAGATCAAAATCAGAATCAAACATTACAAAACAAAATTTTGAAATTTAAAAGTATCATACTTGATTCTCATTAGCAACAGATCCATCGGTAGATCCAAGAGCGAAGAAGGAAGAAGTGTAGATAATCTTCTGCACGGTCTTCGTCTCCTTTACAGCTTCCAAGACATTCTTCAGTCCACCAACGTTGACCTGAGCTTCAAATATCACCATAACACATGATCTCTCCAATTTTGACCTTAAAACTAAAGATGTGGAACCAAAAGAAAGCTTACTGAGATGAATCGAGATGGGTCAGGAAGCCAAGGCTCAACTAAAGCTGCGGCGTGGAAAACGATATCGCAACCGGAGCAAGCATCCGTTAGAGAACGGTAATCCGTTACGTCTCCATAGGCGAGCTCAACTTCTGGAGGTAAGTCAGAGAGATCGCTGGTGCGGCGGACCAATGCACGTACGGAGTGGCCACGACGGAGGAGAACGTGGCAGAGTCGTGCGCCTAAGTAACCAGTAGAGCCGGTGACTAATATTTTCATATTTTCTGTTTCTGTGTTGGGCATCTTTGGGCCCATCGTTGCTTTTCTAAGCCAAGAAACCTCTAATTGGTTGAGAGGGTTTAATTAATTAATATTTAATACAAACATCATTGTCTGAAAGCTGGATCAACCAATAGCAAGATTCTTTTGTGTTTTGTTTTGTCACATACTACAGATAACAAAGAACTAGTAAGTTTCTCATTTGAGTGAAACAAAATTTCAAATTACAGACAGATCCACGAAAATACAAGATGACATAATGAGTAAAGAAATCTCAATTCGGTGATAGCTAGTTCGAAACAAGATTAGAGCACGAACCTTGAAACAAGATTACACCTCTCCTCTGTATCCATCAGAGCCAAAATGGTCTTTCCTAGAACTAGATATAGCTACACTCTTCTGATGTTCAAATTTTGGACACTGTAGAATCCGATGCCCGAGACCACCACAATAAGCACAACCCTTGACACCGCTTGCATTAGCAATGGTTTCTGTTTCTTCCATTGGACCATTAAGCTCAGCAAGGACAGGTGGAATCCTCTGTTTAGCTTCTTGCAACAAGTGTTTCAAATCGAGCAGCGTGATTTCGCTTTGGTTCTTGTTTATAAACGTAGTTGCTATCCCAGTTTTCCCACAGCGACCTGTTCTTCCTATCCTATGCACGTAGTTCTCAATCTCCCCAGGCATGTCGTAGTTGATTACATGTTGTATATCAGGGAAATCTAAACCCTTTGAAGCAACATCGGTCGCGACCAAAACGTCTTTTTTCCCAGCTTTGAACAAAGATATTGCGTAATCTCTGTCTTCTTGATCTTTTCCTCCATGGATAGCCACTGCTTCCACTCCTTTCAGTAACAAGTACTCGTGAATATCATCAACATCAGCTTTGTTCTCACAGAATATTAAAACCGGTGGAGTGGTTTTCTGCAGACACTCCAGAAGGTAAACAATCTTTGCTTCTTGCTTGACGTATTCAACCTCCTGTATGACATCGAGATTCGCAGCTCCAGCTCTTCCTACATTAACAGTTACAGGTTTCACCAGAGCACTTGTGGCAAAGATTTGGATTTTTGCAGGCATTGTGGCAGAAAACAAAAGTGTTTGACGCTGAGACTTAAAGTGGTCAAAGACATGTCTTATGTCATCTTCGAAACCCAAATCAACCAACCTATCTGCTTCATCCAGTGTCAACAACCTGCAAGCATCTAAGCTCATCTTTTTCTTGGCGAGGATATCCTTCAACCTTCCAGGAGTAGCAACAACGATGTGAACACCTTTCTTAACAACGTCCAACTGTGATCTCATATCCACTCCTCCAATGCATAGCAACGACCTCAACCGCGGGTATCCATCCTCGACTAAAGATGCCACAAACTGTTCAACCACATCGTAAGTCTGCTTAGCAAGCTCTCTAGACGGACAAATAACAAGCGCAATGGGACCTTCTCCAGCAGCTATAGGCATCATTATCTCCTCCTGCAGAGCTAATATGATCATAGGAAGCACGAAAACCAACGTCTTTCCGGAACCAGTGAACGCAATCCCAATCATATCTCTGCCAGACAAAACAACAGGAAGACCCTGAACTTGGATAGGAGTAGGGTGCATTATTCCTTTATCCTTGAGCATACGGAGAAGTGGACTCGGAAATTTCATATCCATGAAGTTTTTGATTGGAGGAGGAATATCTTCACCGTTAACTGTAATATGCCATTGCTTCCTAATCAAATCCATCTGTTTGGTTGACATCTTCCTAACGTGCAGAGGGGGTTTCCACCATGTTGAGAGAGGCTCTGTATAAGTGATACCTCTGGCTAATTCACCAACAGACATAAGCTTCTTCTTGTCAGATAAATGCTCCATCATCCCCTTCTCTTGTAAAATAATGGCCTCGGTAGCACTGACTTAAGGTACATGTCGCTTGAGCTGAGTTGCTTGAACAAGTAAGCTAGGTTTAGCTTCTTCAGTGAGCTTTACCTTGCCAGGTTCTTCCACCACCTTTCGCTTCATCTGCGCTAGACGCTCCTCTACTGGAACATACTCCACGTAACCATCATCTACTTCCATGATTCAAAATCCACTCGCCAACTTTTTCAAAGATCGAATCCAAACCCTAATCAGCAGATCTCTCGACTTTCAAGGAAGATCACGCAGATAGATATGACCGACACGGAGTTTTGGTTAAACCGGGGTTGGGGAATGATCGGGTGTGTTGTGTTTTCTGATTATAAGCAAAGAAAAGAAAAGCTACAAGAAGAGAGTCTCAATTAGAATTCGTATGTTGACAAGGAGCTAGGTAAAAGGTAGTTTTTCAAAAATTTAATTTCCATTTTTTTCATATATTGGATTGAAAAATGGCAATGACATGAATCATAGGATTATCACCACATTTAAAGATGTAGTATTTACATAACAATTGCAAGAAATAATACTACAAAACTTCCTATCTAGTATAGACGCTGCCAAAGAAATACATACGACGTTTTTATCCACACGCATTGATGAGATTGGTATATATCTCTGTCTCTGTCGAGTGAAAAATAAATTAATAGAGTAATAATTAAAAGCTCTCTCTCTCTATCTCCCACGATTTCCTTTTTCCGCCGGAAGAAGAAGCAAAAAAAAAAGAAATCGAATCTCTCTTTCAAGTGTTCGATTTAAAGCAAAAGTGTAATTATAATCGGAAGCGAGATCTTGAGAAATGGTGGGATGACGGCGGAGGGAGATGGCGAGGGGAGGAGGAGAATGGACCGGAGGGATCGCCGGAACCGGAGTTCTCTCTTTCAAAAGAATCACTCTACTTGTTTGCTTTTTCAACATTCTCATTGCTCTCTTTGTTCTTCGCTTTCTCTATGCTTCTTCTCTCCACATCTATTCCAATAACGATAATGGTTCCTACTTTTTATTTTCCTTTTCATTTTTGCTCTCTGATTCATGATAATTCGTATCTGAAGCAGCTCTGTTGGTTTTTTGTTATTCAGTTGTTAAGTACACAGCTGATGAGATTAGGAAAATGGAGGAATCTATTCGGATTCGAAGATCGAAGGAACCTACTCTGATTCTTCAATTGGTTAGTGGCTTTTTAAAATGGAACTCGAAGATGCACATTGGCTCTTCTCACAATGTTTGATTTCCTTGTTAGGTGAAGAAGCTCAAGCATGAGGTTTCCACTGCAGAATCTAGTACTGAACTATCTCCTAATGTTAAACACAAACTAGTTGATGAGATCCTCCAGCGTTTGAAAAGCTTTGAGGACAAATCTAATGTTACTCAGCTTAGAGGTTTGTGCTACTCTACTATGCCCATTAGCTTCATGACATTTATTTTTCAAACTGCCACAAACTTGCATTTCATGACTTTTCCTGATCTAGCTGCTTAGGATTTGTCTTATTACCTCTTTGGAATGTCATGGTGATTTGTCTTATTACCTAACCTGTGTAAGATTTTGTTGGTATCAATAGCTCAGTTTAGTAAATATTTCATTATCATTCATGTAGAAGTGGATTTTTGCTCAATAATGCATATGGTTATCAGGATAGTAAAATAGGCTCACAAATTTCAGACCTTTCTGCATGCACTATCACATACTAGACAGAACAATTGATTTTAGCGGGATTTTCAATGGAGATTTTTTCATGCCTAGTTTTTCTATTCTTCTTGTATAAGTTCATCAGGTCTATGGAACATAAGCTCTAACACCCACTTAAGTTCTGTTATAATCTATGCATTGATGATCATATGCTATGTACATGAAACATTTGAGCCACAGAAACTCTAGCGGTGGTGCCATTGTATACATAATCTTTTCGATGTTCTTTAGATTCTCAGTAGCTTACCTAACATGTTCGTATGTCTCAACATGCTTCTCTAATTCCTTTCTACTGCATCAGAAAAAGTATGCTCAAGAATTCCAAAAAGTCATGATATTTACCTTTTTGACTTGTTAAAAGTAGATTTTTCATTCTATTCACTTCACTTGAACAACTCTTAACATTTATTATGTGCTGACTAGGCTAATGCGCAATGTGCGTTAATTCTTAGTTATTTACAAGAGTTATTGGAAAAAGGTGGAAGGTAGGAATGGGTTAATTTATTTGGTTAGAGAGAGGTGACAAAATTCTAATAATCCAGACTTTGAAGACACTGGATTTCTTTTTGATGCTTCAAACTGAGTTCTATTGTTTTCCCTTGTAGTATTCGTAATGCACGTAGACTTGTTAATGTTTTCGCCTACAATAGTTTTCCTTTTGACACATTCATGTTATCTCTGTAGTGACCTTTAATACCTTCTTATCTTCATTTGGCAAACAGAAGTTGTAGAAACGTGGCGCAATGAGAAGCTGGAGGAAGCTAAAGAGCTAATTCAAGGGCAAAATGGAGTAAATTCCACCCTTATAGTGGAGGAAGCAGGTATTACTCCTTTAGAAAGATTACTGAGTTTCTCACCTTGAGCAAAGATTCATTTATGGAGTCCTCCCGATACTCTATCCTTGTTTTGTATAATTAGAGAGAAAACTAATTTTTGTTCTGTAATTATCTAGGGATGCTTGTAAGAGCTTTGGAGTTGGAGTGGGATGTGCTGTCTGAAGAAATCGGTTTCTGGTTACCTGCTGAGGTTACCAATGTAGAACATGATGATAAACCTGAAGGAGAGGAAGAGCCTGGTAATGTTTTCAAAATTTTCTACATTCTTGATCTCTGCTTTTGCATTTATTTGGGTGGAAAAGTGTGGTGACACTGGCGAATTCAAATCTCATGAAGTTGTGCATTTTTTCCGTAGAGGAAATATTGGCAGGCAGACCAGTGCCAGCTGTATGTAATGCAGAGCTTCACACAGATTATGGTGGTGCTGCAGTGAGATGGGGGCTTACACATCATAAAGAGAGTGCAGCTGATTGTTGCCAGGCTTGCTTAGACCAGGCAAAGCGTGCGAAACCTGGAGAAACGAGATGCAATATTTGGGTTTATTGCCCATCTGAGTTTGGTTGTTTCTCTCCAGATATTTATGAGCATAAACATCAGGAGTGTTGGCTTAAATACGTAAGAACTTACCTCGTACACATACTACTTTACCCAATTTTCAGTTTCCTTGAGATTACTCGTCCAAGTTGGACTGGAAGCTTGGCTCATATCCAATATGTCTATGTGAATTGCAGGCAGAGAAGCCAAAACAGAATTTCAAAGACAGATATTCTGAGACATACAGAAACAACCACCCAAAAGCGCCATCTATCGTTCCATGGGTTTCAGGTGTTGTAACGGCTTGAGCAAAACCCATGTGGACAGATTGATGGGAGAAATAGGAGATAGTTTTGGTTTTTTTTTCTCAGCTGTGTTACCATTTTCAGAGTCTTGAAAATTGGAGTACCGTACCAAAGATGCAAACATCTTTTGGCCAGATGTATACGAGGGAATAGAATGTTTTGTTGTTTTTGTTGATTGGCTTTAAACACTTGTGGTCGAAGTCGAATATGGTGTAAGGAATCATGTTTTTGTTCAAGCTTGTTCGATTCTATAGTGGATGATTAAAAAGCTATCTATAAACATGACGAATGTCTGTCTCCTGTTATATGATCAGATCAAATGTTTATGTCTGGTCTGTAATTATGTCACAAAACATCACAGTAAAACTCTGAAATGAAATAATGGTTGAAATATAGGAACTAAAAAAAACAAAGCAGAAATTACGGAGGGAAAAGAGAAAACAGAGGAGTGTGTTCATCTTTTGCTTCCGGGGTTGTCTCTATTCTAAATATAGACTTTCCAATTGTGTACCTCTCTTTTCTTGTCTTCTTAATCAGAAAATCAATAATTCTCTTCTACTTTCTTCATTTTTCCCTTTCTCTTGTAAGTCTCTCTTTTCATTGATTCTTTCTATTGGTGGCGAGCTTCGTTCAATCGTTTTAGCATTTCTCTTGTAAGTTTCGGCCTTGCTTTCCTCCGATGGAGGATTTGAAAACAACAGACGCACTATCTCTTCCAGTTGTTAGTGATAATGGTGGAATAATAGAGCCTGAGTTGCAGCTACCTCAAGCAATACCAACAGAACTTGAGAATAATGAAGAAGAAAATGGGACAATTCAACAATCTCAAAGTGAAGAAGATTCCGCAGAAAATGGGAAAATTTATATGGATGACACTTTTTTACCTTCAAAATCTCAAGTAAAAGAAACACAAGATTCTCCTACTACTCCTAGTTTTGTGTCTCCCTCTGCTGAGATTGTTCTGCCTCGCGTAAACACCAAGTATGAAGCAGAGGGCACAACAAGAAATGCAGTGTCTCCAAGACCTCTGTATTCCCCTAGAAGCATTGGATCTCCAAGAGCACTACTGTCTCCAAGGTTTGCAGGATCATCATCACCATTGAGCAATGGAACACCCATAAGTATGGATTCTTTCAGAGACTCAATTGATACAGCATCACCTTTTGAATCTGTCAAAGAAGCTGTTTCCAAATTTGGGGGAATAACTGATTGGAAGGCACATAGAATGAAAGTATTAGAGGTACATTTTACTTATGTTATGTCTACACATCTGTCTTTTTTGCCTCTGTATTGGCCAATAGTTGTGCTCACTGTTTTCGTTGCAGCGACGCAATTTTGTGGAACAAGAGCTCGACAAGATCCAGGAGGAGATTCCTGAGTACAAAAAGAAATCAGAGATGGTCGAGATGTCAAAAATGCTAGCGGTTGAGGAGCTAGAGAGTACAAAGAGGCTCATAGAAGAATTGAAGCTTAATCTTGAAAAAGCTGAAACAGAAGAACAACAGGCAAAGCAAGACTCTGAGCTTGCCAAGCTGAGAGTTCAAGAGATGGAACAAGGAATTGCTGATGAAGCTAGTGTTGCATCTAAAGCACAGCTTGAAGTCGCTCAAGCAAGACATACATCTGCAATTTCAGAATTGGAATCTGTCAAGGAAGAGCTACAAACTCTGCAAAACGAGTATGACGCCTTGGTAAAAGAGAAAGATTTGGCTGTGAAGGAAGCTGAAGAAGCGGTTATTGCTTCAAAAGAAGTTGAGAGGAAAGTTGAAGAACTCACTATAGAGTTGATAGCTACAAAGGAGTCATTGGAATGTGCACATTCTTCTCATTTGGAGGCGGAAGAACATAGGATTGGAGCTGCCATGTTGCGTGATCAGGAGACTCACCGGTGGGAGAAGGAACTAAAGCAAGCAGAGGAAGAACTACAAAGACTTAAGCAACATTTAGTTTCTACAAAGGAATTACAAGTGAAACTTGAATTTGCATCAGCCTTGCTGCTTGATTTGAAGAAAGAATTGGCAGATCATAAAGAATCATCCAAGGTAAAGGAGGAAACGAGTGAGACAGTAGTAACAAACATTGAGATTTCATTACAGGAAAAAACTACAGATATACAAAAAGCTGTTGCTTCTGCAAAGAAAGAACTCGAAGAAGTGAACGCGAATGTGGAGAAAGCAACTTCTGAAGTGAATTGCTTAAAGGTTGCATCCTCTTCCTTGAGATTGGAAATTGATAAGGAGAAATCAGCACTTGACTCATTAAAACAAAGAGAAGGGATGGCATCGGTAACGGTTGCTTCTCTAGAAGCTGAGATCGACATAACGAGGTGCGAAATAGCTTTGGTTAAGTCCAAGGAAAAAGAAACTAGAGAGGAAATGGTGGAGCTACCAAAGCAACTGCAACAAGCAAGTCAAGAGGCAGATGAAGCGAAATCATTCGCTGAACTTGCTCGTGAAGAGCTGCGGAAGTCTCAAGAAGAAGCAGAGCAAGCAAAGGCTGGAGCAAGTACAATGGAGAGCAGATTATTTGCAGCTCAGAAAGAAATTGAGGCTATTAAAGCTTCAGAGAGGCTGGCATTAGCTGCCATCAAGGCCTTGCAAGAGAGTGAATCTAGTTCAAAGGAAAACGCTGTTGATTCTCCGAGGACTGTAACACTGACAATAGAAGAGTACTATGAGCTTAGCAAGCGTGCTCACGAGGCTGAAGAAGCCGCCAATGCAAGAGTTGCAGCAGCGGTTTCTGAGGTTGGAGAAGCCAAAGAAACAGAAAAGAGAAGCTTGGAGAAGTTGGAAGAAGTAAACAAAGAGATGGTTGAGAGAAAGGCAACACTTGCAGGAGCAATGGAGAAGGCTGAGAAGGCTAAAGAAGGGAAGTTGGGTGTAGAACAAGAGCTGAGAAAATGGAGGGAAGTAAGTGAAAAAAAGAGAAAGAATGGTAGTAGCCATGGAAAAAGCATTCAAGGGTCGAAGGAGAAAGAAGCTGAGACTAGTGTATCTAACGAAACAGAAACAAACCCAATCCCACAGGTAAATCCTGTAAAGAAAAAGAAGAAACTTTTCCCAAGATTTTTTATGTTCTTGATGAAGAAAAAGTCACATAAGTGAGTTCGATGTGAAGAAGTCGATTGTGTAAAATTCTATAAATATTTAATCTATACTATTAACTTAGAGCTAAAGCTTCCTTAGTTTCAAAGATGTCTGGAACAATACATGAACCCAACAAGATCAATGTTTGTTTCTGTCATGAGTTAGTCAATGAATCAGAGAATACACATTTGTTGAACACTAACTTTGGCGTAAATTAGCGTCCTTGAATAAAAGCTAAGAAGAAATTGAATAAGCTTTCTTCATGATACATCTTCAAACATATCTTCATTCAAATGAAAACGAAAAAATAAAACGTCTACAATACGACCAAACATCTTAAAAGTCAAAGCCAGACCAAAGTAATTTAGCAACATTGCTAGGTGTCTTATCTCTGAATCTAACATCGTTCTAAGAGCCAGAACATTGTAATTTCACATGGTTACAAATAGACTAGAATTCAAATGAAAATAACTAGTGGTCCGGTCCATCACTTGCTTGTTTCATCGCTTGCTGGATAAGCTGAAAGAGCTGACTTTCATAGGCGTTGCAATGACCAAAGGCGCTTCAGGTGAACCAGAGATTGCAAAGTTGTCATTCATGAAGCGACTGTCCACTATAGATTCATTTCGAAGGACTATCTTGTAGCAGTAGCATTTCTTCAGCCCTTCCTGATCATGGTAGCATTCATGAGATCCATTCTTCACCTGCTGAAAGTTCCATATCACACTGAACTTGCCAACAGTAGCTACCACATGACGCTCCTGTTTCCCATCCTCCGTGACCTATATATCGACATTTTCAACAAGAAAAGATAGACAAAAAGAGTCAGGAATCAACTATTAGTAAAAAGTTATTTCAATTGATGAATGATTCAACAGTAGTAAAAGTTCCTCTATCAAAAATCAAGGTTGAAACACAAGGCAACTGAGGAACACTATAATTCAATTTCCACAAAAATTCTTAAGACTTCAATATTATATGCACTTATGCTATGAGCAAAACATGAAAATTTCAAGAATGTCACTTTCTCAGCAAGAATATACACTGCAACTAGAGTTCTGCTTACCCAAGAAAACTGAGCATTGCGGAACTTGTTGTCAGATCCAGCTAAATGTGCATCAAGAGGCCTCAACTTAAGCAACCTTGGTGCGGCAATCTTATTTCCCATGCGACCCTCGAAGCCGGTCTTTGTTTTGCCACTTTTGTCAGTGAAAAGGGTACAGATAACAATCAAATATGTGTCAGTTGTACCAACAATCCATTTCCCATCGAATGTAGCATCCACATGAGTAACAGGTGCACCAAGTCCAGGGAAAGCCGTCTTTGCCTGCCTCATAGTGTTGCTCGAGTAGAGTCTAATTTTGCCATCAAGAGAGCCAACAACAATTGAGCCATCACCAGTAGTTGCAAAGCACTGAAAGTTAGTCCCTCTAGAAAACTGATGCCCCTGTGCCCAATTCAAGACTGGAGTATTCGCAGTAGCAAGATCCTGAACCATCCCATATCGGTCACGCATATCCCACCTGCAAAGCCTATTGTTATCCAGACCAAGAAACGTTGACGCAGATGGATCCAATTGAGCACCTTTACCATCATTAGTAATGTCACTCATAGAGATATCCACTCCATCTTTCTCAAACTTCCACTCTGAAATAATTTTCCCGGTTTCAATGTCAAGCTGATGGATACCTCGTGAATGAGGCGTTTGGCTCATAGGACTCATGAGCAGCATATTAGTCTCAGCTCTCATGAGAAGAGCCTTCTTCGGTGCTGAAGAATGAGTTCGACCATAACCAGGCTCAAAGTTAACACAAACACCTTTCCCTTGAATCCCCTGTCTCATGTTCTTGAAAACCTGAATACCAGAATCTCCAACTAGAAAGCTATTATCTAAAGCACCTAGAGCTAAGCTATGTATGCCCTCACTTGTAGCTTCTTCAAAGGCCTCAGTCAAATCCTGTGTATCTCTAGCCGGAGTTGCAGATCCTCCTCCTGGGCTTTGAAGCAAAATATCATCAGCATCTTCCCACATGGAATCATCAGCAGCTTCAGGATTAGCCCACCCAATGAAATCTTTCCCATAGATTTTTGCCTTGTTAGCCTCATTAAACTCAACACCATGATTGTTCTCAAACAAGCAATTGTTATAGCTGCTTACAAAAACCGAAAAATCTTCACTGCTGGCGAATTTCATAGCCCAAACAGCTTTAGCAACGAAATCAACACGGCGTTGATCTTTATAAGCTTTCAATTGCATTTCATCTGATACCTTTTCACGGATCTTGCTTCCGACTTTCAAAATCCACCATTCGTTTTCCACATCTCCGTTCTCATCGTCGTCTTCATCATCTTCATCTCCTTTGTTAGTCTTGACGAAACAATAAGCAGTCAGTTTCTCAGCTGTGACCCATTTGGCTTTGGGAGTGTTGCCATTGATGTAGCGGAAAAGCCGAGCTGAGTTCTGAGTAGACGGGGCTGATTGCGTCAATGGGTATTTCAGCTTCAGGGCTTGGAGTTTTGCCTCAACGTCGTCGAGTGATGATGAAGGAGATTTAGGCCGGAGACGACGACCACCGGAGGAAGATATACCTAACGTATCATCCCGCGAGTCCTGAAACGTCTCTTCCTCTTCCTCTCCCTCTCTTCCTTCTTCATATTCTTCATATTCATCTTCATCGGAGGAACAGATCTCTAGATCTTCATGACTGTGAGATGCTCCCATATCGAAGAATCCTGGAAATGGGAAGAGCTAGAGAGAATAACGGCAATGAGATTATTCAAACGAAGGTGGGAAGTTGAAGAAGAAGAGAGAAGAGCGTAAAGTTCGAATTTTGAAAATTAGGGTTTTTCAAAAGCATGTGTTCCTGTTCCCCTTTGGACAGATTGAAGTTAACCGGCTATAGCCCGTAAATGCGGATCTGTAAGTACTTTCATATACCGGCTATAGCCCGTAAATTCGGATCTGTAAGTACTTTCATGTACCGGCTACAGCCAGTTGAAATTTTTATGATTTGTGGTTCATTCAAATTCAAATTAGAAGTGGTCCGATTTTTAAGAAGTACGGTTATGTTGTGATTTGGTGATGCTGTAACTTCGTCTTAAATATGTTGTCGTTTTGACTCGCATTACAATATGTTATCGTTTAATTTACGATACACTGTAATTAATTAATAGTTTCAATATTATAGAAACGTTTGGTCCTTTAGTCGGAGAGACTGATATGCGACAGAGGATCCAACGTCGCGACTGAAACCTAGATCCCAATTCTCCGTTTCCACCACTGTCTCTCCTCCGTCGTTAGGGTTTCTCAGGTGACACACTCCGCTTCTCTTCTTTTCCGTCTTGATCTAATTTTTCCGTCAATTGGTTTCTGCAATCTCTACGTTTCTTCTCTTTCACCTTAGATATTGCTTGATTCCCACATTAATTGTTGCTGAGAAGTATAATTAATTTCTTGATCGAATTTACCAGTTCTCAAAGTTTTGTGTCCGTTGAGTACAACAAATTCCTCGAAATTGAGTCATTGATTGAAATACCAACTTAATTTTTGATTTCTGGGTTTGTTATTAAAATGTAGACACACACTTGGATAACTGAGTTTCCTTAACTTCAATCTGGTTATAAACAATTTTAAATTTACCCTTTTTCTTAAAGAACTCAACTTTAGCTTGAGGTCTGAATTTTTGTGCCAAACATGTACTTAGTAGCTTAGTAACCATGTCTTGTGAACTATTATCTTTCTTGATGTCCCTTGTTCTGTAAAGTTCGTAAAAACTTAATCTTTTTGGTTTTAAGGTGGCTTACATGAGGTTTGTTGGTGTGATTTTTTATTTTACAGGTTCACATCTGTTGGAAACTTATTGCAACTCCTAAAGGCATTTCACATATTTGCTTTTATGCGTACGAGGCTTGGGGGATATTTATATAATCCGAAATAACTCTTTTCTTATCATGGAGACTCTGTGGACTCTTTTGTATTTGCTAGAACCTGCTCCAGCTACTCTCATTGTCACAGCTGTCACCGTGACATTTGCATCCGCTTTCCGTGCACTTAACTACGGGAAAGAGATGGAGAGAAACCGTGACTTCTCTGAAGCATCCATAACACTAGATAGCTCTCAGGCCTTGATGATCCCAGTTATGAGCTCTTGCAGTTTGCTTCTCATGTTCTATTTGTTCTCTTCTGTTTCTCAGCTCCTGACCGCGTTTACAGCCATCGCCTCTGTTTCTTCTCTCTTCTATTGGTTATCACCATATGCGGTATATATGAAGACGCAGCTTGGTCTATCTGATCCCTTTCTTTCACGCTGCTGCTCCAAATCGTTTACAAGAATCCAAGGATTGCTACTTGTGGCTTGTGCTATGACAGTTGTGGCATGGCTCATCTCTGGCCATTGGGTGTTGAACAATTTGCTCGGAATCTCCATTTGTATTGCGTTTGTTAGCCATGTTCGTCTTCCTAATATCAAAATCTGTGCAATGCTCCTCGTGTGTCTCTTTGTATATGACATATTCTGGGTTTTCTTCTCTGAGAGATTCTTTGGTGCTAACGTTATGGTGGCCGTGGCAACCCAGCAAGCATCAAACCCAGTTCACACAGTGGCTAACAGTTTGAATCTTCCTGGACTGCAATTGATCACAAAGAAACTGGAACTACCTGTTAAAATTGTGTTTCCTCGGAACCTATTGGGCGGTGTGGTGCCCGGTGTGAGTGCCTCAGATTTCATGATGCTTGGTCTTGGTGACATGGTACAGACTAATCCCTTCTTTGATTTTAAGATTGGTATGTCGTTATATGTGTACTAACTGTAAGAAATGTTCTCTCTCAGACTATAGTGACGAGGAGATAAAAAAAACATGTTGTATTGATTAACTGTTTTGTTGTTCCAGGCTATCCCTGCAATGCTTTTGGCTTTGGTCCTCTGCTTTGACCATCGAAAAACTAGAGATGTGGTGAATATTTTTGATCTAAAATCTTCCAAGGGACACAAATACATTTGGTATGCACTTCCCGGATATGCCATTGGCTTGGTGGCGGCTCTAGCTGCAGGTGTCTTGACCCACTCACCTCAGCCAGCTCTACTTTATCTGGTAATATTCTCCTCATGTGACTTCTTTGTTCCTCTTGGTCTAACATCAAAAGTATATATTCTACTACGTGTATTTGTGCACAACCGATATCAACACTTGATTCAACTGAAATTTTGTTGATAGAATCTTTGTAGTCTCAATCCAATGATTTTAAGAGCTTGATCAGTGTGAAGTATAGTGAGATTATGATGTATAATCTGTTTTCGATGTGGATATATAGGTACCATCTACGTTAGGACCGGTGATCTTCATGTCATGGCGGAGAAAGGATCTTGCGGAGCTGTGGGAAGGACCTGCATTATCTAATCCCATTGAGAAATCTCATGAAATAGAGATCTGAGTTTATTATATCAATCAAGATGATTCAGAAATCTAAAACATATTACATAAAACAAAGACGCTTAGTAGGAAAACATCAGATCAAGAATTCTTGTATTCTTAAGTTCCCAAAAAAAGAAAAAAAAAAAAAAAATTGGTCAGAAA
>Ga0041059_1000870_pt1 | contig 23873 bp, 18 predicted proteins | sample AraColnosormetaG_FD_56232 | JGI IMG/M metagenome (GOLD analysis project Ga0041059, IMG submission 56232) | Arabidopsis roots microbial communities from North Carolina, USA - Col MF nosort | ecosystem: Host-associated > Plants > Roots > Unclassified | place: USA: North Carolina | collected... | reverse complement strand
TGATGTAACACTGTAGCATTACACTAAAATGGTGTGAATTTTAGAGTTCCATTGGAAAGCTTTTAGTGCAAAAATTACACTAAAATGGTGTTTTAGAGTCCCATTGGAGTTGGCCTAAGTAGAACCACTGAACCAATGCAACAAAGTTAGACATATATTATAATAATAGACCTCTATCTATGCTATATATATGTAATTTTGCATTAAATAGGCCAGTGTTTGTGGATAACTATCACGATTAAATAGTGCTAATCATGTTTAAATAGTGGTAAATTTACCCATCAAAAACAAAACAAAAAAGATTAAATAGTTCTAAATAACAAATATTACAGCCCATCATTAGTTGTCTTGTTACAAAGGTAGATGATGTAGCAATAGACTAATAGTACCCATTATATCGAAGATAAATTACTATTCAACTATACAAAACTATACAATTATATATTATCACCTTTTTTTGTTAGGTTTCTTTTGCTGTTTAATTATTATTATTCAAAAATAAACTCTCAAAACATTATCTTATTTAATCAACGCAACAAATATCGTAAGCAAACATGCTAAAATTAACCACTGTAAAACATATATTTGTTTCTGTCGAACATTTTAATAAAATATTCTTACAAGACTATTTCAAAAAATAACAAAAATATAAAAGTGTTTGTCAACGAAAAATAATTTTTAATTAAATAAGGAAATAATATAATAAAAAGGTATAAAGTAAACTTGAAATCGGAAAAAAACTAAAAAAGGAGAAAGAACAAAGCAATAAATGAAAACCTGCAAAGTTTCGTCTTTGCACCAAAAAACACATCACCACTCTCTTCCTCTCTTTCCTCACTTCGCTCTTTCTTCTTCTCCTCCTACTTCCCAACTTCTCTCCTCTCTCTTCACATTATTATATTCTCTCTGTTTCTTCCAATCCAATCCAATCTCTCTCTCTCTCTCTCTCTCAGAAACTAAACTGAAATATTGCAGAGTTTTGAATACACGGCCATGAACCAATCACCATCTCTTATCGAACAGGGTATTTCTCAACAGGTCAGTTTTTTTTTCTTCTGTGTTTCTCATAGTAACCAAATCCTCTGTTTTATCATGTTCTGTTTCAACTCTGTTCTGTCTGTTGCAATGAGAATTTTCTCAAAAATCACTTTTTTCTTCTGGGTTTTTGATTTTGGGAACAATGCGAATTTATGTGGTCGAGATTGGATTTTCGTATTTGAAGAAGAAGAACAAGTGGAAGATTAAGGGTTCTATTTTTGCTCTGTTTTTGCTTCATTTTTGGATTGTTTTCCCAAGTAGGATTGGTAGGTCCTCCTGCTTGAACCATATCGACTTTGGTATTTACCGGAATTTAAACAAAGACGTGAACGCTTTTCATGTTTGGTGATATTAGATTAGTTGTTAACTTGTGAAATTGAGCCTTCTAATTATTAATGTTATTGTTAATTTGACAAAAGGTTTGATTTTGAAATTTAGTAAAGTCTCTATTTTTAAGGAAAGAAATGAGTTGGATGTGAAAAGTCCAACTTTTTTTTATTAGACTGTTTGGTTTTTGTAGTTGACATCTATTGGCAGAGTAAAGGTTCTAAGATTATGTAATTAGGTTAAATTTAGGTCATACTTTATGAAAACTCAATGTTTCTGAGTACATAAATCTTAAAAGTTCATAATCTTTGTTTTAAAATGTTTCAGCATTTGAAGACTTTGTCTTGTGCCAATGTTCTTACTTTGGCTTACCAGAGTCTTGGAGTGATCTATGGTGATCTTAGTACATCGCCACTCTATGTTTATAAGACCACTTTCTCTGGGAAACTAAGTCTTCATGAAGACGATGAAGAGATCTTTGGAGTGTTCTCTTTCATCTTCTGGACATTTACACTCATTGCTCTTTTTAAATACGTTTTCATTGTTCTCTCAGCAGATGACAATGGAGAAGGTAAAAGCTTTAAGCCTTTATATCAGAATTATGATATGTCTACGTATGTTTTCGACGTTGATCAGTCGTTTGTGTTCTTTGTTTGAAGGTGGAACATTTGCGTTGTACTCGCTTCTTTGTAGATATGCCAAGCTAAGCATTTTACCAAATCATCAAGAAATGGATGAGAAACTATCAACATATGCAACGGGAAGCCCAGGAGAGACTCGGCAAAGCGCAGCGGTTAAATCATTCTTTGAGAAGCATCCGAAATCTCAAAAGTGTTTGTTGCTCTTTGTTCTTTTAGGGACATGTATGGCTATTGGTGATAGTGTCCTCACTCCAACAATCTCAGGTAAATTTTCCAGAGAACTTCTCTGCAGTGAACCTTAGACAAAGTATAGTTTCCAAACATTTTGGTATCTTGCAGTTCTTTCAGCTGTTTCTGGAGTCAAACTCAAGATTCCCAACCTTCACGAGAGTATGTCTGACTCTGTTTACTTACTTTGTCAAATATATACTAATTCACGTCTCATGTTTAGTTTTGTTTCTCTTGTCCTCAACTCCAGATTATGTTGTCATCATCGCATGTATCATCTTGGTGGCGATATTCTCAGTCCAGCGTTATGGTACGCATAGAGTCGCCTTCATTTTCGCTCCAATCTCCACTGCTTGGCTTCTCTCCATCAGTAGCATTGGAGTTTACAACACTATAAAATGGAACCCGCGTATAGTCTCTGCGCTTTCGCCTGTTTACATGTATAAGTTCCTTAGAAGCACCGGTGTTGAAGGGTGGGTTTCACTTGGAGGTGTTGTTCTTTCAATCACAGGTAAAAACTTTAGTTAATGAAACTATATGTTATATAACATTATCAAAGTTTATGTTCTTTATTCTTATATATTGTGTTTATTCTCCTCCTTAGGTGTTGAGACTATGTTTGCTGACTTAGGTCACTTCTCTTCTCTGTCCATAAAGGTAAGACCTTTAACTTTATAAGATATGATTCTGATGAAAAGAATCCTCTTTTAGTAACAAAACTGAAATATAGGTGGCTTTCTCGTTCTTTGTATACCCGTGTTTGATACTTGCATACATGGGTGAGGCTGCGTTTCTCTCTAAACACCATGAAGATATTCAGCAAAGCTTCTACAAGGCGATACCCGGTAAATTCTTAACTGTAATCTGTATAGTACGCGAATAACTCGAGACTTTTGAATGGGATTAAGTCAGATAAGTCTGTTTGCAGAGCCTGTGTTCTGGCCAGTGTTCATTGTGGCTACATTTGCAGCTGTGGTGGGAAGCCAAGCTGTCATATCCGCAACGTTTTCGATCATAAGTCAATGTTGTGCACTTGATTGCTTTCCTCGGGTCAAGATCATTCACACTTCAAGCAAAATACATGGACAAATCTATATCCCTGAAGTTAACTGGATGCTGATGTGTCTTTGCCTGGCGGTCACTATCGGGTTAAGAGACACTAATATGATGGGTCATGCATATGGTGAGACCATGATCATGATCACTTCAGTTGTTTTTAGAAAATTGAAAACTTATGTTTAAATCTCTTTGTTTCTGCAGGACTTGCTGTGACCTCTGTGATGCTTGTGACTACATGTTTGATGACTTTAGTGATGACAATTGTCTGGAAGCAAAGAATCATTACAGTTCTCGCATTCGTTGTCTTTTTCGGTTCCATCGAGCTTCTCTATTTCTCGTCATGCGTCTACAAAGTACCTGAAGGAGGTTGGATTCCGATTCTCCTCTCTTTGACATTCATGGCGGTAATGTACATATGGAACTACGGAACTACAAAGAAACATGAATTCGACGTTGAGAACAAGGTCTCGATGGACCGGATAGTTTCTCTAGGACCAAGCATAGGAATGGTTAGAGTTCCAGGAATAGGACTGGTCTATTCGAATCTTGTGACGGGAGTTCCAGCTGTTTTCGGACATTTCGTGACGAATCTGCCTGCGTTTCACAAGATTCTAGTGTTTGTATGTGTGAAGTCAGTTCAGGTTCCTTATGTTGGAGAAGAAGAGAGGTTTGTGATAAGCAGAGTAGGGCCAAAAGAGTATGGAATGTTTAGAAGTGTGGTTAGGTATGGATACAGAGATGTTCCTAGAGAAATGTATGACTTCGAAAGCCGGTTAGTATCTGCAATAGTCGAATTCGTTGAAACCGAACCGGGACTTGAAGAAGAAGAAATGTCGAGTGTTCGGAGAAAGAAAGAGGAATGTATGGAGATAATGGAAGCGAAAGAAGCTGGAGTAGCGTATATACTGGGACATTCATACGCAAAGGCGAAGCAATCATCGTCGGTGTTGAAGAAACTAGCAGTGAATGTTGTATTTGCGTTCATGAGCACGAATTGCAGAGGAACAGATGTTGTGCTTAATGTTCCTCACACTTCTCTGCTTGAAGTTGGAATGGTTTATTACGTCTAAACAGAGTAATACTTAGCTTTAGCATAAGATCAGTACAGTTTTTAGTAGTAGTACAGTATATAAGAGAGCTCTAACTTCATTTTCAGTTGTTTTAGCAGAGAAGTTTAATGTGTAAATATACTTACAGTTAATGAAGGAAAATGAAGAAATGATAATTAGATATATTTATAAAGTAAACCAAAGTTCAAATATGTTAAAACAGGTTTAGGTATTCATACTATTTCCTGTGGCCAAATTAGTATATAACCTTAAATTCTTTTTGTCTAAGCCCAAAGAGCAAGTAGTGACATAGAGGCAGAACCTAAAACCAAAGCCACAAAACAAAGCTTCTTGAGGCGAGAACCCGATTCACCGCAAGTCGTCAGCATCTTGTTATGGAAGAAATCCAATGCAATTAGGTCAACCAAGGCCATGTATATTAGAATACCTGAAGAGAATGATCCCAATAAACCCTCCATTATCAATGCGTTCGGGTTCTGATCATCGTACCCGGTCGCTGCAAATATCACCATCCCTAGTACAATCCCGAGTGGCGTTGTTACCGCGAACATTAAGCACATATACACCACTGTCCCTGCCTTAAACCCAGCCTGACCATCAAACAATACCACTCATCAATCCTAAGTTTTATCCTAAGGACCAAAAAACTATCAATGAAACTCACAAAATGTTATATTGGTTCGGTTTTTTGGATTATTGGTATGGTTTTGATATGGTCCATGAGCTGCTCTAAATTAGAATGTCACATTCTATGATATGCAAAAATGTCAACATCTACATATTACTATTACTTCTTCTAGGTTTCTTAAAATATTATTATGTCTAAAGTCAGAACCAACTAGTTTTTTCTCATAGTATTTATTATTCTCTCCTAACTAATTCAACACTAATTAAATTTGTGAGAACTAGTTTACCAAAAATAAAAAGAAATGAAGAAAGAAACAAACCTGAGCAATGCAACCACCAAGACCCAAACCTTCAAAAATCTGATGAAAAGAAAGCGCAGCAATCAAAGGTCTAATGGTACACTTATTTTGTGACATTCCCATTGTTACTCCAATTATCACCGAATGAAATATAATCCCTATTTCAAGAACTTGTGACACTAATCTTTGTTTCATCTTCACAATTTCCTCCTCACTATTTTCTTGTATTTCCAAATCAGCCCCACACTTTCCTTCTTTCATTTCTAACCCTCCAACCGCCTTACCCACCGGCATATACTCCATCCCTCCGTCACCACCACCACCACCACCGTGTCCCATATGTTCACTCGCCGTTAAATCAACCAACAAAGCCGTTATAGCTCCGATCATCGTAACTAAACCAGCAAACGGAAAATCTTTCCATGGATGACGTGACGACACTTGGCAATCAGCGAGTGACTCAAACGCTTCCGGTAAAACGTGGACTAAAGACGTCGAGAGAATCACGCCGGCGGCGAAACACTTTATCACAAGAATTGCTTTATCGTACAGAGGTTTACCATGAAAGTATTTAGCGAGTAAAACTGGTCCCCAAACTCCGAAAACGCTTGTGAGAAAGATGGCGAAGACGGCGACTATCTTTAGATGAGAGGCTTCTTCGCCGTCTCTACATGCCGCTGCTCTGATTGCTGCCTCTGTTCCGGTGACGCAAGAAGCCATTTGTGGAAGAAGAAGAAAGAGAGGGAGAGAGAGATTAGTGCGCGGACCACTTACACGTCAAACGGTTATAAAAGAAGTGCGTTGTTGAGTAAGACTTCCATTTTTGATATTGGGGAAATTTAAAGGAAACTTATTCTTTTTCCATTTTTTGTTTTTGTTCTTTTGCTTTCTTTGAAGAAGATGACATTTTGAGATTACTTGCTCTTTGTTCTGACTTAGTATGGGCCGTTTAAAGGCCCATTATGACTGAGTAGCCTGAGCCCAAATATGTTTGTGCTTGATGTTATTAGTTCGGTTAGATTTATTTTTACAGAATACAAACCATCAAAGGATTTATTAGTAGTTATCGAATTAAAGGAGTTATCATCTTTTAATTAACAATACTCAACTAAGCAGAGTGGATTAGTGGTTCAGTTTGATTTGTGATCAGTTTGGGTTTACTTGGTTCGGTTACACAATGCCCACTCTATGAAGTTAGACTGGTACGTGTTCCTTTTTACTTTCTGTGTTTGAGCTTTGACCATCGCCCTATGGACCTTTTCCCAACCAATTAGTTTCAACTTTTAAGCCCAACAAAAGTGATATCAATTCAAAGCAAAAATAGGTTCCGTACTTTGTAATATTTTTTTTTACCACGTATTGCGGATCTCACGTTTTAATCTAGTATTTGGAGACCAAACCGCACGATGCGGTTCAGACTGTGCAGTTCCAATAGTAACAAATTTTTCTGTATATATATACGTTATTATCACAGCACATCTCTATTCGAAACCTTAGTGTTTGGATTTTTGTTTGAGAATTCATTAGTTGTTCGTATATATTACCACTATGCAGGCTTTTGCTATGTTCGTGAAAATACCTCGAAAAAAATATAACAAGTTATTTTGTTCAGAAAAAGTAATTTATTTATAATGTAAAATTGAAAAGTAACGAAGTAGTAGTGATGTAAAATACTAAAAGATATGACGTCAATTTGCTCCCTTTCAATTTTGATTCCTACCGTTTCATTTCTATTTATCTAAGTCGAAATTGTATCACGTTTTAGACCCATTAACCCATTATGAACATGGAATTCAAAAGATATACTCACCGAAAAGATTAGTTTGGGTTCGAGGTTCGCCCATAGTCGATATATGTTGATGAAACAAACGAGATGTCAAGTGAAACAAGCTAACATATGTTGGATAGTGCCGTCTGTCAACCAGCAGGTGAAACAAAAGTTAAACGGTAACTATAAAAATGTGGTGCACATATAAATGATTATCAAACTTTGAATATTTGTTTTTTTCTTATCATTTTAAATGGCCAAAACAATTATATCTTTCCAAAATCTTATATTGATTGATAAAAGTTAACATGTACAATTTTAAAAATGCGTTTCACAAAACATATAAAAAAGAAAATATCACCGTCCTGCAACGCAGCACCACCTAAAACAAATACCACAAAATTTTGAGAATGGTGAAAAAAACACTTCGGATCGTACGGTTGAAACACACGGCAATGCACCACATTTTATTGTGTCACCACTTAATATTTTGCCCCAAACTATTTGAAAATAAAAATAAAAAAATGAGAAAAATGAACCAATAATTGGTTCGACTTATGCAGAAAGATGGGGGCAGATAAAGTACACTCATCAGCTTCCTAGTTTGGCAAGAGGACATCAACACCTAACTGGGGGCTGCTTTATCTTTCTAAGGTACTCAGACTATGACTACTGATTTGAATCCTCTCACATAAACACAATTGAACGATTGTGTGATTAGTAAGTATTTAATAACTGTGGATTTTATATCTAATGATTGCATGATTAACATTTCATTAGATATGTTATTCAACTTCATACTGCTAATGAAGTTGACATGTTCCTAACATGTGAAGTAAATTATCAGTTGTTTAAAAGAATGAAAAAAATGAAGTAAATTATCAGTGAGTGGACTACAGAGATGGAGCTACTTTGTAACCAAGAAAAATATATTCAGATTTCTCCTCTTTATGTATAAATAAATACATGTAACTCTAAGAAAAAATATTTATTGTGCATCCTATATGTGAATTTCATAATATATAATTTTTATATAATATGTGTATTTAAAATCGATCAGTAGTACATCACGACATCAAATTCAATTTCAATATCATTAAACTCAGTCTATGAAATAATTTCCCAATTTTTTTTTTCAGCTCCAATAAATTTATCATTTCATTATAATTAAGTACTACATCATCCATGATATTATATGTTAACTTATAAATGAAAATGAAGAGGGGAACTATAGAAAAGAAGAGGAAATTCACATATCAATTAAAAAATATAGTTTATATGAAACAAAGGAAATAAGAACAATCTTCTATATCGGTGATAATAAAATAAGATAAATACTTAAACAAAAAAAAAAGAGAGAGTATATATATGATTTTACCATAAAGCAAATTTGGCTGCATGAACATGTTTTAAATACATCTGCATATTGACGTTAAAAAGAAAACAAAAAAGCTACAACAAAAATTCCCTCCACTCAATTTAGTAAGACTAAATATATATACACACATAAATGTACATGTACATAAATTTGTGCGAGCCATATGTATATCACATGGAGTAATTCGACTAATCAGGAAATGAGTTATATCTATTATTCAAATAGAGGACGGTCCATCAATAAAAATTCGGTTTAAAACCTAATAAAAAGGGGACATAAAAGACCACCATCACCTGCACAACCAATTTCATTCGTATTAATTTCACAATATTGAGAAATATGAACATTACAAATTACGATTAACAATGATTTCGAGTAAAAATACATTTTTATTAAATAAAAAACATATGAAAATTGACTATTCTTTAACTACTTTATAGCTCAAACAAGATAGGAAGAATGCCAAGGACAACAAATGGTGGCACCTACTTGAGGAAATCTTTTTAGATACAATATTTAGAACAATGATTTATCATACATTAGATCCCGAAATAAAACAAAAATCATAATTATATAACTATATGTAGGGTTCATGATCTCGATATCTCATGCCAAGCAAAATGCGAACTCAAACCCCACAACATGTCTTGGATTCATATATTAATTATCTTGACGTTTTGTGAGTCGATGGTTTGATTGTTCTTTGTTGATAGATGATCGTTGATTTATTTTGTCCGGTTCATCATTTAACATGCAAGTGTTTAGCATTTGATTGAACATATCATTTTGGCGGTACAATCTCTTAAATGTAGTCTAACAATTAGTTTTTTTCGTTAAATTACGGAACAAAAGAATCAATAAAAATGAATGGTAGTATACATAGTTACATACCAGAACCATCAAGTAGAAAACATAATTTCACCAAAAATAGTCACGGATTAATGGGTTTGCATCTTTCATGTCTATAGTCATTAATCTTATAAAATCGGAAAATGATTTCGCATATTTTGCTATTAGGTACATTATCAGTTGGATTAAATCTAGCTACACTTCTCTTGGATCCACAAAGAGCGAAGACCGCGATTTCGATCTCTCACTCAAATCAAACTTATTTTTCTCACATTTCAACGGCTTGATACACCACATATCATCGTCACACGAAAGCATTTTCCAATGCGGAATACACCTTTGCAAAGAATCATCGCCGTTACTTCCTTTGTCGACCTCCACCACCACGACTTTACATGCGCAACCATCATTTAACGCAGCCATGTTATGAACGTGCTCACACAAAGCCCTAACTAGTTTCCCACAATGTGGACCTTCCGAGTGAACCCCGTAAAGGAAATAGAACCCAAACGGAGTAAACAAATCAGGCAAAACTGTTAATCCCAATAATGACAAGAAATTACCAAATAATTTGGAAACTTTAGTGAGAAGCAAATAGCTCAAAGGAGCTCTCTCGATCCTTAGTTTGAAGACTTTGCTACTATCCCAAACACTAAGCATTGCCCAGCTTCTGGTGTTGTCGACATTATTGTAGTAAGCCACCCATGTCCCGATACTTAACTTGTTCCGCAAGATTTTGTTAATGTCGTCCGGGAAAAATTCTGTCGTAGCTGCCACATTTCTCCGGTACAATGACTCGGCTTCTTTCACCTGTCATTTAATTTTTTTGGTTAGTGTTAGTGTGTTAATTTTATGCAATAGAAAAATGTTTGTAGTGTTCCTTATCTATTCTACATTTTAAAAGAGACTCAAAATATAACACATTACGCAATTTTAACCGAATTGAAACGTTCCAAATTTTACCAACTCCATTTTAACTTTCTTATTGTGGTATGGTTGATTTTTAAAATATATATTACGCAATGAGAGTTTAATACTAATGCAATGTGTAATAAAATCACCTTTAGCTTCCTTATTCCGATGTCAGAAGGCAATTTTAAACCACGGCCGGGGTTGACGGGATTGACCAGGATTGCGGGGTTTCTAAAGACGACGTAGCCAAGTCTCCCGATGAAGAGACCGTGAGAGGCCTCATTGTCCTTTTCAGTAGCCATGTAAGCATAGTCAGCATTGTGAGACTCGAACCATTCCTCAAGTTTTCTCACCAGAATCGATCCAATGCCACGGCGTCGATACGACGGCACAACTCTGAGACCTAGGACATAACCCACTCTCACTGACTTATCATGAAACTCCACTGGCTTTACTGAGCCTTGTATGGAACCTACCAGCTTGTTCCCAACCCCTGCCACCTATTAATTAAGTTACATTAATTAATTTGATAAACGTTATTTATATCAATCCCAACAGTAGTTCACTTAATAAGCCGTATTACTATATATACATATATAAATTAACACATTTCAAAGTTAACAAACCTAGCGTCTTTCGGCTTATAGAATCATAAATGTTTGTATAGCCAAAAACAACAACTATATACAGTATCTTACATAATAAAGTAGTTTATCACCTATATTTTTAATAGATGATGTTTTACATTTTATAGAGATTAATAAAGATGTATGACATGTTAATACATCTCACTTTTTTTTCCATATCTCTATTTAATATAGCTCATCTAGTAAAACTATACAATTAATAGGAAATTTAAAAGCACATTCAAGCAAAAATGTGATTTCATAACACTCTTTAAAAACACGAAGGAAAATATATATATTACGCGTGAATATATATATATATATATTTGTGTCGATCAAAATGTAAATATATTTTCTTTAATCAAATTTTTGTACTTTTGAAAGAAGAGAACCATCTCATATTTGGATATAATTTTTTAAAAAAATTAAGGTATAATCCTGAAGAGAATAGAAAGAAAAAGAGAGTGAGAAATTAACCAGCATAATGAAGAAAGGACTATTTCGGATTCTGCAGATGGGATCACCTAAAGTGTCAGTGAAGAGAAGAGTTTGGTGGTCGTGACCAATCTCACAACTCTTCTCCATACGACCCATTTGAATTCTGTCCCTACGATCATCGTAGCATCTGATCACCACCTCTTCATCAACTTCTTCTTCCCATTGCCCCACCATTCTCTATCTCTATCTCTCTCTTTCTCTTTCTCTTTCTCTTTATTTATAGGGGAAATGAAATGAGAAGAGGGATAACAATTCATACAAGGAGGAGACCCATCCTATGTTATAATGTGGAAACCTTATAAATAGACACACAATATGGAAGTTATTAAAGTGTCAGGACGACTAATATATATGGATATGTCATTATGTTTTTGTATATTAGTTGTAAAATTCATAAAAAGTTTACTATAACTTCATTGATTCTAGGATAACAATTTATGTGCAATCTCTCAGATTTGTAGACTAAAAATAAGATTTTAGTAACAGAATAAATTTAATTAATATTAATTCCAAATGACATATACTACTATTACTTTTGGCAAACTAGCCTTCATACTTTGACTCAATCTTTTAATAAGATAGTAATTGTTCCAAGTTTATAAATTTACCATCTAAAAGAATTTTATATTTGACTAATGTTGTTAGACATGCATAATTTTGTTTTAGTAATTAATTTCACATTTTGAAAATAAAATTTCAAATCTTTGTTAGGGTGTGATAATCACGTGTTCGCATTAAACTTTTCCTAACCAGTTCAAAGATACATATTTTCCATTTTGACTATTTTGATTAATTAGTATTTCTAAGTTAGCTTGATATAATCATCAGAATATATAATTATGTAGATTATGAATGTAATTTTCGTAGTTAAGTATCCCCCATGTTGATAATTTCTTGCTATTTTGATTGTATATTGAACCACGTACCCTTGTTTGTCAAAGTTCCATATTGATTGTGTTTCTATGAATTGTTAGATCCGTTGATTGTGGACACGGTACGTTGTCAAGTGTAATTTCAGAGAAATGTGTTGAATATATTGAATGACAATGCAACTTAAACTAACTTTTGTCATACCTTGTAACTATAATTTGTAAGTTTCTTGCTTTTTAAAGAGTACTTTAATATGTGATTTAAACAAATAGAAATAAACTTTTCATCCGAAAAAAAATACAAGTAGGGAAATTATGAACTAACCATTTCTGTTACCATACTAAAATAAAAGTTGGCAGACCAAAAGCAAAATTATACAATAATATGATTGGGAGATGTTTTGGGAGTGGAGAGAAGAAGTACAGAACGAATCATATCTTCACTAACTTAACTAACCAAAGCCAAAACGAATACGTAACTCAATATAGATTAGCAATTTTCTTTTTAATTTGAGCATTTGAAAAATGTTTTTAAATATAAGATTTATTACCATTTATGATCTATGCAATGTATTTTCTTAACATTGTTGAGTTTTAGGAGTGATGGTCCACAACAGACTTTACATGGAGCACAAGTTTAGAGTGGAGAACAATATTCTCGGATATGAAATATACACATATAGGAGATTTGATTAACATATCTAATTGTCTGGATTTTGAGTAATTGTCACATAATTTTCAGTGCGACTGCAGATTTTTTTTTTTTTATCACAACTGCAGATTTAGTCTTTTAACAGGTTTTCTTTATAAATTACAAATTAATATAGTATGTTATTTCTTAATTAATTAATAAATTACAAATTAATAAATATATAAATAAGTTCAATTGTAGTCTAGTTTGGGTCACAGGATACTTAAGCTTTCTCACCTGAGAGTCCATGAAAGGCCTTGAAAGACATTAATAAAGCCCAACGTAGCCCAGATAGACCCATAAATAAATCTGTCACGTTTACCACGCTTTAACGGTCAACAGCCACTAGTTATTAAATTTATTTATTTTTTAAAAAAACTCATCAAAACAAAGTCCACTAGTTATATTCGAGGTTATAAACGTAATTCAAGGTTATTGTGCTGTTGGGAGCTTTGAAGCGGCACGATGATAAATAAGTTGACGCCATGACACGTAAGCCGCTTAGTAGCCTCTTTCTTCAAACCAAAGACTATTCACCGTTGGATTAAGAAAGCTCACTCAATCTTAACCCTTCATTTTATTAAATAAATCCTACGACCAGAAAATAAAATAAATAATTTGGTTCTGTTATCCTTTCATTGTCTTCTTCATTCCTGGTAAAGGCTTTTAATTTCATGGATTATCTTAGCTTCTACTCTCATGGTGGCTATCGAGAAATCACTCACACCAAAATCTTTGAAGTTCTGAGTTTCAAAGTTTTTCGAATTTGAAACTTTCCCGAAGCAATTTTAAACCTTTTCTCTTCCTTTCGATTTTTTCTCTTCTGGAATTAGAAAACTTAGTTATGGCTTATGCTCATGTTTTCGCTTCGTTGACTATCTCGACGATTTCTCTCCGACGATTCCTCCCCCGACTTCATCGAAACCACAGCGTAAAACCCAATTCCCGAATCATATGCAATCTGAAACTAAACTACTCTGCTGGAAAATTTCGCGAGATGGGACTATCACGTTCCGTGGAGCTAGACCAATTCATCACAAGCGAGGAGGAAGAAGGAGAAGCAGAGGAGATAGGAGAAGGATTTTTCGAAGCGATTGAGGAACTAGAGAGGATGACTAGAGAACCATCAGATATACTCGAAGAGATGAATCATCGATTATCTTCTAGAGAATTGCAATTGATGCTTGTTTACTTCGCACAAGAAGGTAGAGATTCATGGTGTACTTTAGAAGTGTTTGAATGGTTGAAAAAGGAGAATAGAGTTGATGAAGAGATAATGGAGTTAATGGTTTCGATTATGTGTGGTTGGGTTAAGAAATTGATTGAAGATGAATGTAATGCACACCAAGTGTTCGACTTATTGATTGAGATGGATTGTGTTGGTTTAAAACCTGGTTTTAGTATGATGGACAAAGTTATTGCTTTGTATTGTGAGATGGGGAAGAAAGAAAGTGCGGTTTTGTTTGTCAAGGAGGTTTTAAGAAGGAGAGATGGTTTTGGTTATAGTGTTGTTGGTGGTGGTGGTTCTGAAGGTAGAAAAGGTGGACCTGTTGGGTATCTTGCTTGGAAATTTATGGTAAAGTTTTGAACTTTTTTCATAGTTTTTATTTTTTTTTATAATTTTGGTGGATTTGAGATCAAAAAGATGTGATATGAAGTGGTTAAGATGACTATAGTTGTTATACCTTCTTGTTAGTTATCGGTTTCTTGGTCTAGCTTTGTTGATGTGGATATGTGTCTTTTGTTTCTTCTAATAGGTTGATGGAGATTATAGGAAGGCAGTTGATATGGTTATGGAGTTAAGACTTTCAGGGCTGAAACCAGAAGCGTACAGCTATCTTATTGCGATGACAGCTATAGTGAAAGAGCTGAATAGTCTTGGAAAGACATTACGCGAGTTGAAACGCTTTGCACGGGCTGGTTTTGTTGCTGAGATTGATGATCACGATAGGGTACTCATTGAGAAGTATCAATCAGAAACATTATCTCGTGGACTGCAGTTAGCAACTTGGGCGGTTGAGGAAGGCCAAGAAAATGATTCCATTATTGGGGTGGTCCATGAGAGGCTACTCGCTATGTATATATGTGCGGGACGTGGACCAGAAGCAGAGAAACAGCTCTGGAAGATGAAACTTGCAGGGAGAGAACCTGAAGCTGACCTCCACGACATTGTTATGGCGATCTGCGCTTCACAGAAAGAGGTTAATGCAGTTTCTCGGCTACTGACACGAGTTGAGTTCATGGGATCTCAGAGAAAGAAGAAGACTCTGTCATGGTTGCTCAGAGGGTATGTGAAAGGAGGGCACTTCGAAGAGGCTGCAGAGACATTGGTATCGATGATCGACTCTGGGTTGCATCCGGAGTATATTGATCGAGTGGCTGTGATGCAAGGAATGACAAGGAAGATCCAACGGCCGAGAGATGTTGAAGCATATATGAGTCTGTGCAAGAGGCTCTTTGACGCTGGTTTGGTAGGGCCTTGTCTTGTGTATATGTACATAGATAAATATAAGTTGTGGATAGTGAAGATGATGTGATAAAAAAAGAGGAAAGAGTATGAAATAGCTGAGAAACAAGTCTAAAGACACCGTCTAAGATGGAGGGATCGGAAGTTTCTATTTTTGTGTATATAAATCTGTATGTAGTAAACAATAATATTTGTCTCAAATATGCTGAAGTTCCAACGGCCCACGTTTTTAAATGGGCCTATATATTAAATATTGTGAGCCCAAAACAAACCTTAATGACTTGAGGACATCTGTTTCCTCGTACGTATTTCTGAAATTAAGTGAATCTGAAGGTGAAAGCAAAGCCGGAGGAAGAAATAAGAATCACAGAGGTAAAATTGTGATGGAGCTCGAAGATCCAACAATGGCAGATTCCACGATTAAGCTAACAGTCAAATTCGGAGGCAAATCAATACCACTTTCGGTATCACCAGATTGTACAGTCAAAGATCTTAAGTCTCAGTTACAACCAATCACCAACGTTCTTCCTCGTGGCCAGAAGCTCATCTTCAAAGGTTTGATGGTTAAAATTCCAATAACTTTTCACTGATTGAGCTGATTCCTTATAATGGGTATTTTTCAAAATCTGATTTTTGTTTCTTGAAGGTAAGGTTTTGGTTGAAACGTCGACTTTGAAACAATCTGATGTGGGAAGTGGAGCTAAACTCATGTTAATGGCTTCTCAAGGTCTGCATCAAGGGGTCAGTGTTCTTCTCTTATTCAATATCTTAGTATGTTGCAGAGTTGTGTAAAGATAATCTAGAAATTTGGATTCTTGCTTTTTAGTAGGATCAATGCTAATGTTGTTATTGTATTCAAAATGAATAGGAAGGTCCAATACTTAAGGAAGCTAGTATAAGGCCAATCTCTAGAACTGTTGTATCTGATAAAGTAGATCAGAGAAAGCCTAGTGTACTTGTAGACAAGAACCGCACTGATCGATGGAAAGCCACAGGAGTTATTGCTTTAGCTCAAGCCAATTTGAAGGTATATAGAGAAGGTCTTTGTGTGTTCATTATATCACTTGGCGTTAAACATAAGGACAAGCCATTACTACCTTCTCATAACTGCTTATTTGTTAGTAGCTAGATTGTTTATTAGTTGAGTTTTCTTTGTTTTGGAAAAGGAAATACCTGAAGAAGTGTGGGACTGTGGATCTGGAGTCAGAGTACTTGACATTAGTGAAAACTTCATTAAAGAAGTACCTGCCAAAATCAGCTCCTTTGGTTCTATGCAGGTGAGAACTGCTAAGTTTCATGTATATTTTAAATCTTTCTGTTTAGTGTAGAATTAAGGATTATGATATGACTATAATATGAGCATTTGTAGAAATTGTTCCTTCAAGGAAATGGTCTGTCCGATGAATCCATTCAATGGGAAGGGATAGCATCTCTGAAGCGCCTGATGCTTCTGTCCATTAGCCATAACAAGTGAGTTTTTCGCTTTCACTCTTGGAACTGTCTTTCTTAGTATATATCAGACATGCCTTCAATGTTTTTCGACAAGCTAAACCAAAGGAAAAATTGATTTGAAGCTGAAGTTACACGTAAATCGTAATCACTTGGACTCTAGAACACAACATTTATACTTGTGAACGCCGAATGATTTTTGACGGGGAAATTGTTTGGTTGGGCTTTTGTTTGTGTTGCAGTCTAACTGTTCTGCCATCAGCAATGGGTTCACTGACGTCTCTTAGACAGCTTGATGTCACCAACAACAAGTTGACAAGTCTACCGAATGAGTTAGGACTTCTGACGCAGCTTGAGATTTTGAAAGCCAACAACAACAGGCAAATAAGCTTTACTCATATCTTTTAATTGATCGAAAACACAAAAGTTTCAGTCGTAGCATTGTGATTCATTGATTACATTGCTCATGGTCTCTCCATCGTTTTGTATTCTGCAGAATAACTAGTCTTCCTGAGAGTATCGGAAACTGTTCATTCCTCATGGAGGTTGATCTTTCAGCTAATATTATATCAGAACTTCCCGAGACATTCACCAAACTGCGTAATCTAAAGGTAAAAAACAATCTTTTGACTACTCTTTGTTCCATGGCCATGGGTTTACAAATACTGACTTAGTGTTTCGGTATTCAGACGCTGGAGCTGAATAACACGGGATTGAAGACGCTGCCATCGGCTTTATTTAAGATGTGTTTGCAGCTCTCAACTTTAGGTCTCCACAACACAGAGATAACCGTTGAATTTCTCCGCCAGGTTTGTTTGTTCAGAGTTTCATGTTTTGAGTCTATAGTTCTTTCTTCGTTATCTGAACTGAAACAAGGATATTTGTATTATGACAGTTCGAGGGATATGATGATTTTGATGAAAGAAGACGTACCAAGCATCAAAAGCAGCTTGATTTTCGTGTTGTGGGATCTGGCCAATTCGACGAAGGCGCTGATAAATCTTGGTGATCAAGCCAAGTCGAGTCTCGAATCGTCAGTACTCTTAATATATTTGTGGCACTTTCAGTGAAAAAATCTTTCTCCTTCATGCCTATATATTGTTTGCTTACTCCAATTTGAATTGTAGTGTACCAAATAAATTGAACCACTCTCAAATTGAATCCAAAATTTATGCAATGAAACCGAATAAACGAAAACTACGATACCTATTGTTAAAAAAGCTCATCAATTCTATAGCCGAGTCAGTCAGTATAACCGGTAAAAAGGAAGTAAAGGCAAACAGCTTTTGAGTCTAGAATCTTGGGTTGGGGTTAAGAGAAGGTGGTGCTCGAGACTTGACCCTAGATTATATCTTTAGTTCTTTGCTTCAATTTGTTCTCTGTAAATAGATTCACAGAGTGGATATTATTTAAGGTAGATTATATCTTTCGGATTCTTATCGCGAAACACCACCTGCAAGAAGACATGGAAAAAACCGAAAAACTCGAAGATTTGTTTGATAGAACATGTTTAGAAGGTAACGGGTGTGTAAACCACACATTCAGCAATTGTACATAGAAAGAAAGACTAAAATAGAACGAGAGAGATAAAATGAGTCTCTATCCCCCTCAAGTAAAAATCAGTTATCTCACCCACAAGCATCCAAAAGATAATAACGTAGGGCAGATGCAGAGACAAAACACACAAATTTGCTCTCAAGAGTTTCATCTTTCTTCATTCTCTCGAAACTTTTCACCTGAAGTAGATAGAGACGAGAGGAATATCGACGTCATTGTCATCTTCATCCTCACAAGCCACCACTACATCAAGATGGTTGCGATAAGGCGGTAACTCGACTTTCGCAACATCCCGAGCGAGATCCACAACCTTCTTGTCCATCCTCTCCTTGTGCCTTGTGAACATACTGTTGAACAGAAGACAGCTTCCACAAGAGATGCTGTATGCGCTAAGCCCTTTGTCCTCCAGCCACTGCAACACCTCACGAAGAGTTGGGTTTCCCTTGAGAACCCATCTGTCCCAAACTGTCCAAGCCATGTCACGGTGCTTCACCACCTTTGGTGGAAGTGGTTCAGCCATGGAGAATAGTGGAAGTGCCAGGTTGGCAAATGTGTTTCTGTAAGCTTCCACTTTATGTCCTCCATCAAGGACCTTGTACAGCTCGAGGCAGACCAGCCCAGTAGCCATGGCTGTTGAAGTCGCAATGGCTGGGATGATTCTCCCTGCTATGAACTTTGCTTTCAGCTTGTCCACTTCAGGGATGCTGTAATTTCTCGCCCTCATGTTGGCTAGTCCTGCTATCACATCCATGTGATAGTTTGTATCATCATCCTACAAACACATCAAATTCAAAATGACAACACTCAGTTAAAAATTGTAAACAAGACAAGTCAATATCAGTGAAGACGATAACATTGGAGGGTAATATACCTTTTCGAACTGAATAGGTTTCATCCTGAAGTCTGGCGACAAGTTATGCCTACACTGGTCGATCTTAGCAATGAGATCGTCGATGACTGCAGCGTCGTCCACCGAAGCAGTGGTTAAAGTGGTAGCTTTCTCATCAGTCACAATCTTTGCATCTTGCCTTGGCTCAAAGTCTGGGACTATCACTCTGTCAACAGCTTCTGCTGCTTCCTTTGGGTTCTTAGTCCACTCAGGTATCGGGATCCCAAATGTCTCTGCTCGTAAAATAGCAGTCGCTGTGATAAAGTTAAGGAGACTTGGGTCGGACGACGAGTACTGGAGTGGACGAGGGAATCTTTTTGGAGCAGACCAGAATGGAGCTCCGGTACTAGTCGCAGCATCTTCAGGAAATGTGTATATCAATTGCTTGACACGGTTCACAAAGTAATCCTCAAACCTAGTCACATAACATAACAAACACATAAATTATTGCAAAAATCACAGACTCCACAGAGGAAGGAAACGATTTATTCCCACTTCTACATATTGGTTGTAGCTACCTGTTGTGAAATGAAGTTACCTTATAACACTGTTCCTAGTTTTTTATTTTATTTTTTAGTTTCGTAATGATGTTTTCAACGAATAATTAAGCAATCCTGGGATGAAGCACATGACAAAAGCATAAAATAGGAGACTGTAGCAGGACATGAGTAAGACACCGGACTATATTTCATTCCATATTACGACTAGACTATCTAACTAACTATTAAGAGTGATATTACCTCAGTCGTGCCCAGGTTAAGCAGTCTTGGAAGGTCTCACACTTCTCCTTTTCAAGGCACTCAACAATCCTCTCCAATGTGTCCCTCGCCTGAGCATCACCAGCACTCATCATTGAGTTAGTGTACTCAACTGGGCTAGAAAGATATGCATTCACTTCAGCGGGAGTCTTCTCCAGCAGACCCTCAAACTCAGAGCGAGCCCAAGTTAAACAGTGATCAATGTTATGCGGGAAGGAATGCACTGTACACATGGGGGCCTGTTTCTCTGGTGGGTCCCTTGAGGCACCGTAATTTTCAGTTAGATGTGGGATAACCGACTGTGTGTTGCACTTTGTACCAAGAGTTCCAGACTCAAGGAGAGGCTTCTGGAAATACAAGCACCTCGAATCAACATAGAGCCTCGCATTAACATTATCCAGTGCATTGACGACAACAGTTAAGTTCTCCCAGAAGGCATCGTCAAATACATTCTCAGTCTCCGCGCCAACACGGTTTTGCAGGGCCTCAATGTTGAAGCGAGGATTTATAACAGCAGCAGCCGAAGCAGCAACTGTGGATTTAGCCTGTCCAATGTTCCAGTCACGGAACAGAAATTGACGACTGAGGTTACTCTTCTCAATGATATCATCATCTGTCACTGTCAGCTTCCCTTGGCTTCCACAAGAAACCCCCATCAGAGCCAAATTTTTCAAGAACTCACAGCCAAGAGCACCAGACCCTACTGTGAAAACTTTAGCATCTTCAAGTTTCTTCTGGAACTTGGCCCCAAATACAGATATTTGGGCATCATACCGGCTGTTTCTTGGTGCAAAGTCACTCGAGTCCACAGGTTCAGAGGGGAGTGACTCCACTGAATCAAAGTAGAAAAACTGATAAACAAAAAGAGTCACAACATCAGATCCCAATACGAAACTTTAAACAATATAAATGTATCAAAAAAAGAGGAAACAGCTGTAACTTCCCACAACATAAAACATTAGGAAAAAGGAGAGATGCGTATTAGATAATGTTCCTTATTTTCATTAGAATTTCTATTTCTTTATTTACTTTATCTAAACAGCTTTCATTTAGCTTCTAATATATTACATAGGGATGAAGAGAGCTTAGGAATTAATTACTCTTGGGTGTATTTCAACTTCTGTCTTGTTACTTTGATTCGGTTTTAACAAAAGAGAGCTTTGAGTTTAAATTCTAGTGTTTAAAATTCTTAACTCGAACAGAGAACTTGGCATGCAAAGACTAAATATGTGTTCTCACAAGTCTATAGAAAAGAAATTTTACCTGGAAGAGAGGATGAAATTTTCCAGAGCAAGCTTTAACAACCTCCTGTCCAACAATACCGCCAAACATTGCAGCCATAGGATTCAGGACAGCCTTGGCTCCAAAGGAAAAGTGTCTTAGAAGCTTCTGATCAACATTCTCCACCTTTAAATCACCCTGCCCGGTATTGATGGCTGTGGCAATCGATATAAGCTTCTGAGCGTCCTCTTCTGAGCCAGCAACAGGAAATCTGCCAGCTTCAGCTTTAAAATGATCAAGTGCCTGGAATGCTAAGTGAAGGAGTGGAGGCCGATCAAACTTAGAGAAATCACTAAATAGAAAATCCCCTGGATCCTTAAGCGCTTCCCTCAATGGCTTGAAATTCAGTAACTTTGGCTGTTTCACTTGAGTGACAATACCACCCTTCACATATGTTCCATAGTTAGTAGTGTCCTCATCAAGGGTGAATGAATATGGCCGTGTACTTTTTATCTTCCTTGGTTTCCCATCATTCAATTCTGTCATACCCTCAACTTCTGAGAAAACAACTAGGTCACCATCTTCAAACTCAAGCCTCTCATCGTCGACACAGGAAATAAATGCCTGGTTCTCATTAGAGATAGACGCAATGATGCCTGTATGGGGTTCCTCTCCATCAACATCAAGAACCGCAAATTCAGGCCCAAAATCACAAAAGACAGAGCCGAAAAGACCCCTGACATCAGCCTTGACAAAAGCGATAGGAGGCTGATGGCTGTGACAATAGTCATCAAATTCGATTGCTCTTTCCATGCTTATGTCAGAGAATACAACAACCTGTTTGGCACAAAAGTAGATGTATCAGCGTAAAACCCGCCAACAAGAAACACACACCAATGAGAAAAGTGTACACCAATCTTCCATATCAATATCAATAAACACTAGAAATAGCCTAACACTAAATGAGACAAAACCCATCTCTTATATGCAACGAAAATAGAACAACCCACTCTTATGTTACTCATTCAGTTACAGTGTTATCATAAACTCACAAGTAATCTACAGAACGATACAGTACACAAAAGACTCAGACCATATAGAACCAATAACAAGACAAATGAGTTGTCTACAAACCTGGAAGCCAGAAAGATCCTCTTTGTTTAAGCTTTTGGTCAAGCTAGAGACAACCACAGCATTGTTAAGATCCTGTAACTTCTGAACAGAAGCATCTGCTCTATTCTTGCCAACATCATCCTCCGAGAAAACAAAGTTGCTTGATAAGTCCCATAGCTCTACAACTCTTTCATCATGCAAGGTCACAGACTTCACACCAGCAAGTATAAGATTCTTGGCTGAAGAAAATCAACAAATAAAACAAAAACTGAATGAGAAAGCAATCGACTAAAAAGTATCATTAACAGTTCACATTTACCATGCATCTTAGAAAACTGGCATATAACGAAACCCCAATAACAAAGATATCGAACAACTAAGGAACATCAGGAAGCTACTAAGATTTGGATGTTGAAGAATACCAGCAATCACAGATCAGGAGAACCAAAACAAAACAACTAAAGAGTAAAATCTTTGAAGATGACACAATTATTCACAGCTTCTAATAACGACGCATACGAAAACAGTGTTTCTACAAGTTTCAAAAACCAAAGAGACGAGGGAGACCACAATCTCAACATAAAACCAATGAAGTACATACCAATCTCGGCACCAAGACCGTGCATCCCCGAGATGAGAACATTGGAAGCAAAGAGACGCCTCATAGTCTCACGACCATAGACGGCGAGCTGGCGACTGTGCAGATCTTCATCAATCTCCTGACGGTTCGAATTACCAAAAGCCATGTCGATTTGCTGAACGACGCTATCGCCGTGAAAACCCCTGCTACTACCAGAAGCTAAAATCGAAGAAGACTTATCAGACGAAGATTCAGTGAAATCGATACGGCGTTTCTTAGATGATGCTAAATCGGAACCGATGATGGTATTATCGTTCTTATCGTTAGCTTCACTAGCTCGCTTGTGAAGCATAAAGTGATGAAAAAACCTGGAGAAAACATGTGAAATTCCCATTAGATTAGAGAACACTGAAGAGAGAAAATCCGATCAGAATTGAAATACCTAACCCTAGATTGATTCTTCGGAAGCTATGAGAAGGAAGATAAAACGTACCTTTGAGGAAAGCAGACGAGAGAAGATTGGAATCGGAAAAGAGAAAAAGTTTTTGAGATCTGAAAATTGAAATTGAAGTGACGAATTTTGCAGAAATCTCTAAGATTTATTTAAGAGAGACGGGCGAACGAAAGGGGTTCGGTTGTGGGGGGATATGAAACGATGACGTTTTAACGGTTAAGGTTTGATTTGTCGCTCTTTCTCCGCGTGATTGTGACGGCAACTCTCTGACCGGGGGACACGCGTCCGTCACTATTTCAAGACCAGATCCGGTTTAGTTAATTTCTTATGGATCCTTCTTATGAATCTGTATTAAATCTGAAATATTGCTTTCTTTTTTTAATTACCAAGTTCAAAAAAACTCACATCTTCTTTTGGATAACTGGAAACTTTAATATTATAATTAAATATTAGATCAATTTCCAGCTATGAATATTATAATTAAATACATTTTCTTCTAAAGTTT